>OLVW01003477.1_pt1 | contig 9837 bp, 10 predicted proteins | sample 1673301 | NCBI WGS metagenome assembly OLVW01 (sample SAMEA3178941, study PRJEB25190) | human gut metagenome | reverse complement strand
CATCTGCAATGGATTCTGCTAACGAATACTCGTTTGTAGCGTCCAAAATAAAGCCATTAGTGCCATTTTTTATTAAATCAATTGCACTTCCAACTGCATTTGTGGATATAACAATTTTCTTGTTCTGTATCGCCTCAACCAAAGTCAATCCCCATACATCAACTCTTCCCTCATAGAATGTGCCTGGAAATACAAAAATATCACACTGGCTAAAAAAATTAAGGCGATAATCAGGATTCACCCAACCGCACATTGCCACATTTTTTATTTTGAGTTCTTTTATCAGTTTTTCACAATACTCTCTATTCTCTCCATCGCCTGCAATAACGAGAAAATACTCATCTTTATTCTCTAGGTTTCCAACAGCTTGAATTAAATAATGCAATCCTTTCTGTACAAGCAGGCGGCCAAAAAATAGTATTACTTTTTTTCCTTCAGGTATCGAATACTTATCCCTTAGATTTTCATAAGTACACATAGGAGTTTCGCTTGCATCAGGAATTACGGATATTTTATCTGATTTGACACCATGCTGTTCAAAATATTTTTTGCTTGATGTACTTCCTGCAAAAATGAGATCAACTCGATGATAAATTATACCAGGTATCACATTTGTGATAAAATTCACAATTTTTCTTTTAATTGGCTGTTTATTCTTAGGAGCTTCCCATTTTTCCCAAAAATACCCTGTCTTTATACCTCGCATCTTACAAAGCAACAATGTTAGACTACTGACAAAGAACTCCTTAGGTGAATCTACTGGTGGAAACTCAACAAAATCATAATTTTCTATTGTTTTAAGCAATTGGAACACATCACAAAGGAATAGGTGATCCTTTCCAAGAATGACATAATTCATTCCCTCAAGCTTATTATAATCCGTATCAAAATGATATAATTTTTTTGTTATCTGATAATTTGTGAATACAAAATCCACATCACAATGTTGATTCAAATACCTAAACCAAGGAATACGGTATTCTGGGATGGCATTATGCATCAACAGAAGTTTTACTTTTTTTTCCATAGCATCTCCTATAGCTTTTATCTATTATTTATACAATAATCCATGCCCAAACAGCACCTTATAGCTTTGGTAATGATTTGCATTTTTCATCTCTTTTAACTTACAGTTTCTTTATTTTTTTAGCTGGAATTCCACCCCATATTTCATATGCCGGTACATCACAGTTTACGACTGCACCTGCAGCAATTACAGCTCCTTCTCCAATTTTAACAGATTTCAGAATCACAGCATTGGCTCCAATCCACACGCTATCACCGATAATAACCGGTGATGATGTTAAACCATCCACAACTCCTCCATGCCCTAACTTGTGATCGTGATCTACAATGACAACATTGTTAGCCATGATAACATTGTCTCCGATGATAATTCTATCTGCACATGTAATTGAACAATTGTGGTTCATAAAAACATTATTGCCAATTTTGCACACTGCGTTTTCTAAGCATTTTATATAGCATGGCCCGGCAGTCATAAAGAATTTTCCAATGCTCAATCTGCTATCATTCAATAAATCTATATTCATTTTTCCTTTTATAGAATTTATTGTCCTCACTGATATCCTTGAGCCATAAACAGTTTTTAGTTTTAAATAAGTCAGTAATGACTTACACAGCAAATAAGATTGCTTTATCCGTTTCCTAAGAATTTCTCTATTTAATAATAAGCACAATCCTCTCTTTGCAACAGGAGGATTCAATATTTCTTTTTTACCCCCCCACTTTTTCTCTATAAAAATCTATATATCTTTGTTTCAATTTTATATATGAAAATTCCTCCTGATAACGGTGTGTCGCCTGTAATTCCATTTTTTCTCGAATTTCTGGTTGCTCAATTAGTACTATCATCTTTTCTGCAATTTGAGAGGCATTCCTTGGTTCAATTAGATATCCATCTACCCCATCTCTAATAATTTCCTGTGTTCCGTCAACTGCCGTTCCAATTACCGTTTTACCAACAGAGTAAGCCTCAATAGGAGTTAGCGGCAAGCCTTCCCACAGAGAACTAAGTACAATGAAGTCCAGTTGGTTGATGACATTCTGTATATCATTTCGATAGCCTAAGAACAAAAAAACATTCTGCAGCTTTTTACTTTTAACATATTCATGAAGCTGATCTTTCAGTTCACCATCCCCCACAATGACAAATCTCGCTTCTGGGTGACTTCTTGTAACAATTTCAGCTGCATCAATAAAATAGCTCATGCCTTTTTGTTCGGACAATCTTCCAATATTTCCAATCAACACATTTCCTTTTGCGTGTTCCTTATAAAGCATTTCAACCGGAGCAATTTTGCCGTCAAATGGCTTAACGGCATTATGGATAACACTAACCTGCTCTTTAGGAATTTCAAAATACTCTGTCAGGTTTTTCTTGACCATTTCTCCCACAGCAATAACTTTTGTATTTCGATATGCCAGTTGAGTCAATTTCTTCTTGTCAGTGAATGTGTTGTGTGCATTCGCAACTTTTACGACACTCTTTGGTGCAACAAGTTCAGCATAGAAAGCAGCCATCCGATGATGGGAGTGGACAATGGTAATCTGTTCCTTATCTATAATTCTTTTTATTGAACGACAGCTTTTCAGCATATCCATCGGATTTTTGCTTGCAATGTCTGGGATCAGATAATGCTTGATTCCCATTTCTTGCAACTTTTTCTCGTGGACACCGCCGGACGAGCATACCACAATTTTATTTACTTTATCCGATAGGATTTCACATAACTGCAGAACCACATTTTCTGTTCCTCCCAGTCCCATCGTGCGCACAATAAAGAGAATATTTTGGTTCTGTAAGTTCATCGAATCACCTATACTTTTTAATTAACCCAACAATTTTCACATCGTCTACAAAATATCTCTTAAACATTCGCTTGGGTTCCTGCAAAAAGCGATAGAACCACTCCAGCCCATGCTCGCTCATCCATCTTGGTGCGCGGTTGACATTACCCGCAAGAAAATCAACGGTTGCACCCGCACAAACGGATACCTTAGCATCATACTTTGAGATGTTTTCGTAAATCCACTTCTCCTGTTTCGGGCAGCCAAAGCAGGCAATCAACAAATCCGGGTGAACCTCTGAAATCATTTGGTTGATCTTGTCCAATTCCTTTTCATCCTTTTCAAATCCAAGCGGCGGCGCATATGTTCCCACAATCTGGATTCCCGGCAGCTTTTCTTCTAGTTTTCGCTTTGCCTGTTCCGCGATGCCATCTTTTCCGCCAATGATAAAAATCGAATATCCTTTTTTGGCTGCGACATCACAAAGGAGTGGAACAAGATCAGACCCGGAAATCTTCGCTTTCAGCGGTTTACCATGCAGCTTTGAAATCCAAACCAAAGGTTTTCCGTCTACCAAGACCATATCTGCATTATCAACTACCTGCTTAAGATATGGGTCATTTTCGATTTTCATCACTACATCGACATTGATTGCAACAACGTAGGATTTCTTATTGTCCGCAATCATTTTTTCAATGGCCGCAATCGTTTCGGGCATCGTTACATTATTGATATAGGTGTTTAGCAATGCCTGCTTTTCCATTTCAACTGTTCTCCCCAAAAAATCTCTCTTCCAACATCAGACACAAGCAATGATACACAGGAAGGTGTAGTTCCTGAATCATATACGTTTCTGCCTGTGGGACCTTGATACAAATGTCGCTCATCTGTTCCAGTTTGCTGCTTTTGGCTCCTGTAAGCCCGATAACTTTCATACCTTTTGCATGAGCTGTCGTTGCCGCATAAAGCACATTTTTACTGTTTCCGCTTGTGGAGATTCCTAAAAACACATCTCCCGTTTTGCCATAGCCATTGACTTGCTGTGCAAAGCAAAGCAACGGTTCACAATCGTTCATGTATGCGGTCGAAAGAGCTGGATGCCCGTCCAAAGCAATGGCCGGAAGTGCCCCCTGCAGATTTTCTGCCAGAATAGAACCAAGTTCCCGATTTTCCGCAACCAGCTTTTCTGCGAAATCTGCGTCAGGCTTACGAGGTAGCTTAAAGCCCTTCATCAGTTCTCCTACAATATGCTCCGCATCCGCAGCAGAACCACCATTTCCGGCAACCAACAGCTTTCCGCCGTGTGCGTAGCAGTTTTCCAAAATCTGATATGCGTTGAAGACCTCATTTTCTATAGCTTTTAATACTGGATATCTTTCAACTAGTAATTTAATCTGTTTGTTCTTCATTCTTTCCTCACAGTTTCTTAATCGTCGCTGGAACCCCTAACGCAAGTGAGTTTGCTGGTACACTGTGTGTGACAACTGCATTTGCTCCGATAATGGAATTGTCTCCGATTGAGATGTTCCCTAAAATCACAGCTCCTGCTCCTATCATCACATTATCACCAATGCGGGGAGCTTCCCCCAAGCAGTTAGCTTTTGACCATTTGCTTCCAATCGTTACACTTTGAAAAATTTTACAATTTTTTCCTATAACAGCTTTCGGATGTACCACACATCCAATCCCTCTATGATAGAAAATCGTTCCATCGCCAATTTCGGCATCAATGGATACCGAACAGGCGCAAATCAAATGATTCATCAATTCAAGAAGTCTTGAAATTTTGCGTGGTACCCCCCCCCATTTTTGACAGGCGATTTCCAAGCCTCCATAATTTATTCATTCATTTTTCTCCTTACACCAAGGAATGTGTAAATTCAGCTAATGAAGTGACTCTCACGGTCTGTCCATAACTTTCATTACCGTTGCTCAAAAGCACAGTCTTACACCCAGCATTGATTCCAGCCTGGATATCATTTTCGCCATCGCCCACCATCCACGACCTAGAAAGGTCAATGTTGAAATCCGCTGCTGCCTTTAACAGCATTCCGGGCTTAGGTTTACGACAGTCGCAGTCAATTTTTAGTTCTGGACGCTCGCCCTCGTATCCCTTATGTGGATGATGCGGACAATAATAGATTGCATCCAGATAGGCTCCTTCTTTTCCAAGAAGTGTTTCCATCTTATTATGAATTTCTTCCAACTCTTCAAAGGAAACTTCCCCACGGGCAATAACAGGCTGATTTGTCACAACAATAGCAAGATAGCCGGATTCATTGATTTTACGAATTGCTTCAGCAACACCATCAATCAATTCAAAGTCATCTATATTTCTAAGGAATCCAACATACTTGTTAATAGTTCCATCCCTGTCAAGGAAGATTGCTTTTTGCTTATTTTTCAGATTTTTAGCCGAGATTCTGCTTTCCTCGCAGTCCTTACAAACAGAATAGTAACGTTCCGGTGTTCCCATGTCTTTGACATATTCTGGGCTGTCATAGCAGAACATCTTTCCTGTTCCCGCTAGTGGTTTTAATAGCTGGCGATCTAAATCGACCTTTACTGGTTTACCATTTGCGTCAACCTTACCTACTGAATCGGCATTGATGCCGACAAGTTCCAGTACTTTAGGATTGATAACATGTAAGCCTGCATTCACTCGATTTCTATAATACTGTGGCCGTTCATCTTCCTTTGCCAGCCATTTTTCGACAGAGCCGTTTTTGTTTGCAATAATCAGTCCACTATCGTAGGGATGGCTATTCGGGTGTGTAAAGAGTGTGACCAGCCCACCATGTTTCTGATGGAAAGCAACAAAGCGGTTGAAATCCACATCAAACATCGCATCGGCATTTAAGAGGAGAAAGTCCGATGTCAGTTTATCCTTAATTTTGAACAGTGCGCCCGCATTGCCGAGCGGCTCTTTTTCAAAATAGTACTCAATATGTACCCCAAATGGCTTTCCTGTTGTCGGCGAGTTTCCAGAACCATCCCCAAAGTAATCTATGATGATATTTCCAAGATGGCTTACTGTCATGATAATGTCATCAAATCCCTGATCTTTCAGACATTCGATTTCTCGCTCCAACACAGGGATGCCCTCAACCTTTATCATGGGTTTTGGAATATCGCTAGCAACAGAGGAAATGCGGGTTCCTTTTCCGCCTGCCATAATTACAACTTTCATACATTCAATCCTTTGGCACATAGTCTTCCGGGGTATAATGAATTACCCGTGTACCGCCATCTTCAAACTGAAACGGAATATATAAGAGATCCCGCATCGCCCAACGAACAGCGTCCTGCCGTTCCGGTTGCACATAAAACACAAGGAAACCACCGCCGCCAGCACCAAGAAGTTTTCCACCCAGAGCACCAGCAGCAATTCCCTTTGCATAGAGTTCATCAATGCTATTTGTAGATACCGCAGACCCCGTCTGACGTTTCAATTTCCATGTATGATCAAGCATCCTGCCAAAATCATCCAGGTCACACTCTTTATTGGTTAGAACCTTTTCAGCCTCATCGACTAATGACAACATTTCTTTTAACTGTGCTGTCTTATCAACTTTTCCCGCCGCATTTGCCTTCTGCACATCTGAAGAAAAGCGAGTAAAACCAGTAAAGAACATCATCAAATTTTTGTTAAGTTGTTTCTTCCTCTCTGGAGAGATAATTATAGGAAGAACTTCATAGCCGTCCTCGTTGAAGTTAATACGATTAAAGCCACCAAACGATGCAGCAATCTGATCCTGCCAGCCGCCTGCTTCTTGGCACAAATTTCGCTCCAGATAAATTGCTTCATCTGCCAATTTTTTCTTATCGGCATATTTGCCTTTCAGTGCATAAAAAGCATTCAACATTCCAACGGCGAAGGAACTTGACGTACCTAAACCAGAACGCGCTGGCAAATCTGCTTCATATGTAAGCCGTATTTCGTGCATATCTAGCATCTTCATTGCATTACGGATTGCTGGATGTTGGATATCTTCGATACAGGTCACTCGCTCCGTTTTTGAATAAGATAATTCAGTAGAATAATCAAAAAAGCGTGGCAAATGTCGAACATTCACATAACAGTATTTATCAAAAGTAGTAGACAAAACTGCACCACCATTTTTTCTAAAGAAATTTTCCATATCCGTTCCGCCCCCAAAGAAAGACATACGAAACGGTGTTTGTGTAATAATCATTATTTTTTCTCCTTTTAATCTCGGCCAAACAAATCTCTTGTGTACACTTTTTCTTTCACATCATCCAAACATTTGTCATAGCGGTTTGCAATGATTGCCTGACTCCTCTTTTTAAACTCATCCAAGTCATTCACCACAAGACTGCCAAAGAACTTTTCGCCGTCTTTCAACGTCGGCTCATAGATAATAACCGTTGCACCCTTGGCTTTAATGCGCTTCATAACGCCCTGAATGGAACTCTGACGGAAGTTATCGCTATTGCTCTTCATCGTCAGACGGTAAACACCAACCACGACTTCCTTTTCCTTGCTCTCATCCCAGCTGTCATTTGCCTCATAAGCACCTGCAATTTCAAGCACACGATCTGCAATAAAGTCCTTCCGGGTACGGTTCGATTCCACGATTGCTTCAATTAAATTTTCCGGTACATCGGCATAATTTGCGAGCAGCTGTTTAGTGTCTTTGGGCAGGCAGTACCCGCCGTAGCCGAAGCTGGGATTGTTGTAATGAGTACCGATACGCGGATCAAGGCAAACACCGTTGATAATCTGCTGGGTGTTCAGTCCCTTCATCTCCGCATAGGTATCCAGTTCATTAAAGTAGCTGACACGCAGAGCCAAATAGGTATTAGCAAACAATTTGACCGCCTCTGCCTCAGTAAAGCCCATAAACAGAGTATCAATGTTTTCCTTGATTGCTCCTTCCTGAAGCAATTCAGCAAAAGTGTGTGCAGCCTTTACTAGACGAGCATTTTCTACATCCGTACCAACGATGATACGGCTCGGATACAGGTTGTCATACAGTGCCTTACTCTCACGCAGGAACTCCGGGCTAAAGATAATGTTGTCGCAGTGATATTTTTCACGGACGCTTGCGGTGAAGCCAACAGGAATTGTAGACTTGATTACCATGATTGCTTCCGGGTTATACTCAATTACCAGCTTGATAACCGCTTCAACCGCAGAAGTATCAAAGAAATTCTTCTTGCTGTCATAATTTCTGCACTCAAATTTGTTCGGAGAAGTTGCTCGACGGTGGCGTATAAAGCTCACTTATTGCCATATGTCGCTACATACCCACTTTTCCGGGCATAAAAAAGAAGCCGCCGATTATTGACTAATCGACGACCTCAAAGTACATCAGAGCGTAAAATATTCACTTTTTTTCCTTATAAGTGATTAAGCTCACTTATTTCAGTTTGTAATGATTTTCAGTGATTATAATCACTTATTTTTACCAAATGATAGCATCACCCAAAACTCCGGGTGGCGTAAAAAGCTCACTTTTTCTAAGTGAACAAAATCACTTATTTCCAATAGCCATAAGTGAGCTTAATCACTTATTTTTTACGTTCATAGGTGCAAAAGTGATTTTATTTACTTGTTGAGTAGACTTGTCTGTATAGCTCCTGCCCACCCGGTCACCTTCCACCTTGCTGCCTTGCAAGCATCCTGGATTCTGACCCGATTGGCTGCCTTTTGCCGACTTCGCCACACACCCCTCACAGCGCCCCACTGTCGCGTTTAATTGGCGAGGCCGAGGAACTTTCCGCAGCGGACAATTCTTCGCCACACAGGGGCTTTGTGGGGCTTGGATTTTCGTCCAGAGCTTTCCCGTTTTCCACCAAAAACGGAATGTCCAGATCGAAACTCACAAGTTGCTGTCTGGGGACGCTTTTCCCCTCCAGACGATATGTATTGTTCCGGTTCCACCGCATGTCCCGGTAGATCATCCGCACCAACGCCACGCACTTGATCTCGCAGCTGTTGCTCACAGTCAGCTTCGGTGTCTTATGAGCTCCTGCATCCTCAGCCGTACAGTTCTGCACAGCTACCTGTTTTGCCTCTCGGTTGTACAGAAAGCGATAGTGGGTTGGCCAGCCTAATGCTTCCAACGTGCTGCGGAAGATTGTGATCCTTCCATCCTCGACATTAAAAGTCAGACCCAGCATCCGCTGGTTCCATATTCTTTCGTTCACTACTCTCCCCTCCTTAAAAATGGGCGCACTTCCCCCTTGGAATCCTGGTGGCCGTTTTAATCAAGCCCGGTGTCGGGGACGGTCTTACCCGTCAGCATCCCCACTGATACATAGCCATCCATTTGCTTAACTTCAGATTCTTTCAGATGTTCTTCTACAGGTACGCCAAAAGTACCTGCAATATCATCTGGGTAAAATCCCTTTCTGGTATTTGCAGGCTTTGTCTCTTGCGCATTTTTCTGGTCTGTTTCATTTTTTCGCTTCTGGCCTTCATGGAAGATCTCCGGCACAAGCAGGTCAAAAACATACAGAGTTTCCCCTTCAAATGAAATTCTGTATCCAAGCATCTTATACCGGCATTCGGTATCCCAGCCCATTTCCTTATACACCAGTTCTGAAAAAGGCTTGCAGGTCATCTTCCGGCTTTTACGTTTATCTGGCTTGGCGATGCACCAGCGCAGAGCGTCCTTGTCGTTTTCATCACAGCCGCGTACAACAATACGCTTCAAATCACTGTTGAACATGACGTGTACATAAACCACATCTTCCAGCCCGGTGATGCAGGCCGTGTTAAATGTGATGCTGTCCTTGCGGATCACGATCGCGGGGTCACGGAGATGTGCAAACAGCTCCTTCCGCACGACCTGGTATCCATCATAGGAAAATGTACTTTCTAATTCTTCCGCTCTTGCGTCTCTATCATTTTCTGCCTGCTCTTCCGGTGGCATGGCGTTCGTATTTTCATTCATCTGTGTCAGTCCATCCTTCCATTATTTTTTCCGCTTCATGGAGCAGAGCATTCAGGCCATCTGCGGTAAAAGTATTCATTTCTTCTATCTCTGCTGCCGGCCG
>OLVW01003473.1_pt1 | contig 9846 bp, 8 predicted proteins | sample 1673301 | NCBI WGS metagenome assembly OLVW01 (sample SAMEA3178941, study PRJEB25190) | human gut metagenome | reverse complement strand
CGCCTCTGCGGAGGCGACAAGGGGGCTTTGCGGTCGCCCCCTTGACCCCTTCGCAATGCACACCCATGTTTCTTGATTTTGATTGTTGCAGGGGGATTCGCGCCTGTGGGCGCGACAAGGGGGCAGCGACGGCGTTACCCCTTCCTTAAATACAGTCCCCTCTGCTGCACAATCCCGTCCGCCTTCTGCACAATCGCGGGGCGGCGCTGCTGGGTGATGTCCGCGTCCATCACGTCGTAAAACATCGCCGTTTCCGGCGCGTAGTCCACCGCTTCGCAGCCGACCGCATTCAACAGGCGTTTTGCATTCGACAGCGGCCACGAGAGCGCTTTTTCCTGATTTGCGTCGCCATCTAGCCGGGCATCCTGTGCCATTTCGTACAGCGAGGCATATAGCTCTGCTGCCGTTTCTGCGCCCGTGCTGATGATGGTAACGGATTCCTGCGCGAAAAGCGCTTCGATGGTCTGCGCGTCCAAAGCGATTCGCCCTTCTGCTTCCACCAAACGGCGGCGGAACTCAATCTCATCCGCCACCACAACAGGCTTGGGAGGCTTGCGGCGCATGGCGCTCACAATGCTCCCGATGGCGGCGCAGAGCGATACCGACTGCGCAACGATGCACAGCGCGAATCGCCCCATCCAGCCGCTGTTTTCCGGCGTCACGCAGTTGGGCAGCGTCAGCCAAAGCGCCAGCGTACCCAGATTCAGCACCGCGGCGGCGAGCGGGAGAATCAGCAGCTTCCAGTCCCGCTTTTGGGCGGCGGGGATTTCAGCGCGTACCAGTGTCATGGATTGCAGCGCGGCGGCTTCCCGCACATAGAGCAGATGCAGCAGCTGCCGGCGCGCAGGGTCGGTTTCACTGGTCAGGCGCGCCTGCTCCGCGGTTTGCAGCTGCTGTACAGCGGCTTGCAGCATTTCTTCGGTCGATTTCATGTCGATTTTCTGCCTTTCGGGGGATGCTCTCCCCAATACAAGGGTACTGCATCTGACTTTCTTTGTCAAGTGCGGCGAAAAAAACAAGGATTTTCGGGATTTTTGCAGAATATTTCATTCGGTATGCTCTGAAAGGGCTTCCATGCGTAGAGAGAATGAGAAAGGCAGGGCAAATCCTATGGCGATGAGCGCCGAAGAGAGACAGCAAATGCTCCTGACGCAGCCGGTGGAGAAGATTATCCCGAAAATGGCGCTTCCCACCATCTGCTCAATGCTGATTACCTCCATTTATAATATGGCGGACACCTATTTCGTCAGCCAAATTGGCACGGCGGAAGCCACCGCAAGCGGCACATCCGCCTCCGCCGCCGTCGGCATTGTCTTTTCCGTGATGGCGATGATTCAGGCGCTGGCGTTCATGTTCGGCATGGGCAGCGGCACGAACGTCAGCCACCTGCTGGGCATGGGCAAGCGCAAGGAGGCGGAAGTGTACAGCGCGGTCGGCTTCTTTTCCGCAGTGGCGGCGGGCGTGCTGATTGCGGTGCTGGGCAATGCGTTCAATGAGCCGCTGATGCGCCTGCTTGGCGCGACGGAGACCGCTATGCCGTATGCGCTGGACTACGCGCGGTATATTTTCCTCGCCGCGCCGTTCATGATGGGGTCGTTGTCAATGAACAACCTCCTGCGCTTCCAAGGCTTGGCGACGTATGGCATGGTCGGCATCATTTCCGGCGGCTTGCTGAATATGCTCCTTGACCCGCTGCTGATTTTCGTGTTCGACATGGGCATTGCGGGCGCATCGATTGCGACGGCAATTTCGCAGCTGACGAGCTTTGTCATCCTGCTGGTGATGTGCAGCACGCACGCCGACGCCATCACGATTCATCCGCGCAACTATCGCCCAACGAAGCAAATGTACGCCAAAATCCTGAACAACGGTCTGCCGTCGCTGGGGCGGCAGGGCATCATGAGCGTGTCGACGTCGCTGCTCAACAATGCCGCGGCGGTCTATGGCGACCCGGCGATTGCGGCGTTCGCGATTGTCAGCCGCTGCCTGAATTTCGTCAACTCCACCGTCGTCGGCTTCGGGCAGGGCTTCCAGCCGGTCTGCGGCTTCAATTACGGCGCGAGAAAATATGACCGGATGCACCGCGCGTTTTCCTTCAGCGTCAAGGTAACGACGATTGTGCTGCTGGTGCTGGGCGCGGCGGGCTTCGCCTTTGCCGAGCCGGTCGTCACACTGTTCCGCCGCTCCGACCCGGAGGTCATCCGCATCGGCACGGAGACCTTCCGCGTTCAGATTCTGACCGTGTGGGCGTGGGGCTTTATTACGCTGAGCAACATGTATACGCAGGCGATTGGCTACGGCATCCGCTCGACGATTCTGGCGGCAGCGCGGCAGGGCTTGTTCCTGATTCCGACGCTGCTGGTGCTGCCGAACGTGTGGGGGCTGCGCGGGCTGGAAGTCTGCCAGCCGCTGGCGGATGTGCTGACGCTTGCCCTTGCCGTGTGGATGATGACGAAGGTCATTCGTGCGCAGAAGGCGCAAATGGCGCAGGAAACCGCGTGAAGCCCTTGCAAATCGCATGACAGAATGGTATAATAGCCCTTGCGATTGACCCCATTTTGTGCGAAATTGAAGGGAGCAGCCTTTATGAAGCAGATTACATCCGCCCAGCTGCGGGAAATGTTCCAGCAGTTCATGGAGTCCAAGGGACATCATCGGATTCCCTCCGCCTCCGTTATTCCGGAAAATGACCCGACCGTCCTGTTCACCACCGCCGGTATGCACCCGCTCGTGCCGTACCTGATGGGTACGCCCCACCCCGCCGGCACGCGCCTGACCGACGTGCAGAAGTGCATCCGCACGGGTGATATTGACGACGTGGGCGACCCCAGCCACCTGACCTTCTTTGAAATGCTGGGCAACTGGTCGCTGGGCGACTATTTCAAGAAGGAAATGATTCCGTGGAGCTGGGAGTTCCTGACGAGCGAGAAGTACCTCGGTCTGGACCCCGACAAGCTGGCATTTACCGTCTTTGAGGGCGACGAGGACTGCCCCCGCGACGAGGAAGCCGCCAATCTCTGGCGCAGCTGCGGCGTGAAGGATGACCACCTGTTCTATCTGCCGAAGGAGCACAACTGGTGGGGCCCGGCGGGCATCACCGGCCCGTGCGGCCCGGATACCGAGATGTTCATCATCACCAAAAAGCCCTGCGGCCCGAACTGCTCGCCTGCCTGCCACTGCGGCGCGTATCTGGAAATCTGGAACGACGTGTTCATGCAGTACAACAAGCAGAAGGACGGTACGTTCATTCCGCTCAAGCAGAAGAACGTCGATACCGGCATGGGCCTGGAACGCACGATTTGTGTGCTGACGGGCAAAAAGACCGTCTATGAGACGGACGCCTTCACCGACATTCTGGCGAAGATTGCCGAACTGTCTGGCAAGGAGTACGGCGCGGATGAGGAAACGACCAAGGCGTTCCGCATCATTGCCGATCACATGCGCACGTCCACCTTTATTCTGGGCGACGACCGCGGTGTGTCCCCGTCCAACACGGATCAGGGCTATATTCTCCGCCGCCTGATTCGCCGCGCGGTGCGCTACGGGATGCAGCTCGGTATGCCCGACGGCTTCACCTGCGAAATCGCGAAGGTTATCATCAACCAGTACAAGAATGCGTATCCGGAGCTGGAGCGCAACTCGGCGTTCGTCATCGATCAGCTGACGCTGGAAGAAGGCCGCTTTGCCCGCACGCTGAAGCAGGGCAACAAGGAGTTCGACAAGGTGGCATCCCGCGCGGCGGATGGCAAGATTGACGGCGAGACGGCGTTCCACCTCTACGATACCTACGGCTTCCCGATTGAGATGACCGTGGAACTGGCGAAGGAGCGCAATCTGACGGTGGACACCGCCGGATTTGAGGAAGCGTTCCGCAAGCATCAGGAGCTGAGCCATCAGGGCGCTGAGCAGAAGTTCAAGGGCGGTCTGGCGGACACGAGCGAGGAAACCGCGCGCCTGCACACCGCGACCCACCTGCTGCACGCGGCGCTGCGCAAGGTGCTCGGCGACGAAGTGGCGCAGAAGGGCTCGAACATCACGGCGGAACGTCTGCGTTTCGACTTCTCCTTCGGCCGCAAGGTGACCAAGGACGAACTGGCGCAGGTCGAAAAGATGGTCAATGAAGCGATTCAGGCGAAAGTGCCGGTTGTGTGCGAAGAGATGACCGTGCCGGAAGCGAAGGAGAAGGGCGCAATCGGCCTGTTCGAGTCCAAGTACGGCGAGAAGGTTCGCACCTACAAGATGGGCGATTACTCCTTTGAAATCTGCGGCGGCCCCCACGCGCAGAACACTGGCGATCTGGGCACGTTCAAGATTCAGAAGGAAGAATCCTCTTCCGCTGGCGTCCGCCGCATCAAGGCGGTTCTGATTCCCGACCAGAAGTAACCAGAGGCGCTGCCTCTGGACTCCGCCAAAGGGTCTTCGACCCTCTGGACTCCCTTTCGCGCGATTCAGTTGGTGACGCTTTCAGGCTATGCCCGCGTGTTTATTGAGGGAGACGAACGTCAGCTGAAACTTTCGCGCAGTGATCGAGGTACAAAATGCACCCCTCTTTCGGTGATTTGCCGAAGGAGGGGTGCTTGCTATCAGAATCAGGAATATCAGTAGTTTTCCGCCTTGACCATGAAGTAGCTCTGCGGATGCGCGCACACCGGGCAGATTTCCGGCGCTTTCTTGCCCACAACGATATGGCCGCAGTTCGCGCATTCCCAAATCACGTCGCCGTCCTTGGAGAACACGAGGTCATTTTCCACGTTCGCCAGCAGGCGGCGATAGCGTTCCTCATGCGCCTTCTCGATGGCGGCGACCATGCGGAATTTATGCGCAATCGCCGGGAAACCCTCGGCGTCCGCTTCCTCTGCCATGCGGACGTACATGTCTGTCCACTCGGCGTTCTCGCCCTCAGCGGCGTGCAGCAGGTTCGCTGCGGTATCCTTGATTTCGCCGCCCTCCAGCAGCTTGAACCACATTTTGGCGTGTTCCTTCTCGTTCGCCGCGGTTGCTTCGAAGAGTTCGGCAATCTGCACATAGCCGTCCTTGCGCGCCTTCGATGCGAAGTAGGTGTACTTATTGCGCGCCATAGATTCTCCCGCGAAGGCTTCCAGCAGGTTTTGTTCGGTTTTCGTGCCCTTAAGTTCCTTAGCCATGGTAAAAATCCTCCTAATCGTTGGTTTAACGTGCATTTTGCAGAAGTCTGCTGGAATCATTATACCATAAAATTGAGGGATTTGAAACAGAAATTTTGCCTCCGCAGAGGCGAAATCCCTGCGCTGCACGCGCATATAGCATATAAGTATGAAAGCAAAGTCGACTGAATCGCGAAAACTTGACATTGACGCGGCATGGAGTTCGTGGTATAATTCACAATGTATTCATATGCCAAGATAAAGGAGCAGTATGGATAAGAAGAACTATTGGGTCATTGCGCTGATGGTTGCACTTGCCATCGGGCTGCTGGCGGCGGTAACGCTGCTGCGTCCGAGCGGGGGGCAAAATGGCGAAATCGTCGTGACGGTGGATGGCGCGGAGTACGCCCGTGTGCCGCTGGGGCAGAAGCAGACATTGACCGTCACGCAGGAGGACGGCAGTGTCAACGTGATTGAGATCAGCGAGCGCGGCGCGGTGATGGCATCCTCAACATGCCATAATCAGCTGTGCGTCCAAATGGGCGAAGTGACGCTGGACAACTGGGAGACGCGCCCCAATCAGCAATTCATTATCTGTCTGCCCAATCGGGTAAGTGTGGAATTGGTGGTGAAGGAATGAAAAAAACAGCGGTGCTTTCGGGGCTGATGGCGTTGACGCTGCTGCTGGGCGGATGCAGTGCGCAGCAGGCAGGCGGCGAAACCCCGACGACACCCCCCGCCGCGGCCGCCACGGTTGACCCGGCAGAAAAAACAACGGGCGTGGGTTTCTACTTCGACACAGTTGTGACCATCACGCTCTACGGCGCGGACGACGCCCTGATGGATGACATTTGGGCGGCTTGCAAGCGTTACGAGAACATGCTCTCCAAAACGGTGGAGGGCAGCGACGTCAGCCGCATCAACAACGCTCATGGGCAGACCGTGACCGTTGATGCGGAAACGTGGAACGTCCTCAGCGAAGCGAAGAAGCTCAACCGCTTGACCGGCGGCGCGTTCGCCATCACGATTGCGCCCCTGACCGCGCAGTGGGACTTCACCGGCGGCACGAACCGTATGCCGACCGATGAGGAGCGAATCGCCGCCCTGCCGCTGGTGGACGACGAGCAGCTCACGCTGGGCGAGAACAACACGGTTACGCTGCCCGCTGGAATGCAAATTGACCTCGGCGGCATCGCCAAGGGCTACATTGCAGACCAAGTGGCGGCACTTGTGCGTGGGCGGTGCAGCGGCGCAATGCTGAATTTCGGCGGCAATGTCTACGCCGTTGGGACGAAGCCGGATGGATCGGCATACCGCGTTGGCGTACAGGATCCGGACGAGCCGAACAGCAGCAGCCCCACCGGCGTCATGTCCGTCACGAACAGCAGCGGCCCTATCGGCGTCGTTTCTGTCATCGACCGCAGCGTCGTGACCAGCGGCATCTATGAGCGCGGCTTTACCATCGATGGCGTGCGGTATCATCACATCCTCTCGCCGTGGACGGGGCTGCCGTCCGATTCCGACTTGGCATCGGCAACCATCATTGCGGAAAGCTCCATGGACGCGGACGCACTGGCGACAGCGTGCATCGTCCTCGGCAGCGAGAAGGCACTCCAGCTCACACAGGAGAACGGATATCCCGCGCTGATGATTCTGCGCGACGGCACGGTGATGATGAACGACCTGATGAAGCAATGGGGCTACACGTCCCTGCGATGATACGCTATTTTCCTCTGAAAATAGTATCAGCTTTCAATTTCACTTTTTCATAGTTCTCAGGAGGAGGCAATAAACCATGAGTGAAACCAAGACAACTCGGAAACAGCTTCCGGCGTACCTGATTCTGGCGCTGATTGCGCTGGCGGCGGCGCTGCTGCTGGCGGTGACGAATGCGATTACGGCGGGTCCCATCAAGGCGCATGAGGAAGCGGCGCAGAACGCGGCGTTCCAGAGCGTCATGGAGGCGGATTCCTTCAGCACCATGAGCATTCCGGATGGCTGCAATGTTACATCGCTGGTGGAAGCGAAGAAGGACGGCAAGACCATCGGCTACTGCGCGGTGTCCTCCGCCAAGGGCTACGGCGGCAATGTCGCTGTGACGCTGGGCGTTGATATGGATGGCAAAATCGTCGGCTGCCAGATTGGCGACACGAACTTTGCCGAGACGGACGGCTTCGGCGCGCGCTGGAAGGAACCGGCTCGTGCGGAGGCGTTCATTGGTCTGAGCGCGTTCGGCGGCGACACCATCGAAGCGATTACCGGCGCGACCGTCACCTCCAAGGCGGTGCTGGCGGCGTCCAATGATGTGCTGAAGTGCATCAGCCATGTGCTGGGCAAGGACGTCGAAGGCGACGTGCTTGCGTTTGGCGTGAAGGAAGAAAAGCCTGCGCAGACGGTTGAGCTGACAGGCGACGTGCATCAGGGCAAGGCTGTTGGCTTTGGCAACGGCGAAGTGACGGCGCGCCTGACGCTGAATGATGATGGCACGATTGCGGCGCTGGTTATCGACGCTTCCACGCAGACGCCCGGCTTCGGCACGCGCTGCGCGGACGAAGAGTTCACGGCGCAGTTCATCGGCAAGAGCGGCCCGTTTGCCCTGAATGAAAATGTGGATGGGCTGACCGGCGCGACCATCACCTCGACGGCTGCGGTGGAAGCCATCAACGCGGCGCTGACTTCGCCCGCGATGGCAGCGGAGGATCTCGAACCTGTGGCGACGGAAGCGCCTGCCGCGACGGAAGCGCCCATGGTGCTGGAAAACGCGAAGACCGCGACGATTGCGGGCTTCGGCGGCGCGGACATCACGGTGCAGGTGACGGACGACAACGGTGTGATTACGTCCCTGACGGTGGATGCGTCCACGCAGACGCCGGGTCTGGGTCAGAAGTGCGCGGAGGAAGCGTTCACGAGCCAGTTCATCGGCAAGAGTGCGCCGCTGACGCTGGGCGATGGTATTGACGCGGTGGCAAGCGCGACAATTACGTCTCAGGCGGTCGTTGACGCGGTGAACAGCCTGTATGCAACGGCTGAACCTGTGGAAGAGCCGACGGAAGCCCCTGCCGCGACGGAAGAACCCGCTGTGCTGGAAAACGCGAAGACTGCGACGATTGCGGGCTTTGGTGGCGCGGACATCACGGTGCAGGTGACGGACGAGAACGGTGTGATTACGGCACTGGTGGTGGATGCGTCCAGCCAGACGGCAGGCTTCGGCCAGAAGTGCGCAGAAGAAGCGTTCACGAGCCAGTTTGTTGGCAAGAGCGCGCCGCTGACGCTGGGTGAAGGCATTGACGCGGTGGCAAGCGCGACGATTACGTCTCAGGCGGTTGTAGACGCGGTGAACAGCCTGTATGCAGCGGCTGAACCCGTGGAAGAACCGACGGAAGCCCCTGCTGCGACGGAAGAACCCGCTGTGCAGACTGCGGAAGTTAAGACGGCAACGGCTGCGGGCTACGATGGCAACGAAATCACGGTGCAGGTGACGGACGAAAACGGTGTGATTACCTCCCTGACGGTGGATGCTTCCACGCAGACGCCGGGTCTGGGTCAGAAGTGCGCGGAGGAAGCGTTCACGAGCCAGTTCATCGGCAAGAGTGCGCCGCTGACACTGGGCGATGGTATTGACGCGGTGGCAAGCGCGACGATTACGTCTCAGGCGGTCGTTGACGCGGTGAATAGCCTGTATGCGGAAGCGCCCGCGAAGGTGCTGACCACGAAGGTCAAGGGCTGGCACGAGGGCGTGGCCGTGACGGTGGAAATTGACAAGAATCATGTCATCACGGCGCTGACGGTGGATGCTTCCGGCGAATTCTACGCGCTGGGCGGTGATGAATTTTTGTCATAAGCTTTATAATTCTTTCAGGTCCTAACGCATAACCAAGACGCCAGCCGGTCATAGCGAATGTCTTTGAAAAACCGCTTACAACAACAGTTCTTTCTTTCATACCCTCAAAATTTGAAAACGGAATATGCTTTTCGCCGTCATAACGAAGTTCAGCATAAATCTCGTCTGACAGTACCATTATATTTGTACCGCGAAGTACCTCTGCAATAGCCTCCAAATCTTCCTTTGACATAATTCCGCCTGTCGGATTATTCGGATACGGCAGAATTAAAAGTTTTGTCTTGTCGGTAATCTTTTCTTTCAGCTGTTCCGGCAAAAGTCTGAAATTGTCCTCTTCTTTTGTTTCAATCGGAACAGGAACACCGCCTGCCATAACCGTACAAGGGCGATAACAAACGAAACAAGGCTCCGGAATAAGTACCTCGTCACCGGGATTAATAAGCGTTCTTACCATAAGGTCAATCGCCTCACTGCCTCCTACCGTTACAAGAACTTCTTTTTTCGGATTATATTTTATATCGAATTTTCTGTCATAGTAATTGCAGATTTCTTCACGCAATTCCATAAGTCCGGCATTTGCGGTGTAGTGCGTCTGTCCTTTTTCAAGCGAATATATACCTGCTTCACGAATTGCCCAAGGTGTTGTAAAATCAGGCTCGCCGACGCCAAGCGAAATAGCGTCGTCCATTTCTGCAACTATATCAAAAAACTTTCTTATGCCTGACGGCGGTAAAGCCGAAACTACCGGTGAAATAATTTTTTCGTAATCTATCATAGCGTAATTACCTGTCTTGTATCCTTTTCATCGTCCTCGAATACAATTCCTTCCTCTTTGTATTTTTTTAGCACAAAATGAGTTGCCGTTGAAATTATCGAATCCAT
>OLVW01003471.1_pt1 | contig 9849 bp, 8 predicted proteins | sample 1673301 | NCBI WGS metagenome assembly OLVW01 (sample SAMEA3178941, study PRJEB25190) | human gut metagenome | reverse complement strand
AGGTGACTCTGCGCGACATGGCCACCCACACCGAGGCCAAGGTGCGCCTGGAAGAAGTCGTCGGCGAGCTAGGTCGCGCGATTTCGTAGGAACTTTCTCGTTCTGCTTTCTGGCGTCAAAGAGGGAGCTGTCGATGCGGCGATGCGTCGACAGCTTTTCCTGTTTCTTCGGGTTTGACAGCAAGTATAGCTGCAAGTATACTTGAATTGCAAGTATACAGGAGGTGCGCTATGCCGCAGTTGTCTTTGTATCTGGATGAGCCGACCATGGAAATGCTGCGCGAGAAGTCGTCTCGAGCGCATCAGTCGATGTCGAGGTACGTGACGGGGCTCATTCGCGAGAGTGGGGAAGGGCGCGGCTGGCCGTCGGGCTACTGGGATAACGTCTACGGCTGTCTGAAGGATCCGACGTTCGTCGTCCCCGAGGAAGAGGGAGACCTCGACGAGATCGTTCTGTTCGCGTAAGGGGCCGTCATGTATTTCTTCGACTCCGATGTGTGCATCGAGATCATGCGGGGCCATCTGCCGCGGGCCCAGGAGATCATGCGGAAAAGCTCGCCGGATCTGTTCGGCGTGCCGGCTATCGTCGAGGCCGAGCTGCTGTACGGGGCCGAGAACAGTAACAATCCCGAAGAGGGCCGCTATTTTGTAGAGAGCCTCTTGTCGCCGCTGCACATCATTCCCTTCGATTCCCGGTGCGCCGCCTGCTACGCGCGAGTCCGGGCCGACTTGAAGCGGCGCGGTTGCATAATCGGGCCGAACGATCTGCTGATTGCCGCGACGGCCCTTGCCCATGGCGCGACGCTCGTTTCGAACAACACGAGGGTGTTCCGGCGTGTCGAGGGATTGCTTCTGGAGTTGTGGGCGGAGGTAGACTTTTAAGGTCGCAGTGAAGAAAATCTTCAGGCCCGTGGTTTTCTTTCGGGTATTTGACGGGTTGGGTGTTGGCGCGGGGCCTTCCTGTATAGTGTCACGAAACCTTCTACGGGGCCAACGGGGCCCCAGGACGAGGTCGCCGCGCGGTGCGCTGCGGCCGATAAGAGAGGATGAGTTACGTGGCACAATCTGGTTTGGATTCGCTGCTTGAGGCGTTGCGCCAGTCGGGTATGAACACCGATGGCGTGGGCTCGGGCACCGGTGCGTCGGATTCGGCGTCGTCCGGGCCGCAGACGCCGGGTTCCGGCTCGGGCGCCGGCGCGGGAGCGTCGGGCTCGCGCGGCGGTGTGGGCGGCTTTCCCTTCGGAGGCTTCGGCGGGTTCGGGGGTGCGGGCAACGGCGGCGGTCGCGGCCATGGCGGCTCCGGCTCCGGTTATGGCGGCGATGGCGGCCATGGTGGCCCTACGGTCGATTTCGAGTTCCTCGCCAACGACTTCCACCTGCCTTCTAAGAAATGGCTGGCGCTCATCATCGTGCTGGCGCTGCTCGTCATCGCCGGTGCCTACTGGTGGTTCCATCCGGCCATCAACATTCACTCCACGGACTTCTGGGGCTTCGTCTTCATCGTTATCCTGCTGCCGCTGTTCCTCGTTTTCTGGATGCGCTCCAAGCAGTACAAGACGGGCACCAAGGAAGTGACGAAGAACGAGGGTAAGGCGAAGACCTTCCGCATTCTGTCCTTCGTGCCCGTGGCCGTGGTGGCGCTCGTGGCCATTGGCGCCCTTATGTCCATGGCGATCTTCCCGGGCAATGCCGAGAAGTATTCCAACGTGCTGAAGACCGACACGCTGGAGTTTGCCCAGGACATCAAGGAAGTGAACTATTCGGAGATTCCCGTTATCGACCGCGACTCGGCCGTGCTGCTGGGCAACCGCGAGATGGGCTCCATCCCCGAGTACGTCAGCCAGTTCGAGGTGTCGAACCTGTACTCGCAGATCAACTACCAGGGCACGCCGGTTCGCGTGAGCCCCTTGGGCTACGCCGACCTGTTCAAGTGGTTCACCAACCGCGAGGGCGGCATCCCGGCCTACGCGCTCGTGAACATGACCACCCAGGACGCCGAGATCGTGCGTCTGGAAGACAGCCCCATCTATTACTCGCAGTCCGAGCCGCTCGTGCGCAACATCGACCGCCACGTGCAGTTGTCCTACCCCTTCTACATGTTCGGCGAGAAGTCCTTCGAAATCGATGAGGACGGCCACCCCTGGTGGATCTGTCCCGTGAAGGATTTCACCATCGGACTCTTCGGTGGCGAGACCATCAGTCGCGTGGTGCTGTGTGACGCCACCACCGGCGAGACCCAAGACCTCGCCGTGGCCGACTGCCCCGAGTGGGTCGACCGCGTGTTTCCCGCCGAGCTGCTCATCCAGCAGTACAACTGGTGGGGGGCCTACAACAACGGCTGGCTGAACTCGTTCCTCGGCCAGGAGGGCGTGGTGCGCACAACGCCCGGCACCGACGGCACGCTGGGCTACAACTACATCGCCAAGGACGACGACGTGTGGGTGTACACCGGCGTCACCTCGGCCACGGCCGACAACTCCATCATCGGCTTCGTGCTGGTGAACCAGCGCACCCAGGAGTCGCACTTCTACAGCGTCTCGGGCGCCACGGAGGACTCTGCCATGCAGTCCGCCGAGGGCCAGGTGCAGAACTTGCGCTACACCTCCACGTTCCCGCTGCTCATCAACGTGTCGAACCAGCCGACCTACTTCATGGCCCTGAAGGACGGCGCGGGCCTGGTGAAGAAGTTCGCCATGATCGACATCCAGCGCTACCAGAACGTGGCCGTGGGCGATACGGTGGCCGACACCCAGAAGGCCTACGAGGCGCTGCTCGCCACCAACGGCGTGGTGGCCGAGGGCGAGGGCGGCGCGACCGATGTGGTGACGGTGAAGGGCACCATCCGCTCCATGAATCAGGCGGTCATCGAGGGCAACACCCACTTCTACCTGACCGTGGAAGGGGAGGACGGCTCCATCTTCGATTTCGCGCTGCCGGGGCTGCTGGACATCGTCGGCTATAAGGTGGGCGACGAGATCAACTTCACCTACGTGGAAGCTGCCGGTTCCAACGTGAGCCCGGCCTATGAGATTCTGGGCGAGGGCGGCAAGGCCTCCGAGAACGCCTCCGGCGAGCCCGAGGACGATGTGGTGCAGGATAACGGGGCCGCCCAGACGCCTGCCGACGTTGCTTCTGGCGAGGACACCGAGAAAGTGGCCTAGGGGCGCTTCGGAGCCAACGTAATTCTTAAGGTTTAAAGCGAGCGGGAGCAATCTCGCTCGCTTTTGTTTTCCCAGGTCAACATGAAGGTTTATAGGAGGGTTTAAAGCTTTAAACTTCTTTTTCCCGCTTGGTCGATGCGTGGATTTGCCAAGGCGTCCATAGTGCGTGGTGCAGCGAGGGAGCTGCGGCGGCGAAGCGAAAAGCTTCTCCGCAAACCAACGCAGCACGGACGCTGCAACCGAGCTTTCAGAGAAGCTCGGCGTCACGAGTGAGGGAAAGGGACCCATCATGACCAACGGAATGAATGTTTCTCGCCGCGACCTGTTCAAGTTCGGCGGCCTCGCCGCCATCACCGCTGCCGGAGCCGGCGCGCTCGCGGGCTGCGCTCCCCAGCAGAAGATGGCGAGCACGGGCGCCGCCGCTGCCGAGGACGGATCTACCTACGTGGGCCCGAGCTTTTTGCAGAAGCCGGCCGAAATCACCGAGTTCGACGAGGAGCACACCTACGACGTCGTAGTCGTCGGCGCGGGCGAGTCGGGGCTTTCTGCTATGCACGCCGCCTTGGAGGCGGGCGCCACGGTGGGCGCGCTGCAGAGTCTGTCCATCGTGCAGACCGCCGGCAACATGGGCGCTTCCATCGACCTGACGAAGACGAACGAGGCCGGCATTAAGGCGGTGCTGTCCTTCATCAACTACAAGAGCGACTACCGCGCCAACCTGGGCCAGGTAGAGACCTGGGCCCGCAACTCCCAGGAGGCGCTGGCCTGGTGGGCCGAGGCTGCGGCCAAGGGCGGCAGCGAGTCGAAGCCCTACGACTACACGGTGAACTGCAACGGGCATGAGGTGTTCTTCCATGCCAACACCTACTTCCATGACGAGGGCCATCAGAAGGGCGCGCTCGTCATCGGCGACGCCGTGCAGGCCGAGGGCGCCGAGATCTTCTTCGAGACCCCCTGCGTGCAGTTGCTCGTGGAGGACGGCCGCGTGGCGGGTGCCATCGGCGAGACCAAGGACGGCGCTCATGTGCTGCTGCGTGCCAACAAGGGCGTCATCATGGCCGCCGGCGACTATGTGGGCGATTCCGAGATGCTGTACTACTACACCCCCGACGCGAAGGGCCTGCATCAGGCCGTCGACTTCCGCAACGGCACGGGCCTGAAGGCCGCCATGTGGGCCGGCGCCCAGATGTGCCCCGCCTCTCACACCAAGATGGTGCACGGCGAGGGCCCGAAGGTGCGCTTCGAGATGCCGTATTTGTTCCTCGACCGTCACGGCAAGCGCTTCATGGACGAGGGTTGCTGCCGCATGGGCTATCTGAACGAGTTCACCAACAAGTACCTGGCCGAAGTCGATTTCGCCGAGTCCACGGCCGCCAAGTTCTTCTCCATCGTGCCCACGAACTGGGAGGAGCACTACGATGCCTGGAAGGACTTCTCCGACATCTCCATCCACAACGCCTACCGCAACGTCGATCCCGAAGCCTGGATCAAGGGCGACACGCTGGAGGAGCTGGCCGAGGGCATGATCGCCTACGCCGACGAGGAGGGCTGGGCCCACGACTACACCGTGGAGGCCATCGTCGAGTCCATCAACCGCTACAACGAGCTGGTGGCCGCCGGCAACGGCGATGAGGACTTCGGCAAGCGCGACGAGTATATGGTGCCGATCGAGGCCCCCTGCTACGCGGTGCCGCGCGGCGCGAACAACATCGACGCCCTGGTGGACGGCCTGTGGTGCGACGGCAACTTCCAGTGCCTGGACGTCGACATGAAGCCGATCGAGGGCCTGTTCGCCGTCGGAAACGCTTCCGGTCCCTTCTTCGGCAACAGCAACTACCCCATGGACATCGAGGGCCTGTCGGTGGGCCGAGCCATCACCACCGGCTTCGCCACGGGCCGCTACGTCGCCGGCCTGTAGGTTCGCAAGCGACCCTTTCGTGCCCTCCCTCTGAGCCGACGCCCCTCACCGGGCGTCGGCTTTGCCGTTTCCGCCGAATTGGGGACGTGGAAAAAGCGGGACTTGCCACGGATTGGGACTTCTGGAAAATGTGGGGCATGTTTTCTGGGAATAATTTCGAGTTGTTAGACATTCGGTTCCCTGAGGATGGCCTGATTTCGTCGAAAGAGGAGCTCGGAAAAGACTTTCCGCCTTTTGAAAGACAAAAAGCGCAGTTAGGTTCAGGCGTAGACAGAGGATATGTCTAACAACTCGAAATTTCTGCCATAATAGACGGGCGAGATTGACACGAGGGTTGCAAAGGGGCTGAGTGTGAAGAGCGAGAATGCGGAAGATCGTCGGGCGCTCTTGAGGGGCGGGCGGCGCTACGTCTGCGCTTACGGGTGCGCTCGGGCGTGGGCGACGCTGACGTTCACGGGAACGTCGGGCGCGGGCGTGCTGGGCGCGCCGTCGAGCGACTTCGATTCTCACCTCACGTTCGACATCGCTTTCATTGCCGTCAGCATTCTCGTGGTGCTGCTGTTCCGGCGTCTGGTGCCCCTGAACGAGAATCGCGTGGTGAAGGCGGTCTCCTCCGGCTGTATGGCGGCTGCATCGCTGCTGTGCGTGGCGACTGCCTGGATCCCGGGGGCGTCCTTGGGGCTCATGGTCGCGGGATCGCTGGCGGCGGGCGTGGGCTATGGTCTCTTCCTGCTGCTGGCCGCGGAAGTGCTGGCCACCTTCAGTCTGTTGCGCATCTTCCTGTTCCTGTCGGGCGCGATGCTTCTAGGCTCGGTCATCACGTTCTTCTGCGAGGGGCTTGTCGGCCTTCAGGCCCAGGCCATGCTCGTGCTTTTGCCTCTGCTGGCGACGCTGTGCCTGCAGGGCGCCTACGAGCATGTGCCTGCGGCCGATCGTCCCAAGCGGGGCGTGCCGAAGTTCTCCTACCCGTGGAAGCTGTTCGTGTTGTACGGCCTGTATGCCTTCGCTTACGGTATGCGGGCAAACCAGTTGGTGGCGGGCGCGGGGCGCCACTCGTCGGCCTCGACGTTCATCCTCATGGCGGTGCTGTTCGCCACGGCCTATTTCGCATCGAAGCGATTCAATATCGGGCTTCTGTACCGGTCGCCCGTGGTGCTCATGGTGTGCGGCTTTCTGCTGGTGCCGGCTGAGAGCCTGCTGGGCACGGCGGCATCCAGCTATCTCATCGCTATCAGCTACTCGCTCATGTCCTTCCTCGTGATGTTTCTGCTCTTCGACATTGCCAAGCGTCTGGGCGTGGCCATTGTGGCGTTCATGGCCATCAAGAACGCCGAGCAGCTGTTGCAGATGGCCGGCGGCGGCGCCACCGACGCGCTGGGAATGCTCGGCCTGTCCGCGGCCACCGAGGCGCTCGCGGTGACGGTCGTTGTGTCGGTGCTCATTTTGGCGGCCACGGTGCTGCTGTTCTCGGAGAAAGAGCTGGCGAGCAAGTGGGGCGTGGACATCCTGGAAGAGGGCGGCCTCATCGAGCGCACGGCCGAGGAAGAGCGTGTGGGTACGCGGGTGGCGAAGCTGTCGGCCACCTACCGGCTGAGCCCCCGCGAGCAAGAGGTGCTGGCGCTTCTAGCCGAGGGGAAGACCGGACGCGTCATCCAGCAGGAGCTGTTCATCGCCGAGGGTACCTTCAAAGCGCACACGCGCCATATTTACGAGAAGATGGGCATCAATTCCCGCAAGGAGCTCTTCGAGCTGCTGGGCGTGTCCTCGTAGCGCACCCCTAAGGCGCCCATAGCGCATCCAAAGAATGCCATTCGGGCATGCCGCTCGCGCGGGTTTTTTGAAGAGGGGAGAAAAACCCGTTGACACGGGCGGGATTCGCTCTAGAATAGACGAGCTGCCCAAAGGTGGGCAGTGCAACGAACAGATATGTTCCGCTACTTAAGACAGCAGGTACCGAGTCTGCAACCGCCTGCGGGGCGTTCCGAAAGGGGCGACACCTGGCGCAACGGCTCGGTTTAATCGCGCAAGCGGCCCGCCGAGGTGGTCGACAGATTCGCTTCCGTGAATACGTGCGGCCTCCGTCTTATGGGCGGGGGCCGTTTTCGCTTCTCAGGCTTGCGGCCCACCCAGCACAGGTGCGGAACCCGGAAAGCTTTGAGAAGGAGGTGTACGTACAACATGCCCAACGCTCAGAACAGGGAGATGCTCGCCAGCATCAAGGAGGATCTCGACGGCGTTTCCGCCATGTGGGTCGTGGATTACCGCGGCCTTACCGTGAAGGAGATGCAGCAGCTGCGCCGCGACATTCGCGAGACCGGCTCGGTGATGAAGGTCTACAAGAACACGCTGGTTCACCTGGCGCTCGCTGAGGCCGAACTGCCGACGCTCGACGATATGCTCGCCGGCCCCAGCGCGTTCGTGTTCTCCGGCAACGACGTGGCCGCATCGGCTAAGGCCCTGAAGACCTTCGCTAAGGCCAACGAGAACCTTGAGATCAAGGGCGGCCTGATGGAAGGCGCTGCCGTGTCGGCCGCAGAGGTGGAGGCCATCGCTTCTCTGCCCTCTCGCGAGCAGCTCATGGCTCAGATCGCCGGTGCCATCTCCGGCGTCGCTCGCGGTCTGGCTACCACCATCAACGGTGTGCCGCGCGGTTTGGCCCAGGTCGTCAAGGCCGTGGCCGAGCAGAAGGAAGCTGCCTAACAGCTCGGGCGGCCTGAGACGGGTCGCGTAACGCAAGAAGAAATAACGGTCGGCGCGAAGAGGTGCCGGCCCCCTTTGAAAGGAAACTAACATGGCTGTTACTCGTGAAGAGATCATTGAGGCTTTGAAGGAGATGTCCCTGCTCGAGGCTTCCGAGCTCGTGAAGGACATCGAGGAGACCTTTGGCGTTTCCGCCGCCGCCCCCGTGGCCGTGGCTGCTGCCGCTCCTGCCGAGGGTGGCGCTGCTGCCGAGGAGAAGACCGACTTCGATGTCGTGCTCGAGGGCTTTGGCGACAACAAGATCGCCGTCATCAAGGTTGTCCGCGAGATCACCGGCCTGGGCCTGAAGGAGGCCAAGGAGGTCGTCGAGGGCGCTCCGAAGGCTGTCGCCGAGGGCGTGAACAAGGAGAAGGCCGAGGAGATCAAGGCGAAGCTGGAAGAGGCCGGCGCCGCTGTGACCCTGAAGTAAATTGTTTCGCCGTTGCTAACGCAACGTCGAACGACTCGACGCTGTGGTTCCGACAGGCACCTGGCCTTGCCCCTTGTTTGGGGCACGGCGTTGGCCTAAGCCAACTTGGCCCCAAGGCGGGGCAATTCCAGGCACCTGTCGGAACCTCGCTGACATTACCAGCGATGGGCGTCGAAGGAAAACCCCCGCACTTAGCGGGGGTTTCTTTTTTTGGAAAGGCATTGTTTAGCCCAGCCACTCCAGGAGGGAGGCGATGTCGCGCTGGGCTTGGACGAGGCCGGTTTCGTAGGAGCGAACGAGGGCGTCGTAGTCGGTGGTCTTGTTGGTGACGTCCATGATGTCGGGGTAGAAGACCCAGGCGGCGGCCGCCTCTTCCAGGTGCTCTATCTCGTCGCACAGCTCGTTGTAGGGCTGCCAGCGGGCGATAGTGCGCTCGGCCACGATGGGATGCGCGCGGAAGGCGGCGCGGAAGAGCGCTTGGGCGGCGCGGCTCATGGGGCGCTTGCGATAACCGCGCGGCTGGGTGCGGATGATGCAGAAGCGCTCGTAGCCGTCGGCGCGGGCGGCATTCAGCAGGATGCCCCAGCTATCTCCCATGCCGCCGTCCATATAGGTGCGCCCATCGATGGTGGTAGGCGGCATGAAGATGGGCATGGTGGACGACGCGCGCACTTTCAGTCCCAGGTCGTGGGCGTCTTTCACATCGGCGCGGGTCCAGGCGACGGTCTCGCAATCCATGGCCTCGATATGCATCTCGGCCGGGTTGGCGGCGAAGGTGTCCCAGTCGAAGGTCATGGGATCGCCGGCGGGCGCATTCTCGATCAGCTCCTCGTAGAGGTAGGGCCCGTTGAAGTAGCCGTGGCCGGCGAGGAAGCTACCCCAGCCGCCGAAGCGCGGGTGCTTCACCAGCTCCACGAACGACGCGCGGGCGCGGGACGGGTCGCGCACCAGGTAGTTCACCGTATGGCTGGATCCGGCCGAGATGCCGTAGACGCGCCCGAAGTTCAGGTTGCGCGCGAGCAGCTCCACTACCACAGGGGCCGTGTAGCTGTTACGCATGCCGCCGCCCTCGAAGATGAGCGCCACATCGGGCTGGTTGATGGCGAGCGTCGCGTTCTCGATCATAGTGCACCGCTTTCCGTTGCATGAAAAAAGGGAGCCCATAAGAGCTCCCTTTCAGTATAGCTATTCGTCGCGATGTCGGGCGAGTTACTCCGCGTAGCGGAAGAGGGCGGCGACGGGTTGGTCGGTGGGCATCTGATCCTGCTCGACGATGTAGATGTGGGCGTCTTGGGCCAGTGCCGCCTGGGCGAAGGCGTCGGTGATGTCGGGCGCGGCCGGGTCGATGTAGCCGTGGTCGACTGGGTTGGGGTTCCCGTCGAAGGTGACGGTGCCGGTGTTGATGTCGAAGCCGCCGGGGAGGATTTTGCCCTTCACGAGGAACAGCGCTCCCACGCGGCGCTCGGCCAGTGCCATGCCGATGGCGTCGAAGTCGTCCGAGGCCTTGCCGTGGGCCGCATCGGCGCCGAACTTCTCGGCGGTTTCCTTGATGTTCGCATCGCGGATGCCGTCCATCACGGTCAGCGACTCTTCCAGAAGCGC
>OLVW01003465.1_pt1 | contig 9863 bp, 8 predicted proteins | sample 1673301 | NCBI WGS metagenome assembly OLVW01 (sample SAMEA3178941, study PRJEB25190) | human gut metagenome | reverse complement strand
CAGAAACTCCGCATCCACATTACGGTACAGCTGTCCACCCATCGCAATAGAAACCTTTCCGGTTTCCTCTGATACCACAATTGTAAGAGAATCACTCACTTCACTAATTCCAACTGCTGCACGATGTCTGGTTCCCAGATCCTTGCTCAGTTCCAGGCTGTCAGACAGTGGCAGATAACAGGTTGCAGAGACAACCCTGTCCCCACGTACAATAATAGCTCCGTCATGTAACGGAGTATTCTTTTCAAATATATTAATCAGAAGCTGGCTTGATACCAGGGAATCCAGCGCAATACCAGTTCTTTCGTATTCTGTCAGCATAATTTCATTTTCCACTACAATCAGGGCTCCGGTCTTCACCTTACCCATCTCATAGCTTGCCTTTACCAGTTCTCCAATCGTATGGTCATTGAAACGTTCCACTCCGTTTTTCCCAAAATCAAAAGAAAAGAGGGATGAAATAAACTTCTTTCGTCCCAATTCTTCCAGTGCTTTCCGGAGCTCCGGCTGGAAGATAACAACGATTGCAATAATTGCTACATTAATCGTCTTCTCTGCTATCCAGAGAATTGTATTCATCTGGAAGATTGCTGCCACAAGTACAAACGCTAAAATCACAAGAATTCCTTTTAACAGCATCCATGCCCGTGTATCCTTAATCCATTTCAGGACGTGATAAAACAGGAACGCAATAATAAGCATTTCTACAATATCAGTCTTTGATACCGTAATGTTCAAAACGCTTACCCACGCCAGATAATTTTCTTTAAAATTTTCCAACACTGTCAAAAATGACTGCACCTGTTCCACTTCCTCTCTGTCTTATTTCAGCAAATCTTCATCTATATCCATTTCCTCTGCCAATGCTTTGCGGGAAATACGTTCTTTTTCCTCATCCTTGGCTGCGATACGTTTTACCTTTTTCTCCTTGGTTGTAACATAAATCTTCGGTACCGCTTTTACATAATAGTAATATTCATCATCCTCAAACTGTACCCGTTCTGTCCTGCTATAATCCAGGTTAAAGAACAGGAACTGCTGTATCAATGCAATCACCGTAGAAATTACGCCTCCTACAATAATCCAGACGATTCGTCCCTTGATGCCCAGCATTACAAAACCGCTGGTCAGCACAGTAAGTCCAATCAGAATACCAGCCAGTGATGCCACTGTCCATGCATGATCTATAGACAGGCGGCGCACTACATAAACCACCAGTAAAATCACAATAAAAGTTGCCAGCACCAGATACATTTCCTTATTTCCCAGCAGCTGGTTGATTGCTACCACCATCTTAGAAGTCGCATTGTTGTCCTCTTCCACTGCACTTAATACTGCCTCATTTTCCTTTATTCCCTTCAGGAAATAAAACATCACAGTTCCGCTCACAATAGATGCAGCAGATGCCGGTGTCCGTAACAGTCCTGCTGAAATCGGCATGATATATGGGGTATGTAATGCAAATGTTATCGGTGTCAGCACTGCATAATAACCATCTTTTGGTGAAAACCGTAAATACAGCAGTGCGATAACCAGCATAAGAATCAGTCCTACCACGCATACATCCATAGACAGTGCAAATAAATGTGCAGCAATCAGAATGAACGCAAACAACAGGATAGCATTGACCGGAAGAACCGCACATAACAGTGCCAGTACCAGTGTTACCGGAAGTCCGGCCAGTCTGGTCATATAGCCAATATTTTGATTGATCAGCAGAAATACCACTGTTGCCAGAATAAACTTAAGTACCGGCACCACATATATTTCATTTTTTCCAAAAAAGCGGATTAACCGCTCCTTCAGTTCGAGTAAACCCGTCATCCTAAACCTCCCAGTCATCCGTATTAGATATATTTTCTTCCTCACGATACAGACTGCTCACCCTCTTCAGTCTGTTATAATACTCCTTTACCTGTTTTCTCCCCTTTGTATATCTACGATTATAGATAATATAAGTAATCATCAGATAAGCAGCCAGAAATACCAGATACACCATTACAATCCGGATGCCAAATCCAATCATATCCATATCATTAATTTTCTTTACCAGATTCTCCATGTCGTAAAAAAGCCACAGCACAAAAAGAAGTCCGAACGCAATGGTTCCGGCAAAAAAGCTTTTTATCAACTCCATGGCAACATAATCTCTTCTAAAATACTGTGTTGCTTTCTGGCAGGCTTTACTTTCTTCATTTTCGAATTCTGCCAGCTTTGTCATATGTCTGACGCGTTCTTTACTAATCATACTCTGCTCCTAAACAAACTCTCTTTAGTATAACATAGATATTATCTTCTGAAAAGAAAAAACTGCCACCAGTCACTGCGGCAGTTCTTAATCTACAGTTACAGATATCTCATCTTATCTCTTTCCTTCGGTCTCTTATCCAACTGAGGCTCCACCGGTTTTTTCTTTATTACACTCTGGAAGTCCGTTTCCATTTTACGTTTGCATTTCTCACAGAAACGCCCTGTTTTGATAATTGTTCCACAGCCTTCACATTCCAGACCAAGTGGTGAATCTTCTGAAAAGACAAGTCTTTCTTCACGCACCCACTGTTTAATCTGTTTTACAGAAACATTATTATCTTCCGATACAACCTGTATCGGAGTATTCGGGTTCTGCCGCAAATATTCTTTTACCTCCTGGAACTTCTCTTCCAGTTTATCTTTGCAGGCTTTACATAACGGTACGCCCCCATAATAATTAAATAATCTTCCGCATCCTTTGCAGTTTCTTACGTCCATTCTTTCTCCTCCTAATGTCCCCTGCCAATGCTAATGCAAAGTACATAAACCTCTTGTATTCCTGATACCTTCAAACATTCTGCTGCTGCATCCACGGTACTTCCAGTTGTGTAAATGTCATCTACAAGCAGAACTTTTCTTAATTGTACTATATTTTGTGCAATTGTAAAAGCCTTTTTCAGATTTTTCTTGCGTTCCTGGTCATTAAGTTCCTTCTGGGGTCTGGGATTTATACACCGATATAGCAATTTCGTTTCTACCGGAATTCCGGTACGTTTTCCTATTTCCTTTGCAAAGAGTTCTGCCTGATTATACCCTCTCTCCCTCCTGCGTTTCCGATGCAGCGGAACCGGTATGATTGCATCTATCCCCAGTCTTGAAATCCACCGGGCATACTGTATACATGCCATTTTTCCATAAAAAGCTGCATATTCACGCCGATTGGCATATTTAAAACGATACAGCGAGTGTTGCACTGCCCCCTGATAGACAAATACTGCCTTTCCCGAATCAAAAAAATGTTTTTTCCGGTCACAGTCACCACAGTATTCCTTCCTGGCATTCCCAATGGGTTTTCCGCACCGTTTACAGACCGGTTCCTTCACCAGTTCTGCCTTTCCGATGCACTCCGGGCAGATTTTTCCATCCGGCGGTATCACCTCATCACACAGCGGGCATCTTCTTGGGAATATAATATCAAGTATATTCATTATTTCCTTTCCAAAACTCTCTTTGCACATATTAGCACAGTCCCTTTTGCAAAAACATTAACATTCTCTTAATTTTTCCTGATAAAAATAGGATTTAATTTATTGACTTATTTTTCTCTACTTATTATAATTAGTCTATTCGAATTAACGCTTTAATGCATAAACGCACAGACGCACGAACGCGTTAAATCAAAAAAATATTACATATTTCAGGAGGAAATTATTATGAAAAAAATGAAGAAATTTCTCTCTCTTTCAGTTGCAGCAGTTCTTGCACTCAGCATGACCGCCTGTGGCTCCAAAGCAGGAGATACCCAAAACGCTGACGCTACAGAGAAAAGTTCATCCAACGCTACAGAGAAAAGTTCATCCAACGCAAAGTACACCGTTGGCATCTGTCAGCTCGTACAGCATGAGGCATTAGATGCTGCAACAAAAGGATTCAAAGACTATCTTACCGAGAAATTAGGTGATGACGTTGTTTTTGACGAGCAGAACGCCCAGGGTGATTCTGCCACATGTGCAACTATCGTCAACTCCTTCGTTTCCAAAAACGAAGACCTGATTCTTGCAAATGCAACTGCTCCTCTTCAGTCTGCAGCTGCTGCAACTACAGATATTCCTATTCTTGGAACTTCCGTAACAGATTACGCAACCGCTCTTGACATTTCTGACTGGTCAGGCACAACAGGACGTAACATTTCTGGAACTTCTGACTTAGCTCCTCTGTCCGAGCAGGCAGCTATGTTAAATGAATTATTCCCGGATGCTAAAAATGTCGGACTGCTTTACTGCTCCGCAGAAGCAAACTCACAGTATCAGATTGATGTTATCAAAGAAGAATTAGAAAAATTAAATTACACCTGTACTGCATATTCTTTCGTTGATTCCAACGATATTGCAAGTGTTGTCCAGAGTGCTGTAAATGATAACGATGTTCTTTACGTTCCTACCGACAACACTGCAGCTTCCAATACAGAAGTTATCAATAACATTGCAGGGGAAGCCGGTGTTCCAATTATTGCAGGTGAAGCCGGTATCTGCAAAGGATGTGGTGTTGCTACCTTATCCATCAGCTACTATGACCTTGGATATCAGACAGGTAAAATGGCATACGAAATCTTAGTAAATGGTGCAGACCCATCCACTATGGAAGTTGAATTTGCTCCAGCAGTTACCAAACAGTACAACCCTGACATCTGTGAGAAGCTTGGCATCACTGTCCCAGACGATTACAAAGCTTTAGACATGTCTGAGTAATTTTTACTTTTGAATTATTTATTTAGAAACCGGAGGAACTTATTGTGGAATTGCAAATTGCTGATTTATTAAACGCTATGCCCGGTGCTGTAGCCCAGGGATTAATCTGGGGTATTATGGCAATCGGTGTATACATCACTTTTAAAATACAGGATGTGGCAGACTTAACCGTGGATGGAACCATGAGTCTTGGCGGTGCTGTCTGTGTTACTCTGATTGCTTCTGGACAGAATATCTGGGTAGCAATCCTTGCCGCTACCATATCCGGTATGCTGGCAGGATTAATTACCGGAATCTTCCATACAAAAATGGGAATCCCGGTAATCCTTGCAGGTATTTTAACCCAGCTTGGATTATACTCCATTAACTTAAAGATTCTTGGCGGCAAATCCAACCAGGCAATCAGCGCTGACAAATACGATTTAATTGTATCTTTACGATATGTAAAAAATGTGGCTTTTTATAAAAACACCATATTTATCGTTGCTATCTTTGTCATCGCCATTATAGCTATCCTGTACTGGTTCTTCGGAACTGCAAGAGGCTGTTCTATCCGTGCTACCGGATGCAACCCGAATATGAGCCGTGCCCAGGGTATCAACACAAATTTCAATACCGTAATCGGTTTAATGATTTCCAACGGTCTTGTTGGTCTTGCCAGTGCTCTTTACTCACAGTATCAGGGATTTGCTGATGTCAATGCAGGACGTGGTGCTATCGTAATCGGTCTTGCTGCCGTTGTTCTCGGTACTGTATTGTTCGAAAAGATTTTCCACAACTTTGCGTTGAAGCTTTTATCTGTCGCTATCGGTGCTGTTATTTACTACGCTGTACTTCAGATTGTTATCTGGCTTGGTCTTGATACTAACTACTTAAAGCTGTTATCTGCGCTTGTGGTTGCTTTCTTCCTTGCAGTTCCTTACTGGAAGAAGAAATATTTTACAAAACCAGTAAAGAAAGGAGCCAAAACCAATGCTTAAAGTTGATCATATTTACAAAACATTTAATCCGGGAACCATTAACGAAAAAACCGCTCTTAACGGCACTACCCTTACTTTAAACGAAGGTGATTTCGTTACTGTCATCGGTGGAAATGGTGCCGGAAAATCCACTTTATTAAATGCCATTGCAGGAGTCTTTCTTGTAGATGAAGGTTCCATTTCTATTGATGACGTAGATGTTACAAGAATGTCCGAGCACAGACGTGCCAGTTTCTTAGGACGCGTATTCCAGGATCCTATGATGGGAACTGCTGCTACCATGGGAATCGATGAGAATCTTGCCCTCGCTGCCCGTCGTGGCAAAAGCAGAGGTCTTGGAAGCGGTATTACCAAGGCAGAAAGAGCACATTACAAAGAATTGTTAAAAGAGCTGGATTTAGGACTTGAGAACCGTCTTACCTCTAAAGTCGGACTGCTTTCCGGTGGTCAGCGTCAGGCACTGACTCTTCTTATGGCTACTTTAAACCGTCCAAAACTGCTTCTCTTAGATGAGCACACCGCTGCTTTGGATCCAAAGACTGCTGCAAAGGTTCTTACTCTTTCGGATAAAATAGTTGCAGAGCAGAACCTTACCACTCTGATGGTAACACACAACATGCGTGATGCAATTGTTCATGGCAACCGTCTGATTATGATGAATGAAGGTCAGGTTATCTTAGATATTTCCGGAGAAGAGAAAAAGAATCTTACCGTAGAAGATTTATTAGAGAAATTTGAAGAAATCAGTGGCGAAGAATTTGCCAATGACAAAGCTTTATTATCCAAGTAATTGGTATCTGCCGGTTTTTAAACGAAAATTGACAAATGATTTGCTTTGCAAGTTGTCAGACACGCAAAAACCAGCCGGAATTCTGCAAAATACAGCATTTCGGCTGGTTTTTCTTTCCAGGCACCCGCAAGAAGCGGTCGGAGGAAGGTTCTACATGTCTGTACAGTCAACCACCTCTACACATTTTCTTCCAGTCTTGCCCGCAGACCGCTGTATCTGGTCTGTTCTGTAATATTCTGTTCCATCTCATAGAAGCACATTTCATTTCCCACAAGTGTTACACACTTTCTTGCACGGGTTACCGCTGTATACAAAAGGTTCCTGTTCATTAGCATTCTCGGTCCCCCAAGAAGCGGAATTACAACTGCCGGATATTCACTACCCTGGGATTTATGTATTGTAATGGCATATGCCAGTTCCAGTTCCTCTAATATTTTAAAGGAGTACTCTACCACCTTGTCTTCATCATAGACCACGGTCATTGTCTCTTTATAATCATTGATTTCACGGATAATTCCCGTATCCCCATTAAACACACCGGTTCCACGGTCAATGGCAAATCCATATTTACTCAAGACCTCCCACTCCAGCTGATAATTATTTTTTATCTGCATGACCTTGTCCCCTTCGCGGAACACTTTATCGCCATACTCTTTTTCTTTCTTATCCGGAGCGGGAGGATTTAAGTATCGCTGCAGGATGGCATTCAATCGTTCTACGCCCAGATTTCCTTTTTTCATCGGAGTCAGCACCTGTATATCATAAGGCTGTGCATTTACAAATTTAGGCAGTTTCTGCATAATCAGCTGCAGTACCACATTGATAATCACATCTGCATCATATCGTTTCAGGAAAAAGAAATCCATGCTCTTGTTATCTAACACTACTTCTTCTCCCCGGTTGATTTTATGGGCATTGACAATGATATCACTCTGGGATGCCTGTCGGAAAATCTTGGTAAGCTGTACCACATGGAACTGTCCGCTGTCGATAATATCCTTTAATACGCTTCCCGGTCCTACGCTCGGAAGCTGGTTTACGTCTCCTACCAGAATCAGTCTTGTTCCGGCTACCATTGCCTTCAGAAGGGACTGCATCAGGCTGATATCCACCATAGACATCTCATCAATAATGATTACATCTGTATCCAGCGGATTCTCTGCATTCCGTTCAAAATGAACACCCTGAGACTCTCTGCCATCCTCATCCGGCACACCGTTCAATTCCAGAAGCCGATGTATTGTCTGTGCTTCATAACCTGTAGCTTCTGTCATTCGCTTGGCTGCTCGTCCTGTAGGTGCTGCCAGACGAAGAGTTGCGCCTTCGCCCTCGAAAAAACGAATAATTGCATTGATCGTGGTAGTTTTACCGGTACCTGGTCCTCCTGTAAGTATAAAAAGGCCATTTCCAGCAGCCTCTACAACAGCCTTCTTCTGCATTTCCTCCAAAACAGTACCTGTTTCTTTCTCAATCTGGGCAATTCTTCGCTCCATCATCTGCTCATTCTGTGGATAACGGATATTTAATTCAGTGAGCATTCTTGCTGTATTCAGTTCCAAGCGGTAATACTGGCTTGGATAAACCAGTACCTCTCTGTCATTCTCTTTTAAAACAACTTTCCGGTCAATTGCCATATCCATCAGATGTTTCTCCATATAAGAAACATCTACCTGAAGCAGCTGGGAAGCTCTGTCAAACAGTTCGTCCTTCGGAAGATATACATGTCCTTCCCCTGAAGCCTGGAGAAGAGTATACATCATACCGCTGCGGATCCTGTAATCTGAATCTGCATGTATACCAATACGTGACGCAATGGTGTCTGCAATTTTAAAGCCAACTCCCGAGATATCATCTGCCAGACGATAGGGATTCTCCTGAAGCACACTGTATACGGACTGACCATATTTCTGATATATCTTTGCTCCAAGATTCAGGGAAATGCCATATTTCTGCAGAAACATCATGGCTTTTCGCATATCTGCCTTCTCAGTCACCTGTACTGCAATCTCTCTGGCTTTCTTCTCACTGATTCCCTTGACTTCCGCCAGCCTTTCCGGTTCTTCTTCCACTATTCTAAGGGTATCCTCGCCAAAACACCGCACAATTCTGGCAGCAAGTGCTGCACCTACCCCTTTAATCGCTCCGGAACCCAGATAACGTTCCATAGCCTGGGTGTCCTCTGGTGCCTTTTCCGCATAAGACTGGATATTAAATTGTCTGCCGTATATATGGTGCTGGGAAAACTGTCCCTCAGCTTCAATGGTCACACCCTGTGTAACGTCAGGAAATGTTCCTATACAAGTCAGCTCTTCCTCTGAATCCGCGGTCTTAAGAACCATAACTGTATATCCATTTTCATCATTGCGGAATATGACATGATCTATATAGCCTGTAACTTTCTCACTCATTTGTTCTTCTCCTGCCGCCAGCACTAACCAAAGGGCACTGCTAGAATGTGTTTGAAAAAGTATTCCCGCAATCTGCACGCCCCACTTTGCAGAAAGCCTTTTTCAAACACGCTCTAGAACGCAGTACCCTTTTCATTATAGTTTACATAATATTTTATCTTTTGCAAAACAGAATAGCCAAATTATATGTTACTGTTTACGCTTTTCAAAGCAATCAGATTATTCTTCCATCCTGGTAATTACTTCCGCATATTTACCGGTTCCCACCACAACCGCAGACATAGCATCCTGCACAGTCAGAGTGCTTACGCCGGTCTTCTGCTCAATGAGGGTGTCCATTCCATGGAGCAATGCTCCGCCACCTGTGAGAACAATTCCTCTGTCTACAATATCTGCAGCCAGTTCCGGTGGAGTTTTCTCAAGCACTCCGTGCACAGTCTCCACAATCTGATTGGTAGCATCCCTCAATGCAATACGGATTTCTTCTGAAGTCAGAGTTACAACCTTGGGAAGTCCGGTGATCACATTTCTGCCTTTTACCTCCAGCATCCGCGGAGATGCTTCCTGGCAGGCAGTTCCGATTTTTATTTTTATGTTCTCAGCGGCCTCTTCCCCAATAAAAAGGCTGTGATTTTTTCTCACATAGCTCATGATTGCCTGGTCGAAATTATCTCCGGCAACCTTTACGGAAGCAGACACAACAGAGCCAGCCATGGAAATCACGGCAACATCAGTGGTTCCGCCTCCTATATCCACGATCAGATTACCAAAAGGCTTCGTCACATCTACTCCGGCACCAATTGCAGCTGCAATCGGCTCTTCCACAAGAAACACTTCCCTTGCTCCGGCCTGATAAGTAGCTTCCTCTACTGCCTTTCTTTCAATCTCTGTGGTTCCGCTGGGGATACAGATACTGATTCTAGGCTTTCGAAAGGCATGGCGACCCATTGCCTTGGAAATGAAATAC
>OLVW01003460.1_pt1 | contig 9879 bp, 8 predicted proteins | sample 1673301 | NCBI WGS metagenome assembly OLVW01 (sample SAMEA3178941, study PRJEB25190) | human gut metagenome | reverse complement strand
AGGAACTTACGTATGATGATATCAATCTGCATGGCATTGACATCAATATCCATATTCGTATATGCCTGCACTGCATCCGTATGAAACAAAATACGGTGTCTGCGTGCAAATGCACCAATTTGCGCAACCGGCTGAATTGTGCCAATCTCATTATTGGCTGCCATTACTGAAATTAAGAATGTATCCGGACGGACTGCCCGCTGAATATCCGTAAGACGGACAATCCCATTTTCAGCCGGACGGATATAAGTCACATAAAACCCTTCCTTTTCAACTGCTTCACAGCTTTTTAAAATTGCATGATGTTCCATTGCTGTTGTAATAATGTGTCCCCTGCGGTGTTCCTCGGCTGCAATTTTGACTGCCCAGTTGTCCGATTCTGTTCCACCTGATGTAATATAGATTTCTTGCGGCTTTGCCTGAATGGTCTTGGCAAGAAATGCCTCTGCGTTATTTATATCGTTTTTTACATCTGCTGAAAATGTATAAGCACCGGATGGATTGGCATACCGTTTTCCCATATAAGGCAGCATCGCATTGATAACTTCCGGGTGCAGCCGGGTTGTTGCGGCATTGTCCATATAAATCATACTGCCATCCCCTTTTTTCATTTCTTATTAATAATATATTCAATGCATGCATATATTGATAATAATTGTTTGACATTCCGGTTGGTTACAACGATGAACTTTTCATTTAATAAAAATGCTGTATTAAAAGGAACTGTAATTTTGACACTGGCTGGTATTATCAGCCGGATTGCGGGATTTTTTTACCGTATTTTTTTAACCCGCCAGATTGGTGCTGATGGTATAGGAATGTTCCAGCTTGTCACACCGGTGCTTGGCATTGCATTTGCGCTATGCTCTGCCGGTATTCAGACTGCCATTTCACGATTTTGTGCTGCAAAAAAATTTCAAAGTACATGGCTTTTTGCCGGTTTAGCCGTTGCACTTCCGCTATCTGTTCTTTTTACATTTTTCACCTATGCTTACGCAGATTTTATTGCTGTACGGATTTTTCTAAACAAAGACTGCTCCCGTTTTATCCAGATTCTTGCAATTGCTATTCCATTTTGTACTTTTCACAACTGCGTAAACGGCTATTATCTCGGAAAAAAGCAGGCTGGACTCCCTGCATTTTCCCAGCTGTTTGAACAGTTTGCACGGATTGGTGCCGTTTATTTGTACACTGTATACTGTACACAAAACGAACGTCCTGTTTCTGTTTTATGCGCCGTTTACGGTAATCTTGCCGGTGAAGCAGCTTCCTGCCTGATTTGTATCCTTGCTCTGCTGATTGATAAAACCGTAACATTCCGGTTTCATTCTTTACCTGAATGTATCAAAAAAACCGTGGTGTTTTCTATTCCGCTGACTGCCAACCGTCTTTTAATGCATCTGTTGCAAAGTGGAGAATCTATTTTGATTCCGGCACAGCTTGTGCTTTTTGGCAATACGCAGAATGAGGCTTTAAGTATTTATGGTATTCTTATGGGGATGTCCCTTCCGCTTATTTTGTTTCCGTCTGCCATAACCAATTCCATGGCTGTCATGCTTCTGCCGGAAGTTTCCGGTGCGCAGGCAGACGGTGACAATGCACGGATTGTACATACTTTGAACCGCTCCCTGCAAATCTGTATGGCAATGGGATTTTTAAGCACCGCACTTTTCTTATTTTATGGTGCTAAAATGGGGGCTATTTTGTTTAAAGAACCGCTTGTTGAAAATTTTGTCATGATTCTTGCATGGCTGTGTCCTTTTTACTATCTGACAACAACACTTGGCAGTATTTTAAACGGTCTTGGCTGTACTACCCTGACCTGTGTCCAGACCATTGCCGGAATTCTTGTGCGCATTGCTTTTCTTGTTCTGCTCGTTCCCAAAACCGGTATCCGCGGATATCTGATTGGCACGCTGGTTTCACAGATTTTGGTCTGCATTGCACATTTTCTATATTTAAACCATCTGTTTCATATCGGTTTTCCGGTCTGGAAATACATCCTGCAGCCGCTTTTATATACAGCTGTTTCAATTTTATTTTCACAGATGTTCTGCCGTTTATTGCTGTTTTTAGGAACGGACTCACTGTTTTTCCGGCTTTTTACCGGTGCCTGCTGTGCCGTCTTTATTTTTGTGGTATTAATAAAATCTTCATTTCTGACAGCAGAACGCACCCGGCTGTGAGCAGCCCCACGTAGTTTTAAATCTTTTAATTCCGGCATTATTTCATACAATTACTGCGGCAGTACGGCATCCAGCAGTGCGGGTGCCGTATCCCACTCACCCCTGCGTGTTTCATACTGCTCATGCAGCCAGTTAATTGCTTCTTTGCGGCCTTCAACACTGCTTTCAAAATACTGTGTCGTCTTTTTTTCATCTGGAACTGCTGTCGAAGCATACGGTCCTAACCAGACCTGTACCATCAATTTAAAATCCGGTTTTTCTCCGGTATTTTTTATCAGATAACGCATACCGTGATGTTCACCTGTATATACTCCGCCATACTTAAAAAAATTGTATGGCATAATTTCTTTTTCATCCATCATTTTAACCTTTTCTCCTTTTCTCCGGCTTTTCCGCCATGCACGAGCAGGAAAATGAATTTTCCTGCTCTGTCGGGCGTTCGCCCTATCGTCCGGAAGTCTAGAAAAGAACTTTGTGCAAGCACAGTTCTTTTCTAGACTTCCGGACGGCATGGCTCATTGCTTACGCACATTATAACATGATTTTATATGTTTTTTTATATAATTTTATGCTGTTTAAAGATTTACACAGAACGTTTGTTTTGATATACTGTTAAAAATAAGGAGGTTTTTCATGAGCGATTTTCCATCACACATTATTTATCATATTGATGTAAACAGCGCATTTCTTTCATGGACTGCTGTAAAGCGGCTTCGTGACAATCCGGAAGCGTTAGATATCCGGACGATTCCGGCTGTTATCGGCGGAGATGAAAAGAAACGGCATGGCATTGTTCTTGCAAAGTCTGTTCCCGCTAAAGCCTATGGCATCCAGACAGGAGAGCCTCTTGTACAGACCCGGAAAAAATGTCCTGATATTTTAATTGTTCCGCCTGATTTTGCAACATATGTATCCATGTCCGAACAGCTTATGAATTTTTTGAAACAGACTGCACCTGTTGTTGAACAATATAGCATTGATGAAGCATTTTGTGATATGACAGGTACCGGTCTGTTGTACGGCGATCCGGTTGCTTTTGCACACCAGCTTAAAGACGATATTTTAAACCGCTTTGGCTTTACAGTTAATATCGGTATTTCAACAAATAAACTGCTTGCTAAAATGGCATCTGATTTTAAGAAACCAAATCTTGTGCATACACTTTTTCCTGAAGAAATCCCCAAAAAAATGTGGCCGCTCCCTGTGGGAGAACTGTTTTTTGTCGGACCTTCAATGTGCAAAAAGCTGGAAGCCCTGGGGATTCATACGATTGGTGATGTTGCCGCCAGCAATCCGCAGCTGCTTGTGAGCCATTTTAAAAAGCACGGAGAACTGATCTGGAATTATGCAAATGGATTTGATATTGAACTGCCGGTAAACCACAAAGCTGCCAATAAAAGCTTTGGCAATTCTGTTACACTGCATTTTGATGTTACAGATGCTGAAAATGCAAAGACCATTCTTCTTTCCCTCAGCGAAACAGTCGGTGCACGAATCCGCGCAGAACACGCTTATATTGGTGTGGTGTCTGTCACAATTGTTGATAATGAATTTCGCCACCTATCCCGTCAATGTACGCTTTCTACACCAACAGATATAACAGAAATCATCTATGAAAATGCCTGCCGGCTGTTTGATCTGACATGGAATCATGTCCCAATCCGTCTGCTCGGTGTTTCCACGGCACATGCGACAGACACTGCTTTTCATCAAATGAGCCTTTTTGATGAAGATAAAAATGAACGGTTTGCGATGTTGAATAAAGCGGTTGATTCCATTCGGGATAAATATGGTGAAGACAGTATTAAACGGGCACGTTTTTTAGATAATGGCTGCACCCATATGTCCGGAGGCTTAAACCGCGAAAAACGCAGTCACAAAAAGAACTCTTAATTTTTTGGAGATTCAGCCGATATACATAAAAGTATAATGGTACAATGCTTATACAAAAATACACCAGACAAAATACGATTAAAATAAATGTCAGTCTGACAGAATGGAGTGTTTATAGATGTCTATTACAATTAATGCTTCGGCAATTTTAAATAATTTGACAGCAAACAATTCTTATGCTTTTTCATCGACAAAAAGAATTGTAAAGTACAACAGCGATGCAGATGAAACCCGTCAGAGTGCTTCTTCACTCAAGCATAAATTACGTTCTTTAAAAGATATTGATACATCGGACGGACCAACTGCACGTACACAGAATAAAATCAAAAGTTTTGTAAATACCTATAATGATTTAATGTCTTCCGCATCCGGTATAACCGGTTCCAAGAAACTCACAAAGTACATGGATAAAATGGACAGCCTGTTTTCCGAATATGAAGATTCATTAAAAAGTCTTGGTATTACACGGACTTCAACGAATAAATTAAAATTCGATACTACCAATTTTTCAGATGTAACAAGCACAAAACTGGATGCTGTTTTTGGTGAAGATGAACATTTTGTAAGTGACAGCATTAAATATGCCAAAGCTATTTCTTCTGCTGCGCAGCAGGCTTTAAATACGCCAGAGAATGTACTTGGAACAACCACTATTTCTGTATCTGCCGGTAATACAGCTCTGGCTCAGTCTGATCAGCTCTTAGCAGCTGCCACAAAAAATCTGTATTTAACAGACTATGCATCCGTGCAGGCGCAAACCTTAGTTACCTATTTAAAAAATTATACAGAACAGTATAACAATACATTGCAAAACCATACTTCCGCTGATTTAAATTCAACAGAAAACGGTTATCTGAATGCTATGAAAAATGCAACACAGAAGGTAAAGAACCAGCTTCTGCCTGTCGGCATTACAGTCACCGATGACGGTACACTTTCTTTTGACGAAACAGCCGTTTCTTCGGATAATATCGAAAATGTAAAAAATCTGTTTGGTTCTTCATCTTCTTATGGAACAATTATAAAAGGATATGCCGAAAAACTTTTTTCAAGTCTTGTGCAGGCAGATTCATCTGATTTAAATATTGATTACTACGCATAAAAAGAAGTGGGTAAACATTTTATGCTTACCCACTTCTTTTAACTATCACTATCTTAATTTTTCCAAAAACATCAGCAGGAAACTGATAAACAGCAATATGCAAGATATCCAGATAACATGAATCCCATAACAGACAGATAAAATACCACCAATGCCCGCACCAATGGCAAAGAAAAAGATAATTCCAAAATAATAAAAAGTCTGCCGCAGATGTTCAGCTTTTTTATCTCTTAAATACAAAGACAATGCGGCTGTTCCACTTCTTAAATTTCCGATACACATTGTGCTTGCATAAGAATAGCCACCCACTTTGCGGAATGTCTGCACCTGCATTGCACAGGCAAACGATACCATTACGGTTGCTATCATATTATAAGCATTTGGAATAAATCCTACAATCGCGAGTATCCCTATTTCGGCCAACAAAATTCCCTGCCGCCAGTGCATTTTTTTAGCATACTTGAAGCGGTTCTGTACATTTTCTGCAACAAAGACCCCAAACACAAATGCCAGTAAAGGGAACAAATACCGCAGCCCAATCTGCCATTCCCGGTTCATAAAATGCTGGCTCATCAGGACAACATTTCCCGTCTGGGCATTTGAAAAAACCTCATCTCTTGTATTGTATGTATACGCATCCTGAAAGCCTCCGGACAATGCCAGAAATACACTGTTTACAAATGCTTCAGACATCTGTTTTTCTGACAGCAGATGTTTTATCCAAGTCTGTTTATGACTGCTCAATGCACGCACCTCCAAAGTCTGATTAAGCAATTTCTAATTTATCTTTAATCTTCCGGATATCATTTTCCATTATATTCGTCCGGACAAGAAGGAGTTCCTTTTCGTTTTCTACCTTCAATGCTTCATCCAGTTTTCTGCACAAATCGGCATGTCCCTCTGCAATAATTCTGATATTGCGGTTTGTTTCATTCTCAAGGGTCATTTCAATACTGGATACACGGCCTTTTAAATCCCGTATGTCCGTTTTCATGCCTTGCATATCAGTCTTCATTCCCCGCATATCAGTCTTCGTACCTTGCATATCAGTCTTCATACCCTGCATATCAGTCTTCATTTCTTTCATATCCGACTTCATGTTCTGCATATCTGCCTTCATATTCTGCATGTCAGTCTTCATTTCCTGCATATCGTTTTTCATATTCTGCATATCAGAATATATCGCCTGTAACATTTCGTTTTCTGTCATAGAATGTCCTCCCCTTATAATTAGTGCCACTCATACGGTGTGCTTTGGTATACGTAATAGTTGAGCCAGTTCGTATATAGATTATTGGCATGGCTTCTCCATGATAATATCGGTCTTTGCGTCGGATCATCATCGGGATAATAATGTACCGGTAAAGTCGGCATAATGCCTTTTTTCACATCCCGCTTATACTCCTGATCCAGTGTCATACGGTCATATTCAGGATGTCCCATTACAAAAATCTGTTTGCCTTCCTGTGCCATGACAATATATATTCCGGCTTCTTTTGAATCCGCCAGCACTTTCAATTTCGGATTGTTTAAAATATCCTCCCGGCAGGCCTCCGTATAGCGTGAATGCGGTGCCATAAAAAAGTCATCAAATCCACGTACCAGCGGTTCTTTTTTATTCATTACATGATGGCGGTATATTCCGGATAACTTCTTTTCCAGCTGTACCTTTTTTACCCCGTAATGATAATATAATCCCGCCTGTGCCGCCCAGCAGATATGAAGTGTTGACGTAATATGTGTTTTAGACCACTCCATAATCTGAGATAATTCTTTCCAGTAATTCACCTCATCAAAATTCATCTTTTCAACCGGTGCACCTGTAATAATCATCCCATCAAATTTACGGTGTTTAATATCTTCAAATACCTCATAAAACTTCTTCAAATGGGAAGCTGAGGTGTTTTTTGAAATGTGTGTTGCCATCTGCAGAAAAGTAATATCAATCTGTAACGGTGTGTTTGAAAGTCCCCGCAGAAGCTGTAATTCCGTATCCTGCTTAATCGGCATCAGATTAAGAATTAAAATCTGCAATTCACGGAAATCCTGTGTCATTGCTCTATGTTCATCCATTACAAATATATTTTCATTTTCCAGTTCTGCCTTTGCCGGCAAATCACTCTGTATTTTAATTGGCATAATTTCCTCATTTCCGCACAACGCTTTTATTCCTGTTGGTTTGTGCTTACGCAGTCACACTATAGCATATTTTCTCTTTATCGGCAACCGTCATCATCTGCCATCATCATTCATCGGTGCCATTTCAAGGAATTCGTTTTCTGTTATTACAGGAACTCCCAGTTTTGCCGCAGTCTTATTTTTAGATGACGTAGAATGGCTGTCGTTATTAATCAGGTATGATGTCTTTCCTGTCACAGAACCGGTCACCTTGCCGCCAAGCTGTTCAATGCGTTCTTTTAACTGATTTCTGTTTTCAAAATGTTCCAATGAACCTGTAATTACAAACACTTTACCGGTAAGAATCTGATTATTCTGATTGTCCGGCGCTTTTTCAATGTGCATTTCCTGCAGCAGCTTATAAAATTCTTCTTTATTTTTTTCATTTTCAAAATAGGAAGCAAATGTATCTGCAATGACTGCACCTACGCCGTCTATTTTCTCAAGTTCCTGTCTTCCGGCATGAATTATTTTTTCTATATCGTTACCTAATGCCTGCACAATCATCTTGGCATTGGAAAGTCCTACATTTGCAATGCCAAGTCCGTAAATAAATTTCGGCAGCGTTGTATTTCTTGAATTTTCAACAGATGTCAGCAGATTCTCATAGGATTTTTCCCCGAATCCGTCTAAAGCAATAATTTCATCACGGAATTTTTCTAAATGGTATAAATCACAGAAATTCTTTAAAAATCCGTGCTGAATAAATTTTTCCAGTGTTGCCTCTGACAATCCATCGATATTCAATGCATCTCTAGATACAAAATGGGCAAAACTTTTTACATGTTTCGCCTGACAGTCTTCATTGATACAGTAAAGTGTTTTGACATCATTAACCTGTTTAATCTGCGTTTTCCCGCCGCATACCGGACAGACTTCCGGAATCTCTAAATTACCGCTTTGTGTAAGATTTTCTGCAATCTGCGGAATAATCATATTCGCCTTAAATACTTTAATGCGATCACCAATACCAAGTTTTAAACTTTCAACAATACTGATATTATGCACACTTGCACGACTGACCTGCGTGCCTTCAAGCTCTACCGGGTCAAAAACGGCAACCGGATTAATCAGACCGGTTCTTGAAGCACTCCATTCTATTTCTCGCAGTGTCGTTTCTGCGGTTTCATCTGTCCATTTAAACGCCATCGCATTTCTTGGAAACTTTGCTGTTCTTCCCAAAGAATCTCCATATGCAATATCATCATATAAGATTACCAGACCGTCTGACGGAAAATCATTTGTTACAATTGTTTTTTCAAACCATTCTATCGTGTCTAAAATCGTGTCTTTTGTAACCATTTTATATTCAACAACCGAAAACCCCTGATCTTTAAGCCACTCAAACTGTCGTTGCCTGGAATTATCAAAATCAACATCCTGTGCCGATACCAGTGTAAATGCAAAAAAATGGACATTACGCTGTGCCGTAATTTCATTATTTAACTGTCTGACAGATCCGCTGCATAAATTTCTCGGATTTTTATATTTTGCATCGGCTTCCGGAATCTGTTCGTTAATACGCTCAAAATCTGAATACGTAATAATCGCTTCTCCACGCAGAACAAGTTTCCCTTTAAAAGGAATGGTCACAGGAACATTTTTAAATACTCTGGCATTATTGGTAATAATTTCTCCTACTTCACCATTTCCTCTTGTAACGGCTTTTTGCAGTTGTCCATTGTCATAGGTCAATACAATTGTCAGCCCGTCCAGCTTCCATGAAAGCAGACCTTTCTGACTGCCAAGCCACTCTGCCAGCGCTTCCGGACTTTTCGTCTTATCAAGACTTAACATTGGAGATTCATGACGTTCTTTAGGCAGTTCACTAAGCACCTCGTAGCCGACATTTACGGTCGGACTATTTGAAAGAATATAACCTGTTTCTTTTTCAAGCATACCCAGTTCATCATATAAAGCATCATATTCATAATTAGACATCAGTTCCCTGCCCTCTGAATAATAGCTTTTCCCTGCCTTATTGAGTAATTCTACCAATTCTTTAATTCTGTCCATTTTACTTTGCTGAATCATATAACTGCTCCTTTAACTGCTGATATTCTGCTTCTGTCACATTCCGGTATTCTCCGGGCTTTAAATCTCCCAATAAAATATTCATGATACGGATTCTTTTGAGCTGCACAACTTCCCTTCCCTGTGTACTGCACATACGCCGGATCTGCCGGTTTAATCCCTGTGTAAGGATAATGCGGAAGGTTTTCTTTCCCAATGCGGTTACTTTACACGGTTTCGTTGTTCTGTCTAACTCCGCCAGATATATTCCTCCAGACATTGCCTTAATAAATGAATCATCAATCTCTTTATTTACGGTTACAATGTATTCCTTTTCGTGACCGTTGGCTGAACGGAGAATTTTATCCATCATCTCTCCGTTATTTGTCATTAAAATTAACCCTTCTGAATCTTTATCCAGCCTGCCAACCGGGTAGATTCTTTTAGGATACCCAATATAATCAACAATATTATTATCACCCTGATTTGCTGTTGTCGTACACACGA
>OLVW01003454.1_pt1 | contig 9899 bp, 7 predicted proteins | sample 1673301 | NCBI WGS metagenome assembly OLVW01 (sample SAMEA3178941, study PRJEB25190) | human gut metagenome | reverse complement strand
TATTTTTTTGTAAAATTTCATGTCCTCATTTTTTATTAATTTAGTATCAAAATAGTCATACATTGCTATAAATATTTTAAATATGTCTCCTTTTGATTTTATAATATTTTCCTCCATTTGTGCATTCATTTCTTTAAAATGAATGTTTAAAATATATCCGCAATAAATCTTCTTTACTATTGAAATATTGATAAAAACTACCTCTTGCAATTTCTGCTTCTTCTACTATATTTTTTATTGATGTTTGCTCAAAAGGTACTCTTTCGAATTCTTTTTTTGCTGCTTTTATTATTTTATTTTTCTTTTCTTCTGGCAATTTTAAAAATGTTTCTTTTGGCATTTTTTCACCACCTTTTTTATTGTTTTTTTAGTTGCAAAAATGACACCGTGTCATTATTATAAGTGACATGGTGTCATTTGTCAATATACCTATTGTAGCTTTTTTGTGAACTTTTTGTGAATTTTTTTGAGTACTTGAACTTTTTATTTTTAAACTATGTTTACATTTTTCTAAATACTCCTGCTACTTTTCCTAAGATTTCACATGTTGGTACTATTATTGGATCCATTGTACTATTTTCTGGTTGTAGGCGTATGTGGTCTTTTTCTTTATAAAATGTTTTTACTGTTGCTTCATCTTCTATTAATGCTACTACTATTTCTCCATTATTTGCGTTGTTCTGCTTTTTTACTAATATATAGTCTCCATCTAAAATTCCTGCTTCTATCATGCTCTCTCCTCTAACTGTAAGCATAAAGCATTCTGAATTTCCTACAAAATCGATTGGAATTGGAAATGTATCTGTTACATTTTCTACTGCTAATATTGGCATTCCTGCTGTTATTTTTCCTACTACTGGTACTTCTACTAATTCTTTTTGAGTGTAAAAATCTTTGCTTGATGTTTTTTTAGATTCTCCTGTGGTTCCTTTTAGTACTCGTAATGTTCTTCCTTTTTTGTCTTTCTTTTTTATATATCCTTTTTTTTCTAATCTTTCTAAATATCCATGTACTGTAGCTGTTGAACTTAATCCAACTGCTTGCCCTATCTCTCTTACTGATGGTGGATATCCATCTGTCATAATTTGTTTTTCAATAAATTTTAATATGGTTTTTTCTCTTTTATTTAATTCTTCTTTTTTTCTTGGCATTTTCCCCCACTCCATTCTCGTTTTTTAACATTCTATCACACAAACAAAAAAATGTCAAACAAAAGTTTTATTTTTTTAAAATTTATTCTACACTTTTTAGACTTTCGATCATATCAATTTTTTTTAATGCAAAATATGTTACAATACTAACAATTACAGTAAAGAATATTGTTAAGCTTGCTGAGTAAATATATGTCCATATGCTTATTCTTGTGTCAAACATTAATATATCTAGTTCACATGTTTTTATAATAAATAATTCTAAAAAATATCCACTGATTAATCCTAATAATATTCCTATTATTGTTAATATTATGGTTTCTCTTCCTATGTAGTCATATACTTCATTATCATAAAAACCTAATACTTTTATTGTTGCTAATTCTCTTATTCTTTCACTTATATTTACATTTGCTAGATTGTATAATACTATAAAAGCTAATAGTCCAGCAGAAATTATAAGAATCCATACTACAAATGTCATATTTTCCATTACATCATCAAATATTGATTTTGTTTGTGATGTAAATGTAACTTTTGATATATTCTTGTTTTCTAATATTTTCTTTCCTAATTGATTTTCCATTTCTTCTGATTCTTTTATGTCATTTTGTTCTATCGCTAATAAAGTATTATATTGGGCTTCTTCTCCAAATATTTTTTTGTAACATTCTGGACTCATGTACATATAGTGCATTAAATAATTTTTTGTTATGCCTTTTACTTCAACTTCTGCCTGTTTTTCTTCTGCATTTTTTATTGTAATTTTGTCTCCTTGTTTTATATTAAGTAATTTTGATAGTTTTTCAGTTATTATAATTCCATCTTGCTCTAACGAATATTTTTCACCTGTTTTTCTATTTTCTAATTTAATGTATTCTGATATATTTTTTGCATTTTCTGGTACAATAAGTTGAATATCTTGTTTGTTGTCTTTATTTAATATTTCTACTGCTTGCATGTTAAATAACATTTCTGTTGAAATGTATTTTTTTGAATCTTGTTCTATATTTAAAATATCATTTGTTTCTGCTTTTATTTGTTCATTTGATATTTCATTTTTAAAAGTTGCTGACATATCATAACTAAATACTTCTCCATATTGTGATGGAATCATATTGCTTACTGATTCTCTTAATCCAAATCCTGCAACCATTAATGCTGTACATCCTAATATTCCTATTATTGTCATAGATACTCTTTTTTTATATCTAAAAACATTTCTAATTGTTACTTTTTGGCTAAAGTTTAATTTTGACCATATAAATGGTATTTTTTCTAATAACACTCGTTTTCCTGCTTTTGGTGCTTTTGGTCTCATTAGCTCTGCAGGTGAAGAATTTAGCTCTTTATAACATGCGATTGCTGTTGCCCCTACAGTACATAATAAAGCCCATCCTAATCCTGTAACTGCTATTCCGTGTATTAAATTCTAAGACTACATCTCTCATTGAATACATCATTGCATACATGTTATATATAATTTCTGGCAATATTCTAAATCCTATAAGCATTCCTATTATTCCACCCAATAATGTGGCTAAAATGGCATATATTATATATTTTGATGCTATTTTTAATTTTGTGTATCCTAATGCTTTTAATGTTCCTATTTGTACTCTTTGTTCTTCTACCATTCTTGTCATTGATGTTAAACTTATTAGTGCTGCTATTACAAAAAATACTACTGGAAATACTTCCCCTATATTTGCTATTCGTTCTGAATCTTGAGAATAACTTGCATATCCTGTATTCTGACTTCTATCTAATATATACAATTCAGGTTTTATTTCTGTGGTGTTTTTTGAGTCCGTTCCCAAAAACATCGAGTCTTTTACTTCTTTGATTTTATCTTTATATTTGTCTGAAAATGTGTCTAGTTCTTCTGCTCCTTTTACTTTAACATATATTTCTGTATATATTTTTGATGTTATTTCTGATTGTGGTACATAAATATAATAATTTATTTTTCCTGATGCTAATTTTGTGGAACCTCTTTCTCTTGATATATATAATGGTGAACGAATTGTTCCTACTATTTTTACTTCTTTGTTTTTTAGATTTGGTCCTGTTATTGTATCTTTTGATTCTAATGTTATGGTGTCTCCTATATTTTTATTTGTACCTTTTAAAAAACTTTCTTCTACTACACATTCGGTTTCATTTTTTGGCATTTCACCTTGTTGTAATTTTACGCAATTTATTTTGTCTGATAATGTATGAACTTTTAATACATATTCTTCATCATCTACTCTTGTTAAAACATCTTTGCTATATGATCCTTCTGCAACTTCTACATCTTGCATGTCTTGTATTTTCTTTACATCATTATCTGTTAGTCCTAATGTGGATATTACTTCTATGTCCATCATTTTTGTTTCATCAAAATATGTGTCTGCTGTTTTTTTCATGTCTGGACTTGCTGCTCTTATTCCTGCAAAAAATCCTACCCCTAATAGCACTATTAATAATATAGATAAAAATCTTTTTCTTGTATTTATAATTTCCTTAATTGAATCTTTATGGAGTACTGTAGTCATATTTTATTACCTTCCTTTTATATTAAATTGAATTTTTAGTGTGTTAATTTTTAAATTTACCATTCAATTTCTGAAATAGGTAATGGCTTTTTATTTAATTTTATGTCTTGTACTTTTCCGTTTTTGAAATTAATTACTTTATCTGCCATAGGTGTTAATGCCGCATTGTGTGTTATTATTATTACTGTCATTTTTTCTTTTTTGGCTGTGTCTTGTAACAATTGTAAAATTTGTTTTCCTGTATTGTAATCTAGTGCACCTGTTGGTTCATCACATAATAATATTTTTGGATTTTTTGCAATTGCTCTTGCTATTGCTACTCTTTGTTGTTCTCCTCCTGATAATTGTGATGGGAAATTTTTCATTCTTTCTTCTAATCCAACTTTTTTTAATATTGTTTTTGGGTCAAGTGAATTTTTGCATATTTGTGTTGCTAATTCTACATTTTCTAATGTTGTTAAATTTTGTACTAAGTTATAAAATTGGAATACAAATCCTATATCTTCTCTTCTATATTTTGTTAATTCTTTCTTTTTTAATTTGCTTATATCTTTTCCATCTATTACTACGGTCCCTGATGTTGCTGTATCCATTCCTCCTAAAATATTAAGAGCTGTTGTTTTTCCAGCCCCACTTGGTCCTACAATTACAACTAGCTCTCCTTTTTCTATTAAAAAATTTGTTTTATCCAATGCCGTTATTGTTACTTCTCCCATTTGATATTGTTTTACAACATCTTTAAATTCAATATATGACATTGTTTCTCCTTTCTAAACTTTTCCTTTTGAGAAAAATTTTTCGAATATACTTTCTTTTTCATCTTTTTTATTTTTGATTTTTGACGTTCTCTTTGTTTTTCCTTTTATATATTTTCTTATTTCTTCTCTTTCTTTTTTTTCGTCTTCTTCGTTATCTTTAGTTTCTTCTTCATCTAGTTCTTCTTCGTCCTCATCATATTCGTTATACTCATCATCATATTCGTCACCATATTCATCATCGTACTCGTCATCATAATCATCTTCTTCATAATCGTCTTCTTCATCGTTATTTTCATCATAATCATCTTCATAGTCATCTGCTTCATACTCATTATTATTGTCTTCTTCGTATTCATCGTCATCTGAATATTCTTCGTCATCATAATTGTATTCATCATCTGACTCTTTTTCTGCTTTTTCTTTGCCTATATCTTTATTGCTTATAAACCATTCTTCCTCATCTATTTCGTTTTGGTCGTTTTCTAATAATTCTGGTTCTTCTACATTTTCTTCTATTTCTTCTGCTTTTTCTTCTGGCATAAATTCTGATAGGTCTCTTCCATAATTTTCTTCTACTTCTTGATTAAAGATTTCGTAGATATTTTTTATTCCATCTATTCTCCAATAATTTGTATTTATTATTGTTCCCATTCCTGCTTTTGATTTTATGTTATTTACTTCTTGATTGAATGATTTTTCTTTTTCTTCTATTCCTAACAAGTATGTGCCATTATATAACTCTTTATATGCTTTTTTTGTTGATTTTCCAGTTATTTCTCTAGTTAACAAATTGTATAAATTATGTATTTGCACCATGTCTCCATCAAAATCTTTACAAGCTTGTTCCATCATTGTTTTATGTGCTTTTTCTCCACTTATTGCTGTTATTCTTTCATTATCTAGGAAACTTACTAAATATTCTTTTTCTATTTCTAAAAATTTTAGTTTTGCAGTTATGTCTTTTAGATTTTTTTGATATCTTGATAAGTTTAAATTGTCATTATCTATTTCTGCCATTAATCTTTTTAGTCTTTCATATGATGTCACATAACACTCTGCTTCTTTTTTTGCCATTTTTATTCTTACTTCTACTGCTTTTTTCATTACATCCCTATCAAATTTTACTTTTTCATTTTTTCCATTTTCTAGCATTATTTTATTTAGAGATTCACATAATAGTTCATCATCAGTTGTAATAAATTCTTTGATTTTTTTTACATTTGCTACATCTACTATTCCCAATGTTTCTACAGCACCGTTCAAGATTTTTATGTGATTTGTTTCTGATGTTCTTTTCATTTTATTGCATTTGTTTCTTTCTGTTTGCTTTTCTGTGAATTCATTTAGTAGTTCTATATAGCTTTCTCTTAATTCTTGTTCTTTTTGAGCTCTTTCGTCTATTATGTTTTCTATTTTTATTAGTTTTTTCTCTATTATTGCTGGCTCTTGGTCAAAATCATTGAAAAGTTTTGTTCTTATATCTTCATGTTTTGTAATTTCTTTGCTTAATCCCTCTTGCTCTTTTTGGATTTTTTGCATTTTATTTACAATATCATCAAATTCATCTATTATTTTTTCTTCTTCTTCGGTAATTACTTGATATTTTTCCATTTCTTCTAAAACATTTTTAAATGTTTCGTAACTAATCCTTATATCTGATTCTTTGTCTGGTCCGAAAATTTTATTCAAGTATTTCTCTAATACGATTGCACTTCTTTCATACATATTTATTTACATCCTTCCAAATTTTATTTCATCTTTTCTTTGATTTTTACTAACGTATTTAACGCATCTATTGGAGTTAATTCATTTAAATTAACTTTATCTAATTCATGTGCAATTTCTGCCAATTTGTAATTATACATGTCAAATTGTCCTTCGACTTTTTTCTTATCTTGTTTTTCTGCTTTTTTACCAGTTAATATATTTTTCTTTTCTATATTTCTTAAAAACTCATTTGCTTTTTGGGTTACTGCTTTTGGTACTCCTGCTAATCTTGCAACATGTATACCATAGCTTTCGTCTGTACCACCTCTAACTATTTTTCTTAGGAATATTATGTCTTCTCCTTTTTCTTTAACTGCTATTGAGTAATTTTTTATTCCTTCTGATTGGTTTTCTAATTCTGTTAATTCATGATAGTGTGTTGCAAACAAGGTTTTTGCTCCACATTTTTCTTTGTCTGCTATATATTCTGCAACAGCCCATGCAATTGATAATCCATCATATGTTGATGTTCCTCTTCCTATTTCGTCTAGTATTACTAAGCTGTTTGATGTGGCTTCTTTTAATATTGTTGCAACTTCCATCATTTCTACCATAAATGTACTTTGCCCCATACTCAAATCATCTGAAGCTCCTACTCTTGTAAAAATTTTGTCTACTACCCCTATATGTGCTTCTGCTGCTGGTACAAAACTTCCTACTTGTGCCATAAGTGTTATTAATGCTACTTGTCTCATATATGTTGATTTACCTGCCATGTTAGGTCCTGTTATTATAGATAATCTGTTTTCTTCTTTGTCTAAGTATGTATCATTATCTATAAAAGCTCCTGCACCCAACATTTTTTCTATAACCGGATGTCTTCCTGATTTAATGTCTATTATTCCAGAATTGTCTACTTGTGGCATGCAGTAATTTAAGTCTTCTGCAATTTGTGCAAATGATGTTAATACATCTAATTCAGATACTGCCATTGCGGTTGTTTGTAATCTTTTTATGTTTTTTGCAATTTGCTCTCTTATTTCTATAAATGCATTATATTCTAAGTTTACAACTTTTTCTTCTGCTCCTAAAATTTGGTTTTCTAGGTTTTTTAAGTCTTCTGTTATATATCTTTCTGCATTTGTTAATGTTTGCTTTCTTACATATCTTTCTGGTACTTGTGACAAATATGATTTTGTTACTTCTATAAAATATCCAAATACTTTATTAAACCCTACTTTTAGATTTTTTATTCCTGTTTTTTCTCGCTCTTCGGCTTCTAAGTTTACTATCCAATTTTTTCCTTCTGTTGTTGCTGTTTTTAATTTGTCTATTTCTTCATTATATCCAATTTTTATTATTCCACCGTCTTTTATTGTCATAGGTGGGTCATCTACAATTGCTTTTTCTATTAAATCATGTATATCTTTTAGTTCATCTATGTTTTGATATATTTCTTCTAGCATTATGCTTTCTTTAATATTTGCTAGAGTTTGCTTTAACTTAGGTAATTTTTCTAAAGAATTTTTTAGTGTTATCATATCACGCGCATTTGCATTTCCATATGCCATTTTTCCTGCTAGACGTTCTATATCATATACTTTTTTTAGACTCTCTGTTATGTCTCCACGTAGAATCATATCGTCTTTTAACGTTTTTACTGCATTTAGCCTATTGTTTATTTCTAATGTGTCTATCAGTGGATCATTTAACCATCTTCTTAGCATTCTTCCACCCATTGATGTTGACGTTTTATCTAATACCCATAATAGTGTTCCTTTTTTTGATTTGTCTCTCATTTTTTCAGTGATTTCTAGGTTTCTACGTGCATTTATGTCTAATGACATATATTTTGATATTTGATATATTGTTATTTTGTTTAAGTGGTCTAATGTTGTCATTTGAGTTTGTTCAATATATGCAAGTAATGCATTTATCGGTGGAATTGATAATGTTTTTTCTTTTAAATTTTCTATTTTTTTGTTGCTTGTGTCTACTATATTAAATCTTAGATTTAATGTGTCTATTTTATTATCAAAAAATTTGTCTTGGAAACGTGTTATATAGCAATCAAAACGCTCTCTAATTTTTGACATTTCTTCTTGACATTCTGCCATCATACTATTTATTACTAATTCAGATGGATTATATCTTGCTAGTTCATCTAATAATAATGGAAAATTTTGTTGATCTTTTATTTCTGCTGAATAAAATTCTCCTGTTGATATATCACATATACTTATTCCGAAATAGATTCCTGTTTTATATATAGACATTATATAGTTGTTTTTTCTTTCTTCTAGCATGTTGCTATCTATTATTGTTCCAGGTGTTACTACTTTTATTACTCCTCTTTTTACTATTCCTTTTGCTGTTTTTGGATCTTCTAATTGTTCACATATTGCTACTTTATATCCTTTTGCTATTAATCTTGAAATATACATTTCTGCTGCATGGTGTGGTACTCCTGCCATTGGTGCTCTTTCTTCTTGTCCACAATCTTTTCCTGTTAATGTTATTTCTAGCTCTCTTGCTGCTATAATGGCATCATCAAAAAACATTTCATAAAAGTCACCTAAACGGTAAAATAGTATACAGTCTTTGTATTGTTCTTTTGTTTCGAGATATCTTTGCATCATAGGTGAAAATTCTGCCATTTTTTATCCTCCTTTAATCGTTTATTTCCAAGGTAAAGGCACATACTTATGTATGTAACTGCGTATTTGTTCGTGCGCGAAATTCGCAAAGCAAATTTCTGTACCTGTTATTTTTTAATATTCTAGGAAATTCTTGATTTTTCTAGAATATTAAATTTAACGCAGTCAAAATTGTAATTATTTTTCAACTCTCCCTTTAAGGTACCACATATGTTCTGAGACTATTCTAATTGGCAATAATTTTCCAATATCACCATCTTTGCCATCAAAAATAACAACCTTATTGCTATCAGTTCTACCTGTTAACATATTATCATTATTTTTGCTTTTGCCTTCAACTAATACATATTGTGTTGTACCTATATATGTTTTATTTTTTTCAGCAATTTGCATTTCTACAAGTGCTTTTAGTCTGTTAAATCTTTCGTGTTTTACTTCTTCTGGAACTTGATTTTCCATTTTGTCGCCTGGTGTTCCTACTCTTCTTGAATATATAAACATATATACTTGCTCATAATTTACTTTTCTTATAACATCTAATGTATCTTCAAAATCTTCTTCTGTTTCTCCTGGAAATCCTACTATTATATCTGTTGATAATGTTAATTTTGGAATTCTGGCTTTCATTTTTTCTACTAGTTCTAAATATTGTTCTTTTGTATATCTTCTGTTCATTATTTTTAGTATATTTGTACTTCCAGATTGTAATGGTAAATGTACTAGTTTGCATACTTTTTCGCATTTTGCTATTGCATCTATTACATCATCTGTAAAATCTTTTGGATGTGGTGATATAAAGCGTATTCTTTCTATTCCTTGTATTTTATTTATTTCTTGTAGCAATGTTGCAAATGAATTTATTCCATTATATTCTAAGCCTTTTTCTTTCCATTTTTCGGCTCTTAAATATGAATTTACATTTTGCCCTAATAATGTTATTTCTTTGTAACCTTCGTTTGCTAATTGTTTTACTTCCTCCAAAATATCTTTAGGATGTCTGCTTCTTTCTCTTCCTCTTACATATGGAACTATACAATAGCTACAGAAATTGTTACAACCATTCATTATTGTCACTGAAGCTTTCAA
>OLVW01003452.1_pt1 | contig 9903 bp, 9 predicted proteins | sample 1673301 | NCBI WGS metagenome assembly OLVW01 (sample SAMEA3178941, study PRJEB25190) | human gut metagenome | reverse complement strand
GGCAATGTTGGACGTAAACTTGATTTTATTGCACAGGAAATGAACCGGGAAGCTAACACGATTTTATCAAAGGCGAACGACATTGAAGTCTCTGATCATGCAATTGATTTAAAAACAGAGATTGAAAAAATCAGAGAACAGGTGCAGAATATAGAGTAGACGGAGAGAAAATGGCAGATTTTATTAATGTAGGTTTTGGAAATATGGTGAATGGAGATAAGATTATTTCCATGGTCAGTACAGACGCTGCACCAATCAAGCGAATGATTCAGAATGCAAGAGACGAGGGTAAGGCAGTTGATGCCACCTGTGGACGGCGTACAAGAGCAGTACTTGTCATGGAAAGCGGACATCTTATTTTATCTGCCCTCACGACAGATACATTATCTTCGAGATGCCATAGCAAACGCAATGATGAGGATGAGGAAAATGAAAGATAAGGGAACATTAGTTGTAATTTCCGGATTTTCCGGTGCAGGCAAGGGAACTGTTTCAAAGGCTCTCGTTGAAAAGTTTGGCTACAGCCTTTCTGTTTCAGCGACCACCCGTCAGCCAAGAGAAGGCGAACAGGACGGAAGAGAGTACTATTTTAAATCAGAAGATGACTTTTTGCGTCTGATTGATTATAATGGTTTTATCGAATATGCACAGTATGTAGACCATTATTATGGAACTCCACGTAAGTTTGTGGAAGATGAACTTGCCGCAGGTCATGTCGTAATCCTTGAGATTGAAGTACAGGGTGCGATGAAGATTAAAGAGCAGTATCCAGAAGCGATTCTGTTATTTATTACTGCACCATCTATTGATGTACTTAAGAACAGGCTTATCGGACGGGGAACAGAGACCGCGGAAGTAGTAGAAAAGCGTATGCGAAGAGCTGCAGAAGAAGCAGAAAGCATTGATCAGTATGAATTCATTGTCAGCAATGAAGAAGGAAAGCTTGAAGATTGCATGAACACGATTCATTCAATCATCGAGAGTGAGTCCTGCCGTATTACAAAGAGACAGGAGTTTGTAGAAAGCCTTCGAGAAGGTTTGCAGCAATATAAAGAAAATACAGAAAAAGACAAATAGAACCTTAAAAAGGACAAATAGAAAGGAGAATCACTTATGTTACATCCATCTTATACAGAATTAATGGAAAAGATTAATAAAGAGGGCGAGACAGGAGAAGAACCAGTTATCAACAGCCGTTATTCCATCGTTATTGCAACTTCTAAGAGAGCAAGAGAGATTATTGGAGGAGAGAAGCCTTTATCCATCGCCGTTAAGGAATTATACGATTCTAAGATTAAGATTCTTCCAGGAGATGAAGAGAATATGGAAGATGAAGAACATCTTTCCAGTGAAGAGTTTGAAGAATTAGGAGAAGTTGATCCGGCATTTACAAATGTGGAGTAAGAGGGAGGCAGACACCAGTATGCGGGGTCTGCCTTTTTATGTAAAGAGGGAGGCTTTTGCCAGGGCAGATACCAGACAAAGAGTAGCATACATTTTATCAGCGGTACTGGTAATTACTATGCTGTGTGTGATTTTTCGGTTTTCTGCCGCGGATGCCACACATTCCTCACATTTAAGCGAGGGGGTATGTATCCGATTAGTCCGTGAATTAAACTCGGTTTTTCCAGAACAGTTTCCAAAAGAGAAGCTGGTGAAAGTGGCAGAAGCAATCGAGTATCCGATAAGAAAATGCGCGCATTTTACAGAATATGCAGTGCTTGGTATTACGGTGAATCTCTATTTGTGGATGTGTTATCGAATGGAGATGCTTTTGAGCAGAAAGAAAAAAGCAAAAGATATACAACGGACAGAGGGAAAATTACAAAAAACTGTAAAGCAGAAAGCTGTAGTACAGGAGAGTGTACTGCCGGAAATAAGAAATATCAAAGAGAAAGTTACAGCACAGGAATCAGCAACACAGGAAACAGAAATTGCCAGACAGACAGTAGAAAACACTGAACAAAAGATGGAGCTATCCATCTGGAATTTCATCATAAGGGCAGAAATCTTTTGCGCCTTATATGCCTGCAGTGATGAGTTTCATCAGTACTTTGTGCCGGGAAGAAGCTGCAAGTTCTTTGATGTCTGTGTGGACAGTACCGGCACATTTTTCGGTGCATTGCTGTTCTGGGGAATTTTTCATCTGCGAGAACAAAAAAGAGAACGAAAAAGACAGGAAATTTCTAAAAAGAGTAAAAGTTGACGCTTTTTTAGAAAACAGCTACAATAAAAAACATAGAATTCTGCATTTGAAGGGAGGAATTGGAATGAAGTGTAGTCAGTTATTAGAACATTTAGAATATACATGTTTACAGGGAAGTACCGATGTAAAGGTTACTGCGGTAGTGAACGATTCAAGAAAGATAGAAGAAGGATGCCTTTTCTTATGTATTAAGGGAGCAGCTTTTGATGGACATAAGTTTGCAGCAGAGGCTGCTGAAAAGGGAGCCGCTGTTTTAGTCGTAGAGGATGAAGTAGAGGTACCGGACAGTGTGACTGTCATTAAGGTAGACAACACCCGCTATGCGATGGCATTGATTTCTGCCGCATGGTTTGGTTATCCAGCAGAGGAGCTTACCACAATCGCTGTTACCGGAACAAAGGGCAAGACAACAACAACCTATATGGTGAAGTCTCTCTTAGAGGAGGCCGGACATAAGGTTGGGGTGATCGGAACAATCGAGGTTGTGATCGGACAGGAACATATCCCAGTGAATAACACAACACCGGAATCTTATGACATCCACAGCTATTTCAGAAAGATGGCAGAGGAAGACTGTGACGTTGTTGTTATGGAAGCGTCCTCTCAGGGATTTAAGCTTGACAGAACTGCTGGAATTATGTTTGATTACGGCTTATTTACGAACCTTTCTCCAGACCATATCGGACCGAACGAGCATAAGGACTTTGCAGAATACCTTTCCTGCAAGGCAAAGTTATTTAACCAGTGCCGCTATGGTTATGCGAATATTGATGATGAGCATTTTGCAGAGATTACAAAGAATGCGACCTGTCCGATTGAGACATTTGGTTTAAATGAAAACGCAGATTTAGTAGCGTATGATGTGGAACTGACAAGAGACAGAGATTTCCTCGGCGTAGACTTTGGTTTAAAGGGAACCTGCGAAGGTAAGATTTCCTGTGGTGTGCCGGGAACATTTAACGTACATAATGCGTTAGGTGCGATCAGTATTGCCGGTCATATGGGTGTTACCGTAGAGCAGATGAACAAGGCACTCCGCCACTTCAGCGTAAAGGGAAGAGTACAGATTGTTCCGACAGGATATGACTATACATTAATTATTGACTACGCACATAATGCCGTAGCCTTAGAGAGTATTTTAAATACATTACGAGCTTATGATCCACCAAGATTAATCAGTTTATTTGGCTGTGGTGGTAACCGTTCCAAACTCCGCCGTTATGAGATGGGTGAGGTATCTGGAAAGCTTGCGGACTTTACGATTATTACTTCCGATAACCCAAGATTTGAAGAGCCACAGGCAATCATTGATGATATTTTAATTGGAATGAAGAAGACAGACGGAGAATATATTTCTATTATTGACCGTCATGAGGCAATCTCTTACGCTATGCATCACGCACAGCCAGGAGACATCGTTGTTCTCGCCGGAAAAGGACATGAGACCTATCAGGAGATTGAAGGCAAGAAGTATCATATGAGCGAAGAAGAAATCGTTCAGGATGTTTTAGATGGCAAATATTAAAGAAAAGGAAGGATTATGGGAGACAGTAATACAAGATATGCTGATATAATCATTGATATTTCCCATGAGGCACTCGACAGGGTATTCCAGTACAGGGTGCCTCTTTCCTTATGGAAAGAAGTGCGGCCAGGCAGCAGAGTTTTTGTTCCGTTTGGAAGAGGAAACCGGGAGACGGAGGGCTATGTTGTCGCGATTCGCCCGGAAGCAGATTATGAAGAAAGTAAGATTAAAGAAATTCTCCGGGTAAATACAGAGGGAGTTTCTGTGGAGTCAGAACTTATCAAGGTTGCTTCTTTCTTAAAAGAACAATATGGTTCCACGATGATACAGGCCCTTCGCACTGTGCTTCCGGTAAAAGCAAAAATGAAACCCAAAGAAGAAGTATTTATTACTCTTTCTGCAGATATAGAAGCTGCACAGAAGCTTCTTGCCGAATGGGAGCAGAAGCATTATGTGGCGAGGGCAAGATTTCTTTTCCTGTTAATAGAAAAGGGAAGAATCACGAAGGAAGAAGCGGTAAAAGGCTGTAACTTTCCGCTAAAAGAGATACGAAGACTCGCAGAGCAGGGCATTGTAAAGTTAGAGTCAAGGATTAAGTACAGGAATCCATTCCCAGAGCTTACAAAGAGAAGTACAGGATGGCCGCTCAATGAAGAACAGCAGGCGGTCGCAGACAACTTTCAGAAAGACTATGACAATGGAAAGCGGGGGACTTATCTCCTTTACGGTGTGACGGGAAGTGGAAAGACAGAAGTGTATCTTGCACTAATTGAACAGGTACTTGCAAAGAAAAAGCAAGTAATTGTACTGATTCCAGAGATTTCGTTAACGTATCAGACGGTGAGACGTTTTTATGAACGGTTTGGAGAGCGGATTGCTGTCATTAATTCGAGAATGTCAAAGGGAGAAAAGTCCGATGCCTGTGAGCGGATAAGGGCAGGAGAAGCCGATGTGATTATCGGGGCACGCTCCGCACTGTTTGCTCCGACGGAGAGACTTGGACTGATTATCATTGACGAGGAACATGACGGAGCGTATAAGAGTGATACTTCTCCGAAATATCATGCAAGAGAAACGGCAGTTTACCGGGCAGGTCTTTGCGGGGCAAGTGTTGTCTTAGGTTCAGCAACTCCTTCAGTGGAGGCGTATGCAAGAGCATTAAGTGGAGAATATAAACTGTGGACCCTGAAAAAGCGAGCGGGAAAAGCGATGCTTCCAACTACGCAGATTATTGACCTGAGGGAAGAATTTAAAAAAGGAAACCGCTCGATTTTCAGCGGGGAATTACACAAAAAAATAGAAGAACGTCTGGCAAAAAAGGAACAGATTATGCTATTTTTAAATCGGCGTGGTTTTGCAGGATTTGTTTCCTGTCGTGCCTGTGGACAGGTTATCAAGTGTCCACACTGTGATGTGACACTTACTTACCATAGGAATGGAAAGCTGCGCTGCCATTACTGTGGTTATGAAGAAACTTTTATAAAGCAGTGTCCGATTTGCAAAAGCTCACATGTAGCCGCATTTGGTCTTGGAACAGAAAAGGTAGAGGCGGCACTCCATGCAGAGTTTCCGACAGCCAGAGTTCTCCGTATGGATATGGATACGACAAGAAGAAAGCATGCCCATGAGGAGATGCTTGCCGCATTTTCTAAGGGTGAGGCAGATATTCTTTTAGGAACACAGATGATCGTAAAGGGGCATGATTATGCTAATGTAACGCTGGTAGGGATTCTAGCGGCAGATTTATCCCTTCATGAACAGGATTTCCGAAGTGGAGAGAAAACATTTCAGCTTCTCTGTCAGGCAGCAGGAAGGGCAGGAAGAGGAGACAAAAGAGGGGATGTTATCATCCAGACCTATTCGCCGGAGCATTATTCAATTACAACAGCAGCGGAGCATTCGTATGAGAACTTTTTTAAGGAAGAGTACACTTACCGTCAGTTAATGGGATACCCACCGTGTGCACACATGCTTGTAATCCTGGTACAGTCAGGAGATGAATCACAGTCCGTCATTGCGAGACTCCGCATTGAGAAAATGATTGAGCAAAGCCAGGTAGGACAGGAAGTACCCGTACAGATTTTAACACCAGGACAGGCAAGCCTTTCCAAGTTAAAAGATGTGTATAGACAGGTGCTTTACTTAAAACATAAAGATAAAGAGACATTACTGGATTTAAAAAGAAGATTAGAGCCTGTTTTAGAGAAGCATCCAATGTTTGCAGGAATAACGATTCAGTTTGATTTTGACCCACTGTCGCATTACTAGAGCATTTTTCAAACACGTTCTAAGTGACTTTACGGCAGGCGTTTGCAATGTTATAATTAAAGATACAGCTTTTTGTATAACCATTATAAAAAGATAGAATAAAAGATAAAATAAGAAAGATAAAGGAATACCAGGAGGAAAAGAAATGGCAATTCGTAAAATCCGCTTTATTGGCGACCCATGTTTAAATAAAGTATGTAAACCAGTACAGAAAATCACACCATCCATTGAGACGTTGATTGAGGATATGTTTGATACTATGTATGAGGCAAGAGGTGTTGGTCTTGCAGCACCACAGGTAGGAATTTTAAGAAGAATCTGTGTCATTGACGTTATGGACGGAGATCCTATCATCCTTATCAATCCAGAAATCATTGAAACAGCTGGTGAGCAGACAGATGAGGAAGGATGCTTAAGCATTCCAGGTAAATGTGCCAGCGTAACAAGAGCTGATTATGTAAAAGTGAAGTCTTTTGATATGGAGTTAAATCCAGTAATTATCGAGGGAGAGGGACTTCGTGCAAGAGCATTACAACATGAGATAGACCATCTTGACGGTGTGCTTTACGGCGATAGAGCGAATGAGCCATACCATGATGTGGAGGAAGAAGAATGCGAGTAGTATTTATGGGAACACCGGACTTTGCGGTTCCTACGTTAGCAGCTCTTATAGAGAACCATGAAGTTGTCGGTGTAGTAACACAGCCGGATAAGAGAAAAGGTCGCGGTAAGGCGATGGCATTTACTCCGGTAAAAGAGAAGGCTTTAGAGTATGACATTCCTGTTTATCAGCCAGTAAAGGTAGGAGAAGAAGAATTTATCGAGACACTTCGCGGACTCGATCCTGAAGTTATCGTTGTAGCTGCTTTTGGACAGATTCTTCCAGAAAGCATTTTAAATATGCCAAAGTATGGATGCATTAACGTACATGCTTCCTTACTTCCAAAGTACCGTGGAGCTGCCCCGATTCAGTGGTCCATCATTGATGGGGAAAAAGAAACGGGTGTAACAATCATGTACATGGAAAAAGGGCTTGATACCGGAGATATGATTGACAAAGTTGTTGTACCAATTGATGCAAAAGAAACAGGAGAGTCACTTCATGATAAGTTAGCAGCGGCAGGCGGCCCGTTATTATTAGAAGTACTTGAAAAGTTAGAAGCAGGAACGGCAGTACGCACTCGGCAAAATGATGAGGAGAGCTGCTATGCAAAGATGCTTACAAAAGATTTAGGTAAGATTGACTGGAATAAAGATGCCGCTTCAATTGAACGTCTGATCCGCGGGCTTAACTCCTGGCCAAGTGCCTATACCGCTTTCCACGATAAAACTTTGAAAATCTGGGATGCTGATGTGGAGAAGGAAAATGGAAGCTCACAGCCGGGAGCTGTTGCAAAAGTGACTTCCGATGCTATTTATGTACAGACAGGAGAGGGACTTCTTAAAATCAATGAAGTACAGATTCAGGGTAAAAAGAGAATGCCGGTTAAAGCTTTTCTTCTTGGACATAAGGTAGAGGAAGGTACTCTTCTGGGAGAGAATGCTTAATACAATATTAAAAATTATTTTGTAATATTGAGTTATAATATATCTAGTAGGTTGCATTCATTGCATGAATTGTAGCAGAACAAAACAGACACGAAGAAAGGAAATGCAGATGGAGAAGCGGACAGATATGAGGGCAGAGGCTCTTGATACGCTGATTGATATTGAAAGAAATAAAAAGCTTTCCCACATCGCAATCGGGGAGACACTGATGCGGAACCAGTTTGAAAAAAAGGCAGACAGGGCTTTTTATACCAGACTTTGTGAGGGAGTGACCGAGAGAAAGATTTATCTCGATTATATTCTAGACCACTATTCAAAAACACCGATGAAGAAATGTAAGCCACTCATCCGTTCTCTTCTGCGAATGGGAGCTTATCAGATTCTCTTTATGGATGTAAGAGATGCGGCAGCCTGTTCGGAGGCGGTATCTCTTGCAAAGAAAAGAGGATTTGGCAGACTGAGCGGCTTTGTAAATGGAGTGCTCCGCACTCTTGTAAGAGAAAAGGAAAACCTTCCGGTTCCAGATAAAAAAGACGATGTAAAGTATGTAAGTATTACCTATTCCGTACCCGAATGGCTGAGTAAGCTCATCATAGAACAGTATGGGAAGGAAAGTGCAGAGAAGATTTTTGCTTCTTTCCTGGAGGCAAGACCGCTCACAATCCGTACCAATTTAAGCAAGACAACACCGGAAGAACTGGAAAAAGAATTGGAAGAGGCAGGAGTAAAAGTAGAAAAAGGGAATTATCTCCCGTATGCCTTTACCATTTCTAATCTCAATTATCTTGGAAAGATTGCCGCTTTCCGCCAGGGAAAGTTTGCTGTACAGGATGAGAGTTCCCAGCTTGCAGTAGCAATCGCAGATATAAATGAGGGCGATTTTGTTCTTGATGTCTGTGCAGCGCCGGGTGGAAAGACATTCCATGCGGCAGACAGATTAAAGGGAGCAGGAAAGGTCCTTTCTAGAGATTTGACAGAATATAAAACAGAACTCATTGAGGAGAATAAAGACCGGATGCACTACGAGAATGTAGAGGTGCAGCAATGGGATGCGTTAGAGGAAGATGAAAGTCTGTTAGAAAGTGTAGATGTGCTTCTTGCAGACCTGCCTTGCAGCGGACTTGGCATTATGGGCAGAAAGAACGATATTAAATACCAGATGACAGAGGAACAGCTTGGCGAACTTGCCGCTTTGCAAAGGCAGATACTTTCTGTAAAGCCGGGCGGCCAGATGATATTTTCTACCTGTACTTTGAATAAAGGGGAGAATGCAGAGAACATAAAGTGGATTGAGGAAAATACACCATTACATCTGGTATCTATCGAGGAGTATCTGCCACAGAATCTTAAAAACCGAACAGGAAGTCAGGGATATTTACAGCTCATACCGGGAGAAGATACCTGCGACGGCTTCTTTATTTCTAAATTTAAAAGACCGGAGGCGAAGTAGTATGGATTCTAGTATGGATTTAAAGTCCATGACATTAGAGGAACTGACCGATTGTGTCATGGAACTTGGTGAGAAAAAGTTCCGGGCAAAGCAGATTTATGGATGGCTTCATCAAAAACTCGTAAGAAGTCCGGAAGAGATGAAGAATGTTCCAGCCAAATGTATTGAAAAGCTTTTAAAAGAGCATCCATTCTATGGAGTAGAAGAAGTAGAACATTACGAGTCGAAGATAGACGGCACACAGAAGTTTTTATTTTCGCTCTACGATGGTAACATGGTAGAGAGCGTACTTATGAAGTATAAGCATGGTAATTCTGTCTGTATTTCTTCACAGGCGGGCTGCCGGATGGGCTGCCGGTTTTGTGCATCTACCTTGCTGGGACTTTCAAGAAATCTGTATCCATCCGAAATGCTTGATCAGATTTATGCGATTCAGAAGGCAACAGGAGAGAGAGTTTCCCATCTGGTTGTTATGGGAACAGGAGAACCTTTTGATAACTTTGAGTCTTTATGCCGGATGATTGAATTACTTTGTTCGCCAGATGGCTTAAATATCAGTCACAGAAATATTACTGTATCTACTTGTGGAATTGTGCCAAAGATTTATGAATTTGCAGACAGAAATCCACAGGTAACATTGGCAATTTCCTTACATTCACCGAATGATACGATGCGAAGAGAGCTTATGCCAATCGCCAATAAATATTCGATGGATGAATTGATGGAAGCTGCCAGATATTATACCAGAACAACTGGAAGAAGAATTACATTTGAATACAGCCTCGTAAAAGGGGTTAATGATAAAAAGGAACACGCACAGGAACTCATTTCCAGAGTAAAAGGAATGAACTGTCATATTAATCTGATTCCGGTTAACCCGATTAAGGAAAGAGATTTTGAGCAGTC
>OLVW01003445.1_pt1 | contig 9913 bp, 5 predicted proteins | sample 1673301 | NCBI WGS metagenome assembly OLVW01 (sample SAMEA3178941, study PRJEB25190) | human gut metagenome | reverse complement strand
CTGCGCCACAGGGCCAAGCATGGTCACAGTGGCGCTGCCCAGCGCCCACTGGGTGCCTACGGCAGGTACTTCGACCTGTAAGTTCTGCTGCTGGGTGTACTTGACGAAATCCTTGAAGCACTTGGTGGAGGCTTCCGTCACGGGGCTGTAAACGTGGTAGGCCGGGAAATAGGCCAGCGCAGCGGCCAGACCGCCCACATGGTCTTCGTGAGCATGGGAGCAGAAGACATACTCCAGCTGCTCGACACCCTGGCTCTGCAGGTAGGAGACTACCAGACTGCCGTCGTCCACATTGCCGCCGTCATAGAGCATGAACTGTCCGTCGCACTCCACCAGCACGCTCAGCGCCTGCCCTACGTCGATGAAGTGCATCTGGAAGGCGGCGTCCTGCCCGTCGGAAGGCGTCGTTCCGGTCTGAGAAGCTGCCGGGTTCGGCATGACGTCGCCGCTGCCTCCCGGGACGATAGAAGAGGTGTCACAGCCCACGAGGCCCAGCGCAAGGGCTGCGGCCAGCGCCAGCGCAGCGAGGCGGCTCATGAGCGTTTGAGCGGTCACTTTTTCTTTTTTGAAGTTTTCCACGATGTATTCTCTTTCTGTTGATTACTTTTCGGTTTATGCGCAGGAGCCGAATGGGGCGCAAAACGTGCGCCGGGGCTGGGCTGACGGCCCGCCGGATTGCGGCCTGCCGGGGCGGCGGAACGGCTCTGCGGCTTGCCGCCCTTGCCTCTGGGCCGGACGGTGTAGGTGCCGTCGCCGTGGATGGTCACATCAGCGGCCTCGGCTCTGCGGGCCGAGCGCTGGACCGCAATGCGGCCCTCGGCGGGAACCAGCAGGGGGATGAGGTCTTCGCGGTGGGTCATTTTCAGCGCCTTGATGACCTTTTCGGCGTTGCGGGGCTCATAATACTGGAGCAGGGCGCGCTGAAGTGCCTTGCCCTCAGCGGTCTTTTCCACAAACACCGGCTTCAAAGTATAGGGGTCGAGGCCGGTGTAGAACATACAGGTGCTCACGGTGCCGGGCGTGGGATAAAAATCCTGCACCTGCTCGGGGCGCATATGGTTCTTGTAGAGGTATTCGGCCAGATAGACGGCATCCTTGAGGGTGCTGCCCGGGTGGCTGGACATGAGATACGGCACAAGGTACTGCTTTTTTCCTGCCTTCCTGCTCAGCTCGTAGAACTTATCCTTGAACTTGTTGAAGGTCTCGATCGGCGGCTTGCCCATGTAGGCGAGGGTGTTGGGGGCGCAGTGCTCCGGCGCGACTTTCAGCTGGCCGGAAACGTGGTACTCCACCAGCTCCTTAAAGAAAGTGTCATCGGGGTCGGCCATCAGGTAATCGAAGCGGATACCGCTGCGGATGAACACCTTCTTGACGCCGGGCAGCTCCCGAACGCGGCGGAGGATTTTCAGATAATCGCTGTGGTCCACGATCATGTGGGAACAGGTGGTGGGGGCGAGGCAGTGCTTGCCGCCGTTGCACATACCCCGCAGCATCTGCTCGCGGCAGGATGGGAAACGGAAGTTGGCGGTGGGGCCGCCGATGTCGTGGATGTAGCCCTTGAAATCCGGCTCGTGGGTCATCCGCTCTGCTTCGGCCACGATGCTGTCGGCGCTGCGGCTGGTGACGCGTCGGCCCTGATGCAGCTGGATGGCGCAGAAATTGCAGCCGCCGAAGCAGCCGCGGTTCTGGATGATGGAGAACTGCACCTCGCGGATGGCAGGCACACCGCCCATGGCCTCGTAGATGGGGTGGTAGCGGCGGGTGTAAGGCAGAGCGTAGACCTTATCCAGCTCCCAGCGGACGAGGGGCTTTGCGGGGATGTTCTGCACGAGGTACTTCTCGCTCTGCTTCTGGACGATGATATTGCCGCTGACGACGTCCTGATTGTCCATCTGGATGCGGCAGGCTTTCGCATAGGCCACCTTATCGGAGGCGACCTTCTTGAAGCCCGCGCACTCCACATACCGCTCGGGCAGGTGGTCGAAGTCGGTCAGGTAGCAGGTGCCGTCCACATCGGTGATGCTCTCCACCGGCTCCCCTGCCGCCAGACGGCGGGCAATTTCCACGGTCTGGTGTTCACCCATGCCGAAGCTGATGATGTCCGCGCCAGAGTCCTCGGCGATGCTGGGCAGGACGGTGTCCAGCCAGTAGTCATAGTGGGCAAAGCGGCGGAGCGATGCTTCCAGACCGCCCAGAATGACGGGCAGGTCAGGGTATGCCTGCTTGGCAAGTCTGGTGTAGACGGTGGCGCTGCGGTCGGGCCGTGCGCCGCCCTTGCCGCCGGGCGAATACTCGTCCTCCGCGCGGGGGATCTTTGCGACGGAATAGTGACTCACCATGCTGTCCACATTGCCGCCGCCGATGAAGAAGCCGTACTTCGGCTTGCCGAACCGCTTGAAGTCCTCGCAGTCGGTATAGCGGGGCTGGGCCAGCACGCCCACCTTGTAGCCCTCGGCTTCCAGCAGGCGGCTGATGATGGCGGTGCCAAAGCTGGGGTGGTCCACATAGGCGTCGCCGCCCACCACCACGAAGTCCAGCTGGTCCCATCCCCGGGCCTCCATGTCGGCCCGGCTGATGGGGAGAAATTCGGTGTAATGTTCCATAGTTATCCTTTTTCTTTCATTATGCCTGCCCTATACAACAGGGCTCTATTGCTTCCGAAATCAAACATTCTATTCATCCAGCGTGAGCCTGTCCGGTACGCCAGCGGCTTCCCTGGTAGGGAAGCCGGCAAAGCCGTCAGGCTTTGACTGAGAGGTTATTCATCCGGCTGATTCATCTGCATTTCCAGCCACTGCTGGCGGCTGATAAGGACAGCGCGTGGCTTTGCGCCCTCGTAGGGGCCGATGATGCCCTTTTCTTCCATCTCGTCCATGATGCGGGCGGCGCGGGCATAACCCAGCTTGCAGCGGCGCTGCAGCAGGCTGGTGGACGCCTGGCCGGCGTCGATGACCACTTCCACGGCCTGCTTGAGCATCGGGTCGCTGCCGCCCTCCTCGTCGGAGTCGGCAGAACTGCTGCCCTTCTTGCCGTCCTGGATGGCGTGTTTTTCCATAGCCTCTATCATGGCCTCGTCGTACTGGACGGTGGCGCTCTTCTTGATGAAGTCCAGCACACGGCTGATCTCCTCATCCCGCACGAAGGTACCCTGAATACGGGTGGGCTTGGGTGCGCCCACGGGCATGAAGAGCATATCGCCCATGCCCAGCAACTTTTCGGCACCGGCACCGTCGAGGATGGTGCGGCTGTCCACCTGACTGGACACGGCGAAGGCGATGCGGCTGGGGATGTTGGCCTTGATGAGGCCGGTGATGACGTCCACGCTGGGGCGCTGGGTCGCCACGATGAGGTGCATACCGGCGGCGCGGGCCTTCTGGGCGATGCGGCAGATGGAGTCTTCGACATCCTTGCCGACGACCATCATCAAATCGGCCAGCTCGTCGATGATGATGGCGATATAGGGCATCTTCTCGAGGTTCGGGTCCGTTGCAGCCAGCTTATTGAAGGACTTGATGTCGCGGACGTTGTTCTCCGCGAAGAGGTGGTAGCGGCGCTCCATCTCCTGCACTGCGCCGCCCAGTGCGCCGGCCGCCTTGCGGGGCTCGGTGACGACGGGCATCAGCAGGTGGGGGATGCCGTTGTACTCAGCCAGCTCGACGACCTTGGGGTCGATGAGCAGGAGCTTGACGTCCTCGGGGCTGGAGCGGAACAGCAGGCTCATGATGATGCTGTTGACACAGACCGATTTACCGCTGCCGGTGCTGCCCGCGATGAGCAGATGGGGCATCTTGCACAGGTCGGCCACCTGGGCCACACCGGCGATGTCCTTGCCCAGCGCAATGCCCATCGGCGAGGTCATCCGCAAAAAGCTCTGGCTCTCAAAGACGCTGCGGATGTAGACCGGCGTTTTCTTATGGTTCGGCACCTCGATGCCCACGGCAGGCTTGCCGGGGATGGGTGCCTCCATGCGGACATCGGCCACCGCCAGGTTCAGGGCGATGTCGTCCGCCAGCGAAGTGATGCGGCTTATCTTGACACCCGCCATGGGCTGGACTTCATACCGGGTGACCGACGGGCCGCGGGAAATATCCAGCACACGGGTGCGGACGCCGAAACTTTCCAGCGTGTCCACCAGCTTCTGGGCGTTGGCTTTCAGCTCGTCTTCCGCGCCGGAGTCGCTTTCCTCCGGGGCGCGCTCGAACAGCTCGATGGACGGGTACTGATACTGGAAGCTCTCCTCCGTCTCCGCCTCTTCGGCGGGGGCGTTCGCGGCCTGCTCCTCGGAGACAGCAGGCTTTTCCATGGCGGCTGCCACCAGCGTGTTGAGGTCTTTTTCCTCCACCGGGTCGCTGGTGATGCTGATCCAGCCGTCCTCATCCGGCTCAGAGCGGAACGCCACCGCATTCTCGGCGCTGACCGGCTGCGGGGCCGGTTCCGGAGTCGGGGTCAAATCATAGAGCGGGATGCCGAAAGAGAGCGGCGGCTCAGGTGCGGGCTGCTGTTCCGGCTCTTCTGCCGGGGCAGCGGGCGTGACGGTAGGTGTCACCGTCGGCTCGGGCTGGGCCGTGAAGAAGTCCTCAGCGGCAGTATCCACAGCGTCCGGGACGATGGGAGTCACGGTGGCGCGGATGGGCGCACGGCGGAGCGGGTCCATGCCGAAGGTGCCGCCGGGGCCGAGGATGATGGGCTCGATAGGCTCACTGCCGCCCTCGGTGACGGTGGTATGGTCAGGGCCTAAGTCAATATCAAAGGGCGCACGAGGCCGGGACTTTTCCACCTGTACGGGGGCAGGCTCGGGCTGAGGCGGGGTCTGCGCTTCCGGTGCGGGCGCAGGGGCAGGCTCTGCCTGTTCGCCGCCCTGCATCACCTGATGGCCCCAGTGGAAGACGCCAGCCAGCCAGCCGGGAGGCTGGATATGGAAGGCGGGCGCGGCAGGCTCTTCGCCGCCGTAGTAGTCCTCGCCTTCGCCCACTTCGTCTTCCGGCAGGTCGTCGTCATAGTCTTCATATTCCTCTGCCGCGGCCTCCTCAGCGGCGCGTTCTGCCAGACGCTCAGCCCGGCGGGCGGCATTCTGCTCGTGGACGGCAAGGCCCTTTTCGTGGACGCTGCCGCCCACGTTGCAGAGCCACTGCCAGCACTCGGCGGGCGTAACGTCAAAAATGTACAGACTGGCGCAGGCCGCCAGCGCCGCCATGACCAGATTGGCGGCGGGTCTGCCGCAGAGCAGCAGGAGCGTCCCGCCCAGCACAGCGCCCAGCGCACCGCCCGAGAGCCATGCGCTCATACCATTATGATAACAGGCAGCGGTCATCTGCGCGGCGGTCTGGTCGGTGGGGATGTCAGAAAAGACGATAACCGTGCCGCTGGCGAAGATGAGCCCCAGCACCAGCTTTGCGATATGGGGCAGAAGGTCTTCGCCCCGGGTGTAGAGGATGGCCAGATAGCACAGCGCTGCGCCCACCACGAAACTTCCGCAGCCGAACACACCGAACAGGACATCGTGCATCGTGCGCCAGGCCGAGCTGCCCGGCACGAAAGCCAGCGCCATGAGCACCAGCCCCGCAAACAGGGTGATGAGCCCCGCGGGCATCCGGTCCTGTGTCCGGTTCTTGCGGCGCGAGGCTGTGCTGCGCCCGGAGGTCTTGCGTTTTCTCTTTGCCATGTTTCCTAAAACCCGTTCCTTATTTTATATCATGAAGCAGGGCGCGCTCAGGGCGGCTCTGTCGGTGACGATGGAAGAATTTCGATACTACTCGATTCTTTCATTGTACCACGGGAAAAGTCAAATGGCAATTTATTTCCCCTCGATTTCTCGGTAGAGCCATGCCAGCGCGTCCGACAGCCCGCCCAGCTCGTCGATAAGCTTTTCCCGCACGGCTTTTCGGCCATCCAGCACGGTACCCACGTCCATGACCAGCTCGCCCGTGCGCATCATCAGCTCGGTGTACCGCTTCTCCGAGATGCCGCTGTGGGACGCCACGAAGCCGGTGATGCGCTCCTGCATCTGCTCGAACCAGCGCATGGTCTGGGGCACGCCCAGTATCATGCCGGAATGGCGGACGGGGTGGACCGTCATGGTGGCAGTAGGCACGATGAAGCTCCGCTGGGCGCTGACGGCCAGCGGGATGCCGATGGAGTGGCCCCCGCCCAGCACCACCGCCGCACTGGGCTTGGAGATGCTGGCGATGAGCTCCGCCAGCGCAAGCCCCGCCTCCACATCTCCGCCCACGGTGTTGAGCAGGACCAGCAGGCCCTCGATGGCGGGGTCCTCCTGCACGGCCACCAGCTGGGGGATGACGTGCTCATACTTGGTGGTCTTCTGGCCCTGAGGCGCTTCCACATGGCCCTCCACCTGCCCGATGACCGTCAGGCAGTGGATGGCGTGAGCTCCCCGGGTACGGTAAACGCTGCCCATATCCTCGATCTGCTCTTTTTCCAGCCGCTGCTGCTCCACAGGGCTGCTTTTTTCGTCGTTCGTTTTCTCTGCCATCTTCCATCCTCCCGGCCGTTTTTTCTCAGGATTCCCCGGGCGGCACGGTGCTATTCCAAAAGCTAAAAATCTTAGCCCAAAAATTTTGTCCAAAGGGTTTGACATTCTCGTATCAGGCTGTATACTTTATATTAACTAAAACATTGTCAAGTATGTATCATTATTGCAAAAATTCTGAGAATCTGTCGGCGCGTCCTGCTTGCACTGCTTCCCCGCCCGGCACCTTTTGCAGAAAGGAGATTTTCTGATATGAACACCCCCGGAAAAGCGTCGCTCCCCGTCATCAAGCGGCTGCCCAAATATTACCGCTACCTGCGCACGTTAAAAAATGATGGCATCACCAGCATCTCATCCCGTGAGCTGGCTGCCCAGATGGGCACCACCGCCTCCCAGGTGCGGCAGGATTTCAACTGCATCGGTGATGTGAACGGTCGGCAGGGCATCGGCTACTCGGTGGAGAACCTGCTTTCCATTCTGGAAAGTCTGCTGTTCGGCAACGGCGACCGTCTGCCCACCATTCTGATCGGCTGCGGCCGCTTGGGCAAGGCGGTGAGCCGCTTTATCACCACCGACACCAACGGCTACAAGCTGATCGCGGCCTTTGACGTGGCCGAGAACGAGGTGGGCAAGGAGATCAGCGGCATCCGCATTCGTCATATTGACGAGCTGGAAGCCTTCTGTGAGGAAAACAAGCCCAAGGTGGCAGTGCTCTGCGTCCCCCGCGATGGTGCACAGCAGGTCAGCGGACGGCTGGTGGATCTGGGCATCGAGGGCTTCTGGAACTTCTCCCACTATGATCTGTCGGTGCCTTACCCCGATGTGGTGGTGGAAAACGTCCATCTGGGCGACAGCCTGATGAGTTTGGGCTACCGTCTGCGCAATCAGGAGTGACGGCATGGCAAAATTATATTTCCGCTACGGTGCCATGAACAGCGGCAAGAGCACGGCGCTGATGCAGGTGGCACACAACTACGAAGAGCAGGGCATGAAGGTGCTCATTTTAAAGCCGCAGGTGGATACCAAGGGCGGCGGGGAGCTGGTGAGCCGTCTGGGCGTGCGCCGCAAAGCAGACCTGCTGATCCCGCCGGAGCTGGACGTGTTCGAAGCCGTGAAGGCGGCAAACGATGCTTCTGGCCCACTGGCCTGTGTGCTGTGCGACGAGAGCCAGTTCTTTACCCCGGAGCAGGCCGAGCAGCTGTTCATGATCACGGTAGATCTGAACATCCCGGTGATCTGCTACGGTCTGCGAGCAGATTTTTCCCTCAAGGGCTTCCCGGGCTCTACCCGTCTGCTGGAGCTGGCACACACCATCGAGGAGATGAAAACGATCTGCACCTGCGGGCGCAAGGCCATCTGCAACTGCCGCAAGGTGAACGGACAGTTCGTCTTTGAGGGCGAGCAGGTAGCCATCGACCTTGAAAACGATGTGCAATACGTCAGCATGTGCCCCCAGTGCTACTTCAAGGCGCGTCGGGCGTTCTACGCTGCAAAGAAAAACTGAGATACCTTTATGTTGTATGCAAGCCGCTGTACCGCGCTGGGTGCAGCGGCTTTTTTGCGTGATTTGCGGAAGAGCTACCCCCTCAGCCTCGCTGCGCTCCGCGGGGGAGGTTTTTGCTTGCCGGGGGATGTTCTCTTTTGACACCAAAAGAGAACCAGAAAAGTGCCAGCGATTTCGACGCGCTGGAGCCACGAAAAAGGGGCTGCTCGCCCCTTTTAACCCCAAAGAGGAGGGCTACACCGGAAAAAACTGAAGATTCACGCCTGTTCGGCGTGAAGATCTTTTAACCGTTTTTTCCGGCTCCGCCGATTTGAAGCCCCTCAGTCGCTGCGCGACAGCTCCCCCAAGGGGGAGCTGTCACGCCCGCAAACTTTACGGTTTAACTGAGAACTTTGCCGCTATGCCAAGGGCTCTCCCTTTGGGAGAGGTGTCACCGTAGGTGACGGAGAGGGCGCACGCCGCTAGCCCTATTTTAAAGTATCAAACGCAATAAAAACCTTTCCCGCCACCGCCAAAAGCCGTCCCCTTGGGGAAGGTGGCTGCGAACACAGTGAGCAGACGGAAGGGGTATCCCCGACAGGCTGTATACAGACTGATATATTAATTTGCTGCGTTTCGCGGCTACTGATATATCAACTGGGCGAAATACGCACGTTTTTTGCGCTATTGATATATCAGTTCGGACTGGGCAGTTACTCGACAGAGGGGAGAGGGAGTGGGAGAAGAAGAGAGCAGCGGTGGGCGGCAGGGCATAAAAAATTACAGGCAGAATGGTAAATGTAACAGGAATTATTGAAATTTTTGCCGTTCTTCCCATGTTGCATCCCAGATTTTTATGCAAGTCATTGAAGTATACAAGTTGCACAGTTTTTCAGCGCAAGTTTATTCATTTCGGCAAGGACGTCGAATCTCTTTCGAAAACAAGGGCAATATTTGTACGTTTTTATCCTGTATCACTGTAAATTGCATCTTTCTTTTTTCGGTGGCTTTTGTTATCATAATTGTATACAAGGGGGCATGTGCAGAACCCCTACATGAAGATGTTTTCTATTAGGAGGAGAACAAAAATGAGCAAGGCAATTTCTCGTCGTAACTTCCTGATGGCTACCGGCGCTGTCGGTGCTGCAGGTCTGCTGGCTGCCTGCGGCAGCAAGCCCGCTGCTTCTTCCACCGCTTCTTCCGCTGCTTCTCAGGCCCCTGCTGCTTCCGCAGACGAAAGCCTGGCCCTGTCTGACGGCCCCGTCAACCTGAGCATCAGCTGGTGGGGCGGCGACAGCCGTCACGCTGCTTACCAGAGCGCTCTGGAGGCTTTCCAGGCTGAGCACTCCAACATCACCGTGGAGCCCACCTTCGCCGCATGGTCCGGCTGGGAAGAGAAGATGGCTGCTGCCTTCATCGCAGGCAACGCTCAGGATGTCTGCCAGGTGAACTGGAACTGGCTGTACAACTACTCTGCCGACGGCAGCAAGTTCGTGGATCTGAACACCACCTCCAAGTTCATCGACCTGACCCAGTGGGATGCCGCTGCTATGGACGCTTGCTATGTGGCCAACAGCCAGCAGTGCGTGCCCGTCTCCATGACCGGCCGTATCTTCTACTGGAACATGACCACCTTTAATAAGGCTGGCATCACCGAGGTTCCCAAGTCTCTGGACGATCTGATGGCTGCCGGTAAGGCTTTCCAGGAGAAGCTGGGCAACGATTACTACCCCCTGCACCTGGGCGCATACGACCGTATGATCCTGATGGTGTTCTACCTCGAGTCCAAGTACGGCAAGGACTGGGCAGATCCCGTTACCTCCACCCTGAACTACACCGAGGACGAGATCGCTGAGGGTCTGGCCTTCATCAAGAGCCTGGTGGACAACCACGTCATGATGAACCTGAAGACCTACTACTCTGCAAACTCCGATACCGCTACC
>OLVW01003444.1_pt1 | contig 9914 bp, 8 predicted proteins | sample 1673301 | NCBI WGS metagenome assembly OLVW01 (sample SAMEA3178941, study PRJEB25190) | human gut metagenome | reverse complement strand
TAATATTTGGATAAAATATAAATAAAACATAAAAAATATAAATAAATTATAAAATTGATATGTACCCAGAATCCTGGACACATATTTATGAACTAGGCTGAACACATGGATGCTATCCTGTATTGTACAGGTGGCATCCATTTTGTTTTTGCCTGAATTCTTTTGTTATTATAATAATCTATATATTCTTCAACCGCTTGTGAAAATTCTTCGAAAGAAGAATAGTTTTTTTCATAGCCATAATACATTTCATTTTTTAATCGTCCAAAGAATGTCTCCATAATACAATTATCATAACAATTACCTTTTCGTGACATGGATTGTATAATGCCATGTTCCTGTAAAGCATTTCTAAAATAAGCATGTTGATACTGCCAGCCTTGATCTGAATGAAATATCAATCCTTCAACTGAAGGAAATTTTTCAAATGCTTTATTCAGCATTCTTTTTATCTGTTCAAGATTAGGGCTCATGGATAAATCATATGAGATGATTTCATTTGTATTCATATCTAGCACTGGAGAAATATAACACTTTCCCCATGAAAAATTGAACTGTGATACATCTGTGGTCCATTTTTGTAAAGGCAAAGTTGTACTGAAATCCCTGTCTATTATGTTGTCAGCAATCTTACCAACTTCACCCTTATAAGAATGATATTTCTCCTTTGGTCTTTTTCCAGCTAGACCTGCTTCATGCATAAGACGCTGAACTCTTTTATGGTTCACCTGATACCCACGATTAATAAGTTCCTGGTGAACCCGTCTTACACCATACCTGCGCTTGTTCTCAACAAAAACACTTTTTATTTCTTCTAGTATTTCTTGATTGCGTTCGGCAACAACATCGTTTCTGCTAATCTCAAAATAGTAGGTAGATCTAGCCATGTGCATTGCTTTAAGGAGATATTTTAATTGGTATCCTTTTTCTCTAAGTTTTTTGATGATTGCTGCTTTTTCGCCTTGAGTTGCGCAGCCCATTTTTCTTGCCTCAAGGCGATCCGTTTTTTTATTACTTCATTCTCGGCTTTGATATATTCGTTTTCAGCTCTCAAGCGTATCAGTTCTTCTCGTTCCGATTCTGTTAAAGGTAATGGATTTGTTGATTTTTTCATTCTCGGTTCCTTTGTTGGTCGTCCTTTTTTACTTTCTACCAATCCATTATATCCTTGTAATTTATATTTGTGTACCCATTGATAAAGCATTCCGGTGCTAATACCTGCTTCTATAGCAACTTTCGTTCTTGGTGTGCCTGCAATAACCTTTGAAATCAGTTCAAGTTTTTCTTCGGGTGTCCATACCTTATTAAACACCTTATGTTTTAAAACTTCTGGACCATGTAAATCAACCAATCTAGCCCATTTTCGTATATAACTTTTGAGAGTATCTGGATTCAGTCCTTCCGGAATATCAGGATACGAACCCGAATGATACAGTTCAACACACATCAGTTTAAACTCATAACTATAACGCATAAAAATACCCTCCTTACTGGTTGTCCAGTAAAGAGGGTACATATCATCTTTAACCAATGTCTCTTTTATCAATTAATTTTTTACAAAATTACTTTTCAACCTCTCAAAATCTGCGTACCATCTTTCCCCTAAATTGGCATTTAACAAAAGAATCATTTCTTCCATATCAAAAATCTGTATTCTTGTATCCATTTCTTTTAATGCTTTTGTAGCGTAACCCGATGTAAAAATAACTGCTCGGGTTGCTTCTTCACTTAGCATGGTATATCCTAACGCACGCACTGTTTCTTTCTTTAACTCACAAGTTTTGTACAACTTGCATTCTACAAAAACTTTCTCTTTTCTTTCATTCTCATTAATTTCTGCAATGATATCTTTTCCACCGTCTCTCGTTGCCTTCGTCAAATTCACTTTATATCCTAACGCTTCATATAATATGGCAATTAAAATTTCAAACTCTCTCGAAGTTAATGAAAAAATATATGCATTTTTATCAGAAGCACTCTTTATATATTTTTCCTCGATAATATCCATCGCATCCGAAATGCCATATATTCGATCATCTGGCATATATATACACTCGGCATCAAAATACATACCTAAAGCTTTTAATGCTTTCATTGGATTAATATTTAATAACGGAAGCACCCAGGTTAATCCTTCCCAAGCTTCTTGTTTATTTTTTATACGATAAATCCGTTCATTATATTTCAATTGATTCATACATAACTCATATGTTTGTAAATTTTTTTCTTTATTTACTTTGTCCTGTACATATTCTTTGTAGAATTCATATGTATCAACTGTATCTACTCCTAAAGTATATGGCTGAAGCAGTATTCTCAATAACTCTTTAATTTCCATATCACTTTTCTGCTCAATATCTTTCATCCACTCTCTAAAGGGAACAAAAAACTGTGGATAAACAAACTCTTCATTACGCTTTCTCAATTCAATCCACTCTTCAAGTGAATTGTAATTGTCGGTATATATTTCAGGTCTTTCCATTTTTCACCTCACACCTGACTTTGTCATTTTTCTTAGTCGCAGTTTTGCTCCCCATAGTCGCAACCTCACCGCCTTTAGTCGCAACTTGACTTTCATTATCCTACCCCAAAATCGTATGAGTGCTACTCATCCAGTAGCCCCTCCCAAACCCATCTCCTTCTGCAAACTCTGGTTCTTTTCCTGAATAGAATTTATTGTATTTGAACAGATTTCGCACACCTGAGCCAATCTACTCCACGTATCCAATATTTCTGATAGATGCTTCATAAACATATTTCACAATTTATTATATTTCTCTTTCTTCCCTTTCGCCTTGCTCACGGGATATTTCTCATTATTGACCTTAATCTTCTCCTGCACAATCTCATCGATATCCAGTCCACAGGCATCTGCCATGAGTACGCAATAATTCAGCACATCTGCGAGTTCTTCTTTGATTTTTTCCTGTTTTCCCTCATTGGAAACATCTGTACCGCTCCACTGGAATACTTCAAGAAGTTCTGCTGCCTCCAGGGAAATGGAGATTGCCAGATCTTTAGGATTATGAAATTGCTTCCAGTCACGATCATCTCGGAATTTCAAAATCTGTTTTATTGTTTCTTCTGTCATTTTTCTTACTCCTGTTCTGCTGCTTTTTTTAGTGCTTCTCTTAACTGATCATCACATGCATATATGTACAAACCATTTACTCCACGTGTCATAAGGACACGAATCTCATGTTTCAGTAATTCCTTTGCAAAGTTCTGTTTTGTACCATCTTCCATGGTTCTGTTCTTGGTTACTTTTCCATTACTGGTTTCACTTGGATCATAAACAATTTTGCCATTTCGGTATTTTACAGATTTTCCAAGAATCACTCCTGCATAGTTGAGATCAAATCCCTGAATTGTATAAGTTGAACCAACTTCGGCAATTGTGTGTGCCTGCTCTGCCCATGCCTGTTCTTTTATCTTCTTTTTCTCATCTTTATTAAGATTTTGTTCCAATTCATAATTCCATGGCTTATGCCATCTCTGATTTTCAATCCACACATCTACTTCCCAGTATTTTTTTGATGTATCCTCCGGCTTTTTGCCTTTCTTATAATCCCAGTCATAATTGGCAATAACACGCGACAATCGACTCTTCTCGCTGCTTGCTTTCTTTTTTATTTCCAGGTCTAACGCTTCCGGCGAATCGAATATTTTTATTTCATAATCATGATGTGGGATTTTGTTTATAATCTGTTTCTTCGTAAAGGCATCAATCCATGCAAGTGTCTCATTATCCGCCTGCATGCGTAGCTGCTTTGTCAGCGTAATATAATTCTGCTGCTCGATTGCTTTATTACGGTATCTGTCAATCATCTGTTTTTCCCAGTACTGGTCCATTCTGAGTATCTGATTCTCATCAAATACAATGACAACTACTTTTGCTCTTTTTATGATATCATCCAACTGATTTTTTCCGCTGTATCCCTGATTTCCCTGGGTAAAAAGCAAATGTGCCTCATCAATAAAAACGACATCTACAGAATCCAGATCCTTATGCCTGTTCAAAAAAGTGGAAGCCTTACTTACTACTTCACCATATTTTTCTGTAATCCCCAGCTTCTTTGCAATGTCAGAATACACTTTTACCTGTTCATCATGATTGACTACCATGCAGCATTTGAATTCTGCATTGTCTTTTTCTTCTTCCTGACAGTACAATTCATAAAAAATGTTGCTGTTCAGAACCGTTTTTCCAGTTCCTGCTTCACCATCTATAAATATGATCTGCTTTGCATGCTTTTGTCTGGCAAGATCAATGCATTCCAAAATCTGGATTTTGGCATTCTCCTGCTCATCCGTTAATTTGTGCAACGGAGATGCTTTATAAATCGCAGAATCTTTCACGATATTTTCATCCGGAAAAAGTTCTTCATCTGACTCATGTAGTTCTGTCCATATTTTTTGAAATATTTCTTCGAATTCTGCCGATGGATAATAATGCTTCTGGGGATTTCCTCTTCCATTATGCACCTGATGCACTTTATCCACACTCATAAGATAATGCATAAGACGATTTTCGACATCCAATGTCAGGGACTTATTGAAATGCTCATGGCCGATGATATATAGTGAAGCATCTGTTTTCATCATTCTATATTGCCATGTCTCATGCTTGATTCTACTTTGATAATGCTGTCTTGTACGTGCAAAGATGTTGTTGGATTCCCCGACATATACATCATACTTTTTCGTTTCCGGCCAGTTATGGATGTATACCGTCGGAAAATTCATGATAATATCCTTTGCATCTTCTGCCTCATTTGATTTGATGTCCTTCTCAAATTCAGCCAGTGCAGTTTCATTGTCTTTTATTTTTCTAATAATTGGTTTTGTGATGTTCATGCTCATTATCGTTTTTTATAACCCATCTTCCCTTACGGTTGTTACCTTCTCGTACTATAATAAGATTCTTTAGATTTGGTTTCAAAAGTTTCTCTGGATTAATTATATCATTTAACCACTCACACCTCAATTACCGTTTTGTTGTTTATATTGTCCAAAAAAGGCACCGACCTCCGTCAGTGCCTTTCTCATCTTTATGCTCTTTCCATTGCTTCTTTGTAATCTTTTGTATCTGTGAAGATCTCGTTCTTCCACGGGTTCTTTTTCTGTGCTTTTGCACGTTTCAGGATGTATGCGAAGACGAATACATTCACTGCAAATGACAGTACGGAAATGATTCCCTGTGCAGTCGGTTCTGCGATGGTCGGCATACTGCTTCCCATTGCTGCTGCGATGCCGCCCTGTCCGTATACGGAAGTGACTGTTGTGAAACGGCTCGCATCCTGGAACAGCGGGAATACCTGTGCGAACATGCACCAGAGAGCCAGTGTGTTTGCACGGTTCTGAATCCAACCGCCTTTATTCCAGAGTGCTGCTGCAAAGGTAGGTGCAAGCAGAAGTGCCAGTCCGCAGTACCAGGAATGTGTCGGCAGGTTCAGATATGTATATTGGAAATTCCAGATATCATATGCAAGGACATATACCCAGATCATGTCCGGCCAAAGCATATCTTTTTTGTCTTTTGAGGAATAGATTCCCCACCATCCTGTCATACAGAAAATATTTAAAATTCCGGCAAGTCCGTTTAATACGTTCCACCAACCTCCATAAAGCCATACACCTTCGGAGGAAAGCCACCAACCGCCAGCAAGCGAACCGGCACGGACTGCTGATTCAAAGTCTGATGCTACTGCGATCAGGATATTGATTGCAACAATGATAAACGGAAAAGCTTTAAATCCATGAGATTTTCCAAGCTTTCCCCAGTGGTACTTCAGTATCATAAATCCGATACATCCTGCTGTTGCTGCATACAGCTTTGCATAATGGAACCAGCTGTTCATGTGCACATATGTATCATTATTCAGTGCCCAGTCGGCTCCCATTGCTGCGCCAACATAGATAGCGATAAAGTACACGCTAAGTGCTGCAGGAAGGATCAGGAAACAGGCAATACCGCCCGCTTTGGATCTTCTTGCGATTTCATTCATTACGACAAGTCCGGCAAATACCAGCAGCCATCCAAGAAGCTGCCATCCGGCTGTCTCTCCGTAGATTTGAAAAAACATACTCTTTACTCTCCCTCTTTTGTTTATTCTACTTCTATTTCCTTAATGTTGAACTCATTTCCCTGCAATAAATAGGTATGCTCACTTCCGCAATGTGGACAGTTTTTTCCATGTTTTACCGTTGGATATGTCTGCTTGCAGTCTTCACAATACGTGAGTGCAGGTAATGTTTCCACCACTAATTCAGATTCATCGAACAGAGGCCGCTTTTTTGCAGCCCATGTCCAGCAATTCTGTAAATAGGACTCGATCACTGTCGAGACCTCTCCCAGTTCAAGTGTGACTTTTCGTACATGTGTCACTTTATTTTCAGCGGCCACCTTTTCCAGATGATCCATGATATGAAAAGTTACTCCAAGCTCGTGCATATTTTTGCTCCTTTATCTGAGAGCTGCTGCACAGCTCCTATTTTTTCTTTTTGAATTTCACTTTGATTGACTGTTTCACCATGTTTGGAAGAATGTATTTCAGCTTATCTTCCGAAGCACGCATAATGGAAGCTCCTGGAATCTCTCTGTGCAGGTGGATTGCATCAAACATACATTTCGTTGTACAGACACCACATCCGATACATTTATTCGGGTCAACAACAGATGCACCGCAGGACAGGCAGCGGAAAGTTTCTTTTTTCACCTGCTCTTCTGTCAGACTCTGTGACAGATCACGGAAGGTTTTTGCCTGTTCTTTTACATCCGCTTTTGGCGGAATCTGACGACTGGATGAGTCATAAGTTTCCACTTTGATGTTTTCTTTGTCCAGTTCGATGAAATCACGTCGATTACGTCCGATCGTCAGTGTACAATGTTCATGGACGTAACGGTGAAGAGAAATTGCACCTTCACGTCCGGCTGCGATCGCATCAATGGCAAATTTCGGTCCAGTGTATACGTCACCACCTACAAAGATATCCGGTTCAGAAGTCTGGTAAGTCAGTTTGTTGGCAAGTGCGCCACCGTTCGGGCGGAGTTCTACATGAAGATTATCCAGCATATGGCCCCAGTCGATTGCCTGGCCTACTGAGAAAATGACATGATGACAAGGAATTGTTACTGTATCGTTCTCATCGTATTCCGGTGAAAATCTGCCCTGTGCATCAAGTACACGGGTACATTTTTTGAAAACAACGCCACTTACATGGCCATTTTCTTCCAGAACTTCTTTTGGCCCCCAGCCACAATTCAGCTCGATTCCTTCTTCGAGTGCTTCTTCGATTTCCTCGTTGCTTGCCGGCATTTTTTCTCTTGCTTCCAGACAGAACATGGAAATCTTTGCATCAGTACATCTGCTGCTGATTCTTGCCGCGTCAATGGCTACGTTTCCGCCACCAACTACAACAACATCACCTTCAAGCGCAAAACTCTCTTTTGCACCGGCTTCTCTTAAGAAATCCACGGCCGCATATGCACCTTCGGCATTTTCTCCACTGATTCCCGGTTTTCTTCCTCTCTGGCAGCCGATCGCAGCATAAAATCCTTTATATCCCTGCTCTCTCAGGTCTTCGATCGTAACGTCTTTTCCAACTTCTACGCCACAGCGGATTTCTACGCCAAGCTGACGGATCACATCAATTTCTGCCGCCAGAAGATCTTTTTCCAGTTTGTAGGATGGAATTCCATAGCGAAGCATACCGCCCGGTTCTGCATTTTTTTCAAAGATCGTCGGTTTGTATCCGGTCAGTGCAAGGAAATATGCACAGGATAAACCAGCTGGACCGGCTCCGATGATTGCGATTTTTTCTTCAAATCCGCCTTTCAGTGACGGAATTGTTTTCTTTGGAATGAAGCGTGTCTCTGCATTCAGATCACGTTCTGCAATAAAGCGTTTGACTTCATCGATTGCAACAGCTTCGTCGATTGTGCCTCTTGTGCAGGCATCTTCGCAGCGACGGTTACATACATGCCCGCAGACTGCCGGAAGTGGATTATCTTTCTTGATCAGTGCAAGTGCATCCTCATAGCGGCCTTCTTTTGCAAGCTGCAGATATCCCTGTATTCCGATATGAGCCGGACAGGCTGTTTTACACGGTGCTGTACCGGCATCATAGCAGTTGATACGATTGACATCACGGTAATTATGTGTCCACATATGTTCGCCCCATGGCTGGTCACCAGGAAGCGGCATCCGCGGATATGTAATCTCGCATCCTTCTTTGTCGCAAAGTTTCTGTCCCAGTTTCACCGCTCCTGCCGGACAGGCTTCCACACATTTTCCACATGCGACACAGTTCTGTTTCTCTACTTTTGCGATATATGCAGAACGAGACATATTTGGTGTATTAAAGAGCTGTGACGTACGAAGCGCATAGCAGACATTTACATTGCAGTTACAGATAGCAAAAATCTTGTTTTTTCCGTCAATGTTTGTAATCTGATGTACAAAACCATTTTCTTCTGCCTGTCTGAAAATATCCAGTGCCTCTTCTTTGGAAATATATCGTCCGTCTTTCTGTGTCTCTACAACATAATCTGCCATATCACCAACTGCAACGCACCATCCTTCCGGATCATCGGCGCAGCCTTCGTCATGTGTCAGTCGGGAACGACGGCAGGAACAAGGGCTTGCTGCATATTTTCCCTCATATTTACTAAGCCAGTAGGAAATATGTTCCAGATCAACAGATTCATTTTCCATCTCGATTGCTTTTTCAACAGGGATGACATGCATACCGATTCCGGCACCGCCCTCCGGTACAAATGGAGTAATTTTCTCCAGTGGCAAACGGGACATATGTTCAAAAAATGTACCCATTTCCGGGTTGGATTCCAGTATTTTTGCGTTCATATTAAAGAATTCCGCACATCCCGGTACATACATCGGCAGGACATACTGCTTCTCATGTGCCGCATTTTCCCAGTTGTATTCGAGAAGTCCTTTGCGTGACATTTCTTCCAGAAGTGCCTCACATTTTTTCTCTTCCAGCCCTGAAATTTTCACGATCTCCGACAGTGTTTTGGGCTTTCTTACCCCAAGCTTCAATGCCAGGAGTGCTTCCTCATCAGTAAGCACTCCGGCCAGTCCCCAATACTCCGGATTGTACTTTGTCATCTTCTCTAATCCGAGCTTTTTCTTTGCACGCCCTGTCATCATCTTGGCAAGTTTTAAGATTGGTTCACGTTCTTTTTCGTTCTCAATATAGTCCGGATACCAGCCTTTAAATTTGTCTGTCATATTCCCTCTCCTTTTTCATAAATCTTTTCATAAATTATAATAATTTCCTATAAGATCAACATAACATTTGTTATGTGCTTTGTCAAACAAATATCGATGTTACATTTCTCTTTTTTTATGCTATAATCATGTTACTGTTCACTCCCGTGTCAACCACACTGCCAAGAGACACGGATGATGCAGATTTTGTGAGTAATAACACAATTCATTTCGAGGTGTAAAGAACATGAATGAACAAAAAAACACAACCAAAACACAGATCAAACAAGCTGCGATCCGACAGATTGAAAAGTTCGGAATTGATAAGACAAGTATGCTTTCGATTGCTACCGAAGCCAATATGACAACCGGCGCGATTTATTATTACTATAAGAACAAACAGGATTTATTTGACGAAATCGTCACAGATTCGATTCATTTCGCACATCGTATTTTTCATGAAAATGAAAACGAGAAAATCACCGTAGATTCTCTCTTTTCTGATGTAGAAAAAGAAGCTCGGATTCGTTTCAAACGCCTTCAGGAAGAAAAGCTATACTTACTTCTATTATCAGATGCGATGAAATGTGATTCAGAATTTTCCCAGAAATATACCTCCGGATTGAAGTCGATCCTGGATCAGGCTGCTACGCTTTTTGCTTCTGCATTTGCACTTGATGA
>OLVW01003436.1_pt1 | contig 9936 bp, 6 predicted proteins | sample 1673301 | NCBI WGS metagenome assembly OLVW01 (sample SAMEA3178941, study PRJEB25190) | human gut metagenome | reverse complement strand
GTCGTAGCAAGAGAAACACCGGAAGTATGTCCTAAGTGTGGATGCAAGCATTTCACACAGGATGAAGATACATTGGATACATGGTTCAGTTCTGCATTGTGGCCTTTCTCAACACTCGGATGGCCAGAGAAGACAAAAGAATTAGATTATTTCTATCCTACAAATACACTGGTAACAGGATATGATATCATCTTCTTCTGGGTAGTCAGAATGGTATTCTCAGGATACGAACAGACAGGAAAGAGTCCATTTGACACAGTACTGATCCATGGATTAGTTCGTGATGAACAGGGACGTAAGATGAGTAAATCCCTTGGAAATGGTATCAATCCATTGGATGTCATTGCACAGTATGGTGCAGATGCCTTAAGATTTACACTGATCACAGGAAATGCCCCTGGAAATGATATGCGTTACACAGAAAAACGTGTCATTGCAAGTCGTAACTTTGCAAACAAGATCTGGAATGCATCTCGTTTCATTATGATGAACTTAGAGCAGGCTGATTTCTCTGATGTTGCATTAGAAGATCTTACAAGTGCAGACAAATGGATCTTATCTAAGTTAAATACACTTGCCAAAGATGTTACAGACAACATGGAGAAATACGAACTTGGTATCGCAGTTCAGAAACTAAACGACTTCTTATGGGAAGAATTCTGTGACTGGTATATTGAGATGGTAAAACCTCGTCTGTACAATGATGAAGACCAGACAAAGGCAGCAGCACTTTGGACATTAAATACAGTTTTAACAGAAGCATTAAAACTGTTACATCCATATATGCCATTTATCACAGAAGAGATTTATTGTAATTTAACAGATGAAGAATCTATTATGTTAGCAAAATGGCCAGAGTTCAAAGAAGAATGGAACTTCAAGGCTGATGAGAAGGCTGTAGAGACGATCAAAGAAGCAGTCAGAGGAATCCGTAATGTTCGTGCAGAGATGAACGTATCACCAAAGAAGAAAGCACAGGTTTACGTGGTATCTGAAGATGCGGAGATCAGAGATATTTTTGAACAAGGGAAAGTTTTCTTTGCTACACTTGGATATGCAAGTGAAGTTATCATTCAGGATAACAAAGACGGAATCGGAGACGATGCAGTATCAAGTGTGATCGCAGGAGCTGTGATCTACATGCCATTTGCAGAATTAGTTGACATTGCAAAAGAGAAAGAACGTCTTGCAAAAGAAGAAAAACGTTTAAATGGCGAGATCAAACGTTGCGAAGGAATGCTTGGAAATGAAAGATTCGTAAGCAAAGCGCCTGAAGCGAAAGTTCAGGAAGAAAAAGACAAACTTGCCAAATATCAGCAGATGTTAGAACAGGTCAAAGAACAGATCGCAAGAATTTCATAAAGATCAGAAGTGGATGATAAAACGAGGTTTTGAAAAATGAAATTTACATTAGATTTACACACACATACAGTAGCCAGTGGACATGCGTATTCAACAGTACAGGAGATGGCAAAAGCAGCGGCAGATAAAGGATTGAAACTTTTAGGAATCACAGAACATGCACAAGGAATTCCTGGAACATGCGATGAGATTTATTTCCATAATATGCGTATTATTCCAAGGAAGATGTACGGGATTGATCTGATGTTTGGCTCTGAGATCAACATTATCGATCATGATGGAACTTTAAGTATGGAAGAAGAAATTATTGAGAAGACATTGGATATCCGAATTGCAGGAATCCATCTTCCATGTTATGAAGTTGGAACCGTCACGCAAAATACGAATGCCTATGTAAAAGCGATTGAGAATCCAATGATCGATATTATCAGTCATCCAGATGACAGCAGAATACCGATTGATTATGAAATGATCGTAGATGCGGCAAAAGAAAATCATACACTGTTAGAGATAAATAACAGTTCCTTGGATTCTTTGTCATCAAGAGTTGGAGCATGGCAGAATCTGCAGATCATGATTCAGATGTGTAAAGAGAAGAAGGTGCCAGTAGTCGCAGGGACAGATGCACATTTTTCAAGTGCGGTTGGCGTGTTTGATCATGTGGAAGTCTTATTACAAGAGATGAATTTCCCAGAAGAACTAGTAGTGAATCGCTCTGTAGATGTGTTAAAACAAGAAATTTTACAACATCGTGAAATCCGAAAGATCGGGAGAGATTAAAAATAGAAACATCCATCGAGAATTAAAGTTCAGATGGATGTTTTTTTACTTTATTTTTCAGATAAAATGTAATAAATAATGTCAGCACAATAATTGGCAACATCAGTTTTTGCAGATAAGAAGCTATCTCCTGGAGTAAATTTTGAATAACAATTGTTTTTATCGGCACGAATGATACTCGTAGTATCCACAAATGACTTCATACTTTTATGGATCACAAGATCTTCCATAGGGAGGTAATAATAATTTTTATAATCTTTGAGGTAATGTTTTAGATGACCATTTTCCAAAGGACATGTAAGTATAGCATTTGAATGATCAAGAGTCAGAGATATTCCAGACTTTTCGTAATTGCAGCTGACAGGAATCTGTATATCAAGATTCAGATGAGCAACAAAATGATCATTTTCAATAAAATAGGATGATAAAGTAAATTCTTTATCAAGCAATGCGGGATAAGACATCAACGAATAAATTTTATGTAGACCGATAAGATCTTCGAGGTTATGTAAAAGTAGCGATTCTTTATTCTTGATCTCTCCATTCTCAAGATAATCCTGATAAGTTTTGATAAGTTTTTTTCCAGAAAGTTTGTCGGTTCGTTGAATTCCTAAATATTCTTCCAGATTCTTCTGCCGGAAATTCTTTAATCCCCACAGATTTTTATAAGGTTTTAAAATTTGATAAAGATCAAGATGTTCATACTGATCAAATGATGCATTGATCTTAAACTCCTTGATCTTCGATGTCAAAAAAGGAAGATCAAAGGTTTTGCCATTAAATGTAATCAGTGTATTATAAGGTTGGATAAATGCAAGAAAATCAGTTAAGATCTGTTTCTGAGATAGTCCGTCTTCATTAAACCATTGTGTTACATTTCCATCCATATCACAGCATCCGATCACAGTAATCGCTGAGATATCAGCACTCAATCCAGTTGTTTCTATATCAAAAAATAAAGATTGTTGTATGTTATGTTCCATAAAAATCCTTTCTGTGAACAAGAATCATATCCACAGATTTATTATATCGGCTTTTGATCGGATTTGCAATGAATGGAAAACCAGAGTATGACACTCCATCATATGATCATTTAAGATAAGAACATACGTACGGATTATTTGTGAATTCTGATCCAATAGACTGGACTGTTAAGACATGATAAGGTATAATACGAAACGAATGGAAAAAGACAGAATAAGGAGAAACCAAATTGATTTCATATATAAAAGGAATACTAGAAGATATGTCACCAGGGATGGTGGTTGTGGATAATCATGGGATTGGGTACCAGATGATGGTTCCGATGAGAGGAGAATCTTTTCCTAAGATCGGACAAGAAATCAAGATCTATACCCATATGCATGTAAGAGAAGATGATGTCAGTTTATTTGGCTTTTTATCAAAAGAAGAAAAAGAAGCATTTGAACTTCTGATCGGAGTCAATGGGATCGGACCGAAGGTAGGATTATCTGTATTATCAACGCTGTCCGTTTATGAACTTAAGATGGCAGTGATCAGTGAAGACGTCAAGACAATTTCTAAGACCCCGGGACTTGGACCTAAGGGAGCGAAGAAATTGATCTTAGAATTAAAAGATAAGTTAAGCTTTGAAGAATTAGAAGAAGATGGTGTGGGAGCAGAGATCTTTGATACATCTGCAGACAGCAGTGATTCTGTGATGATCACGATTGAAGGATTAGTAAGTCTTGGATATTCAAAAAGTGAAGCAGCGATCGCAGTTAACAAGGTAGAAGATGCGAAAGATCTCACCCCAGAAGAACTTCTTAAAAAAGCATTGAAGAATATTATGATATAGATAGAGGGTAATTATGCAAAACAGAATGATTTCCACAGAACTTGTGGAAGAAGATATCAAAATTGAAAATCATCTGCGCCCACAAATGTTAAGTGATTACATTGGACAGGAAAAAGTCAAAGAGAATTTAAAAATTTTTATTGAGGCAGCCAAAAGTCGAGGAGAATCTTTAGATCATGTACTGTTTTACGGTCCCCCAGGATTAGGAAAGACAACACTTGCAGGGATCGTAGCAAATGAAATGGGTGTACATTTGAAAGTAACAAGTGGACCAGCGATCGAGAAACCAGGAGAAATCGCGGCAATTCTTAATAATCTGCAGGAAGGAGATGTCTTATTTATTGATGAGATTCACCGTTTAAATCGACAGGTAGAAGAAGTTCTGTATCCAGCAATGGAAGACTATGCCATTGATATATTAGTAGGAAAAGGACAGGCTGCGAGATCGATCCGGCTGGAACTGCCAAGATTTACATTAGTCGGGGCAACGACAAGAGCTGGAATGTTAACAGCACCGTTAAGAGATCGATTTGGAGTTGTAAACCGCTTGAATTTCTATAACAGTGAAGAGTTACAGACGATCATTGAACGGTCTGCAGAAGTCTTAGAGATTGGGATCGATCCAGAGGGTGCATTAGAGATTGCAAGAAGATCCAGAGGGACACCAAGACTTGCCAATCGTTTATTGAAACGTGTGCGAGATTTTGCACAGGTAAAATACGATGGACAGATTACATTAGAGATTGCAAGAGATGCACTGAATCATTTAGAAGTTGATACGATCGGGCTGGATCAGACAGATAGAAATTTATTAAAGACGATGATGGAGACATTTGAAGGAAGACCAGTCGGACTTGATACATTAGCAGCAGCGATCGGAGAAGATTCAGGAACGATCGAAGATGTGTATGAGCCATATCTGATCCAGAACGGATTGATTCAGAGAACACCAAGAGGAAGAGTTGTAACAAGAAGTGCATATGAGCATTTTCATTTACCAATACCAGAGGATAGATAACAGATGAGAACAAAGAACAGACCAATTGAAGTATTAGCTCCAGCTGGTTCCATGGAATGCCTAAAAGCAGCAATTCATAATGGCGCAGATGCCATCTATCTAGGAGGTAAATCCTTTGGAGCACGTGCCTTCGCTGGTAATTTTACTAATGAAGAATTGAAAGAAGCCGTTAATTATGCTCACTTATATGGCGTAAAAATATATGTGACGGCCAATACCATTATCTACAATAATGAAATAAAAGACTTCTTAGAATATATAAAATATCTATATCAAATAGGTGTGGATGCTTTAATAATGCAAGATATAGGTATGATATCATTAGTAAGAAAAATATTTCTTGATATAGAAGTTCATGCTTCAACACAGTGTCATAATCACAATAGCGAAGGTATCAAATTATTAAAATCGCTTGGAGTAACAAGAGTAGTACTTGATAGAGAAATGTCATTAAAAGAAATAGAGAACATTAATATAGATATTGAAAAAGAAGTCTTTATACATGGAGCTCTATGTAATTCATATTCTGGTTGCTGTCTATTTAGTTTTATGAATGGCGGAAGAAGTGGTAACAGAGGAAGATGCGCCCAGCCTTGTAGAATGGAATATGATGTATTAAAAGATGGCAAAGTATTAAATCCCGGAAATAACAAATATGTTTTAAGTCCAAAAGACATTTGCACATTAAAGATTCTTCCCGAAATCATTAAATCAGGTGTATACTCCTTAAAGATTGAAGGACGAATGAAGAAGACCGAATATATTACAGGTGTTGTAAGTATTTATAGAAAATATCTTGATATGTATTTAAACACACCTGATAAGTATAATGTTGATGAAAATGATATAAAAAAACTTGCTGATTTATTTAACAGAAATGGTTTTAATGAAAGTTATTATAAGCAACATAACGGCAGAAATATGATTTCATTAAAGAAACCAGAGTTTAGAAAAGAAAATAGAGAATTTAATCAGTATTTAAAAGAGAAATATATAGGTTTCACATTAAAAAAGAATCTTAATATTAAAGTAACTTTTATAAAAGAACAGCCATTTACAATTTCAACAATGGTTAATGGGACTGAAATAATTTATGAAGGAAATCCTGTATCAAAAGCTTTAAATAAGCCTATTGACAAAGAAACTTTATTAAAGCAAATGAAAAAAACAGGTAACAGTGACTTTGATTTTACTAATATTGAGATTATCTGTGATGAAGATGGATTTTTACCAATAGGTGCAATTAATCAGGCGAGAAGAGATTTTCTTGAAAAGGTAAGACAATATTTAATATCACAGTACACAAGAAAGAGTGTAGAAAATTCAAACATTCAAAGTGATAAGAATAATGCCAATAATAAGTATATTGTTGATTTATGCAATAAAAATACAACAAAATCCGTTAATATTAATGTACTTGTAAGTACAAAAGAGCAGTTTAAAGTTTCAATGAACAAGGATTTCGTTAAAAGAATATATGTTGAAAGCTCTGACTTTTCAGAAAATAAAATTCTTGAAATAATCGAAGAAGGACACAAGGCTGACAAAGAAATATATATTGCAATGCCTTATGTTTACAGAATGGCTGACAAGAATAATTTTCACAGAAATTATGTGAAAATCATTGAAAAAGCAGATGGATCTCTTATAAGAAGTTTTGAGGAATATCTGGATTTAAGAAAAATAAATATGGCAAAAAATTGCATTTTTGATTATAATGTGTATACTTACAATAGGATAGCCAAAGATTTTTATCTGAATTTTGGTGGCGTACAGACAACAGTTCCTTTGGAACTAAATTATAAAGAAATTGAATTTAGAGCTTTGGCAGGAGATGAAATGATTGTTTATGGATATATGCCGGCAATGATTTCAGCAGGTTGTGGTTTAAAAACCTGCAATAGTTGTAAATCAGATAATAGTACTTATGAAGTTGTGGATAAACATCGAAATAGATTTGTAACAAAGTGTGTATGTAGGTATTGCTATAATGTAATGTATAATTGTAAGCCATTATCCCTTTTTAAATTTTCAAAGGAAATTATTTCCATGACACCTGATTCAGTAAGACTTTCATTTACAACAGAAAGCGGAAATATTACTGAACAGATATTAAATAAGGCACAACAGGCTTTTATATACGAAAAAAATATACAGGAAGATGATCAATCTACAAGAGGACACTTTAAACGTGGGGTTCTTTAGAAAAAATTGGAGACTGATATGGATACTTTTATTGTTATTGTAACTAAATATTTATTTATTTTGCTTATGTTGTTTTATACATGGGAGTCTTTTAGCGCGCTTATTCATACTAAGCGCTATCAGGCGGCAGGTATATTTCAACGTCAGAATGCGATTATTTTTGTAACCTATATTCTGGGTATAGTTACTATTTTTATGAACCAGAAAGATACAACAGATGTTAATGTTATTATTTTAGGTGGGTTGCAAATGTGCTTTTTAATAGTGGTTTTAGGCATATTCCCTATTATTTATCCTAACATTAACAAAGGCATACTAAGTAATATGTGTATGCTTTTGACTATCGGTTTTATTATTCTGGCAAGACTTAGTTTTGAAAAAAGCGTAAAACAGTTTATTATTGTAGCTGTTGTAACCATGCTCTCATTAATTGTACCGTATTTAATGAGCAGGTTTAATATGTGGAAATCCTTAACATGGATTTATTGCTTTGTAGGTCTTGGTCTGTTAGTTGCGGTTCTTGTAGTGGGAACCCTTTCAAGAGGAGCTAAACTTTATATTAAGATTAGCGGATTCACTTTCCAACCATCAGAATTTGTAAAAATAATATTTGTATTTTTTATAGCAGGAATGCTAAGTAAGTCAGCAGAATTTGGCCACTTAGTTTTATCGGCTGTTCTTGCAGGGCTTTATGTTATTGTTCTTGTGATTTCAACAGACCTTGGTAGTGCATTAATATTCTTTATGATGTATCTGTTTATGGTATATGTTGGAACAAAGAAGGTTCGATACCTTTTTATCGGAATGGCAGGTATATCGACGGCTTCGGGGATAGCATACAAGCTATTTTCCCATGTTCAGGTCAGAGTGCTTGTATGGAAAAATCCTTTTGCTGCCGATATTATAAATAATTCAGGATATCAGGTTTCACAGTCACTTTTTGCTTTGGGAAGTGGTGGCTTAATGGGAACCGGACTTTATCAGGGATATCCTAACAAGATACCAATTGTTGATAATGACTTTGTTTTTTCAGCTATTGGAGAAGAATTTGGAGCAATATTCGGAATACTTCTGATTCTTGTATGTTTAAGCTGTTTTATTTCATTCTTAAATACGGCAATGGAACAGAACAGTATGTTTAACAGACTGGTTTGCGTAGGCTTAGGTGTAGGCTATGCAATACAGATTATTTTGACTGTAGGTGGTGCAATTAACATGATTCCGTCTACAGGCGTAACTTTACCACTTATAAGTAGTGGTGGTAGTTCAATTTTAAGTACATTAATTGTCTTTGCAATTATACAGGGACTTGCAATTGTAGGTACGGCTAACATGAATTCAGTTAGAAGAAAAGTACCAACGGAGGGAACAGGAAATGTCACGACGAGAACAACATCAAATGTCAAAGGACTCCGCAAGACGCAGGAGATACAAGTCGGAACAAAAAGAAAGACGAAAATTAAATAGACAGGCAATGGTTACTTCAGTAATATTTTGCATAATTTTTGTATTTATGGCAGGATTTTACTTAAACTTTATTGTAAAAAAAAGTCAGGATATTATAAAAGATACTCATAATGAAAGAGTTGCCGAAAAAGCGAAAACCATTATAAGAGGAACTATTTATGCTGAAGGCGGTGAAAAACTTGCCTACACAGACACAAACTCAACAGAAGAAGATTTAAGTGATGACACAAGAAAATATCCTTATGGTAAAACTTTTGCTCAGGTAATTGGCTATTCAACAAAGGGCTTTACAGGACTTGAACAGAGATGTAACTCAGATCTTTCAACTGAAGGAACTACTGAGATAGAAAAGATTGCCAATGATTTTTCGAATACAACAGTAAGTGGCTGTAACGTATATACAACTTTAAATGTTAAGTTGCAGAAGGAAGCTTATGAGTCAATCGGTTCAGATAAAGGTGCTGTTTTTATAATGGATCCTTCAACTGGAGCTGTTTTAACTACTGCTTCAAAACCTTCATTTAATCCTGAAAAGTTAGACAAGATATGGGATGATATTTCAACGGATAATGAAAATTCACCATTGCTTAACAGAGCAACTTTAGGTTTGTATACACCAGGCTCAACATTTAAGATTGTCACAACACTTGCTTATATGAACCAGCATAAGAATGATTACAATAATTTCTCATATTATTGTCAGGGACGTGCGCTTTTCCATAATTTTAAGATTAACTGTTTTGACGGTCATGCTCACGGCAGTGAAGATTTGGAACACGCATTTGCAAACTCATGTAACAGTGCTTTTTCAACAATGGGTGATAAACTTAATCTTAAGAAATATATAAAGACTGTTAATGGATTATTGTTTAATGAAATTATTCCTTTTGATAACTTTAATACAAGTGATTCAAACTATTGCAAAAAGAGTCGTTTTGTCTTGAATGAAAATTCAACTCAGGCAGAAGTAGCTCAGACAAGTATAGGACAGGGTGAAACACTAGTTACACCAGCTCACATGGCTATGCTTGCAGCTGCAATTGCAAACAAGGGTGTTCTTATGAAGCCATATATGATTGATAAAGTTGAGAACAGCAATGGAACTATAGTGAGTCAGGCAGAACAGACTGAATGCAAGAAGCTTATGACTAAGGTACAGGCAAAGCAGTTGCAGGAATATATGTCTGCAGTATGTGATTATGGTACTGCAAGAATTTTTTCAGGTTCTTCTTACGAAGTATATGGTAAGACAGGTACAGCAGAGGTAGATGTTTACCATCCGAAC
>OLVW01003430.1_pt1 | contig 9947 bp, 7 predicted proteins | sample 1673301 | NCBI WGS metagenome assembly OLVW01 (sample SAMEA3178941, study PRJEB25190) | human gut metagenome | reverse complement strand
GGGCTACGCCTTCACACCGCTTGATCGACCTGTTGAACGCCTCGCCCCGTTTCTGTAAGTGTAAGTCTAATTTCTACGAGGCTTTGAAAGGGTATCCGAAGGTGACGAAAATCTCGGTACGTGAGTTGAACGAGAAGGATCGTAGCCGTTCCGGTTCGCTGGAGGTGAAGCGGGACCAGTTCGATTATTTTATCTTGCGTAGCGACGATCTGCCTACTGTCAAGGATAATAAGGCCACGATAGAGATCATCTCGCCGGTACTGAAAGACAGTAAATATCGCTGGAAAGGTATTTACAACAAGGGAGGCGAGACGATCGATTTCTATATGCAAGATGAGGATTTTAAGAAACAGATGTTCGAGGATAAGATCTCGTTCACGAGCGGCATGTGCATCGATTGCGTCTTGGAGATCGTCCGCCGTCTGTCGGAGCTAGGAGAGGTGGTCAACGTGAGCTATACCGTGACTACGGTGATACGTACCCGTTTCGATAAGATGGAGATCGTCACCCCTCAAGGCAAGCGGCATCTTCGTAAACTGGAAGCCGCAAAGAAGCAGCTTACGCTGGATTTGTTCGGCTAATCCGATTGCCGTATTCCCATCGCTCCCAAGCACTACAGTGTTTCTACTTGAACACAGTAATATTCATCAGCGAACACAATAGTATTCAATCCCGGACACAATAGTCTTTTTGCTTTGAATACTATTGTGTTTTCACATAGAGGATCTGTACGTCTTATTTATTCTTCTCCAAGCTTATCTTGTAATAGTTTGGGATTATTACGGCAATCCCAAACCGCAACGATATGACAGGTATCTTTCTCGTGGAAGTAAATTAATTTTATTTTTACCATGTTTCGGCTTCTTTTACTAGGTCGTCGTGACTTTGTCCTAGGCCTTGGCGGGCATCTTGTACACCTTGGCGTACACGTTGTGTCAATTCGCCAACGTCATATTTACAAGGGCTGTCCCGTTCGACTTTATTTCGCAGCTGGCACAGATATTTTTTCAGCTGTGTCATCGCCTCTTCGTTATCTAGCAGGAAATTAAGATTCTCGAAGATGTCTGCCCTTAATTCCATCGTTGTCATACGGATCCTCCTTATTCTTTAAATGAGTACTGTGAGCAAAGATAATGTTTATCCATTTAATTTACCGTATATTTCCTCGGATAATTGAATGCGATCGCCAATAAGGCGCCTGCTCCCAATAGATATGGGTAGTAAAGATATTGCATGATCTCGATAGGGGAGACATGCCCGAGTCCGGCGGCCATCAACATCTGGGCGCCGTAGGGGATGATTCCCTGTATGAAGCAAGAGAAGATATCCAATAGGCTGGCGCTGCGGCGGGGATCTATCTTGAACCGGTCCGCTATATCCTTGGCGATCGGGCCGGCCATGATGAGGGCGATCGTATTGTTGGCCGTGCAAAGGTTGGCGAAGCTCACCAAGGCCGCTATGCTCATCTCGGCCCCCTTGGAGGAATGGATGCGGGAGGTAAGCTTGCGGATGATCCAGTCGATACCCCCGTTATAGCGGATCATCTCCAACATGCCTCCTGCCAGAAGCGTCACGATAATCAGCTCGCCCATATTGGTGATACCTAATCCCATGGAGGCGTTCCAGCCCCAGATATCGAAGCTACCGGTCCACAAACCTACTATACCGGACAGGACGATCCCGATGAATAGCACCAGCATGACATTGATCCCGCAAACGGCGGTTACCAACACCACCAGATAAGGGATCACCTTGACCCATTCGATCGGGGCCGGGGCGTAAGCGTTCTCCACGCCGCTTCCCACCAGCACGTATATCAATCCGGTCAGGATCGCTATCGGGAGGGCGATACGGATATTCACCTTGAACTTATCGGACATCTGGCAACCCTGCGTGCGGGTAGCTACGATGGTCGTATCGGATATGAACGACAGGTTATCGCCGAACATGGCGCCGCTCACCACGACACCTAGCATAAGGGCGTCCGGCATCCCCGTCTTGTCCGCTATACCGACGGCTACCGGGGCCAAGGGCACGATCGTGCCCACCGACGTACCTACCGAGATGGATATGAAACAAGCGGCCAAGAAGATTCCGGCCGCCAACAGGTTACCGGGCAGGATGGACATCGCCAGATTCACGGTAGCGTCTACGGCACCCATCGCCTTGGCGGTCTGCGCGAACGCCCCGGCGAGGATGAAGATCAATACCATCAGCATGATATTGCTATTGGCCGCCCCCCGGCAGAACTGCTCGATACGGTTGCTTAATTTGCCTCCCTTGGAGATCGCTATCGCTACGATCGAGGAGATGACGAAGGCTACCGTTATCGGCATCTTATAGAAATCTCCCGCCACGATAGATATCACCAAATAAGTCAATAAGAATACCACCAGCGGCGTCAATGCCCATGCGTTCGGTCTGCGTTCCAACTCCCCCATTTTCTTATCTCTCCTACATTTAACTGTCAACTGTCAATTCTCAACTGTCAACTCTTAGAAGGAGAACCGCAGCGCTATACGCACGCCCCCCTTCTTGATATTCGGTTGGTCCAGATACGTCAACCGGCGGTAATAATCGATCCGTAATATCTTGAAGATGTTCTCCAGACCTACGCTGGCCTCCAGGTAAGGTGTACGGCCCATCGGCGAGGTTCCCTCGGGGAAGCGGTATAGTCCCGTCGGGTCCAAGGCCGGGTTATTCTTATCGGTCAGTCCTCCGTAGAAACCGCTGAACGATATCACCTCACGCAAACGTAGCCACTTCACGCCGGGAATACGGTTTAAGATCCATCCCTTCATATAATACGTGAAGTAGAACGAAACATACTGGTCGCTTACGAACTCCAGCGCACGCATCATGTTGAAGGCTTGCGGCTGGATCGTGATGGACTGGTTGGTATTCGGCATGATGAGCAAGGGGAAAGGGACCTTGTCCCATACCTTGCCCGCTGTCACCAAGGCGTCGATATGTCCGAAGGAAGAGAGCCAGATCCGTTTCTCGGCGCTGATCTCCGTATGGTTGTAGTTGAAGTCGCCCCCCAACACGTTCTTCAATCCCATCTGATGGGATAGCTTGAATACGGGAGCGTCTTTTGAGAGGTTGAAAAGAGAGTTCTTACCCTCTCGTCCGTTATAGGCACGCTCGCCCGGGGCGAAACGAAGCTGGGCCCCTAGCTCCGTGTTGGTGAAACTCTTTAAGTTCGTCAATGTCCCGTCGGCGTTGTAACGGTCGTAGCGGAGCGTTCCGGCCGCCTCGTTGTTCTCGTTACGTGCCCAAGTGGTAAGGGTCAGGCCATTCAGCCATTCCTTCTGGTACTGGAGCATGGTCTTGCGGATGTATTGCATCATGGTGACGGGCTCGCCCACCTTCCATGCCACGAACATATTATCCTTGCTGGTGAAGAGGAAGTCTTGACCGGGCGTATATACGTCGTACTCTTGGATAGCGGAGATATTGTTCACCGGGCTTTCTCCCTCGTGATATTTCTTCTTGTTCACGCTATACGTCAGCTTGGCGTTATACTTTAGCTTACGGTCGTTTACGCCATAGGCTAGATAACCGCTACCGAACCAGTGCGGGTTGAGGTTTGCCGTCGTCATACCTCCCACACGCATGCGGAAGCCCTCCAGATGGTTGGCGCTGAAAGTGGTATTCATCGGTCCGAAATCGAACTTGCTCTTATCCTTGTCCGCCGTGGTCGGGATATAACCGGTGATCAATATCTCGGCGGTCTTGATGATCACGTTGAAAGCCGGTACCTTGCGGAGTTGCGCCAGCAAGTCGTCCAAGGCGCTCTCTTTCTCTTTCAAGGGGACATGGCGGTTGTGTATCCAGAAGGTGTCGGTCTGGGCGGTGGCTTCGGGCAGCTCATGGATCGGACCGAGAAGGCCGAAGATCGAGTCGGCGTTCTGCACGTCGAACTGATACTTATCGAAATTCCTTAGCTGGTGGGCATAGAGCTGTTGCGCCCCTTTTACGATATAGAAATTAACGTAGGTATTCTCGTTGGCGAGCACCCAAGTACTATCCGGCATCCGCTTGAACTCTTGTTCGATCCGGAGCTTGTCCACCCAGTTGAGGTTGATGTTCGCCGGGGTGTTCAAGAGGAATTTCTTGACGGCGTAATTACCGTCCAGCGTGATGTACAAGCGGCCCGTGAAGCCGTAGCTCTGGCTGTTTACGGGCACGAAGGCGAGATCCACACATTTATCTCCGGCTACGTCCACCGTATCCATGATATAATATTTGTAATAGGAGACGGCCAGCGTGGAAGATAACGGGCTCACGAAACGGTTCAACAAGATATTGATATTGTTGTCGAAGATATTGACGCCCTTGAATATCTCCTCAAGGTTGGCGGTGATGGCGCCTCCATCGTCCAATGTCTTGTCGATACCCTGCTGGCGCTTGGCCTTGGTGATCGTCTTCTCCGCCTTGGGATGTTTGCGGTAGTATTGGTCGGAGATCGTCTCACGGACGGAGATCGTCAGGATCGGTTTCCCGTTGAACTCCGAGGTATCCAGATAGTTCTTGATGAACTTGAATTTCTTCAGGAACTTATTCTTCTCGAGATTGGGGTTGAAGTCGTCCAGCGACATGCTGAGCTTCTCGTACACCTCGCTTTGGTACTCGTCCTTCGCCTCGATGCGGTTGTCGTTCTTATGCTCTATGACTTTCTTGATCAGTTCCACGGCGGGGTTGTCCTTGCGGGAGTATCTCTCCTTGGTAGGCCTCACCTCTACCTCCGCGATCTGGAAGGAGGTGGGGCTTAATAATATATCCAGATTGTCGTTCTTTTGCCCGGCCTTTAGGTTTACGACCTTATTGTCATATCCAAGCGAGGATACGACCAGCCGGGTAAGCCCTTTGTCGTTCTGGAGGCTGAAAGCCCCGTCATCGTCGGTCATCGCCCCGATCGTCGAGTTTTCGAACATGACGGATACGTAGGATAGGGGTTCCCCGCTTACGGAGTCTCTCACGATTCCGGACGCGGAAGTTATGCTCTGGGCGTATAGGACGGAAATGCCGGTCACGAATTGTAACAGGACTAGCAAAGTGATATAGCGAATAGATCTTATCATGTAAATGTCTCGTTATTCCTTCACGGATAATACAGTTGGCAAAGGTATGTTTTTTTCGTGGGAGGGAGGGGGGAGAGGCTATTAATAATCATTAATCAATGGGGCATCCCCTCCTTGGAGGGAGGGGAGCCCCATCATTCTTAAATCTAAAAAACATGAGGGCCTCACGGCTTTATATCTCTGACGGCGATTCGCTATCCGCTTGCTTCTTGGCGGCGGCGGCCCTCGCTTGTGCGATGCGTTGGTTGTAGAGGGCGTTGGTCTCGTCGATGAGGGTGTTGAGGCGGTTGATGAAGGTGGCGGTCGTAGCCGTTGGCTTCACCACGCTCTGGGCGAAGGCGTAGGTGGTCATCTCGTCGTATTCCTCGTCCATGCGGAGGCGGATCTTCTTGGCGCTCTCGATGGGGTTGTCGGCTTGCGCGTTGGTGCGCTGCTCGGTCAAGGCTGCGTATTGCTGGTTCTTCTCCTTCAGCGAGGCCACTACCTCGGTGAGGGTGAGCGCCGCCAGCGCCTCGGGCATGCCGTCCTTGTCGAGGTCTACCAGCAAGCCCTCGATGGCGGCCGTCTCCTGCAAGTTGGCGAGGCGCGCGGCTCCGATGTAGGGCTTCACGGGAAGGTATAGCTTCTCGGCCGCCGTGCGTTGCGCCGCCAGCGGGCTTTTCGTCATTTGGGTAATGGTGGAAGTAATGAAGATCAAGAGATCATCCCTCTCCTTGTCGAGGGTGGACATCTGCGCGGTCTCCTCGCTGGCCGAGGATTGGTTCACGGCGTCGGTCAATAGGGCGAAATCGGCGGTGAAAGCTGTACGAACTTCTTGGGGGATGCCCAGCGGGTCGTTCGGATCGAAGCTGATCTCGTCGGGCGATTCCGAGTCGCTTCCGCCACCCGCGAGCAGGTTCCCGTAGCGGGCCATGAAGGTTCGGTACTCGGCGTTGTTCAATCTTTCTAAATATGCGCTCTTTACTTTCGTGATTTTTGCCATGTCTGAAAATTTTTAGTTGGATAGATATATATGATTTAATTGTGCTAATGTAAGAAGATTTCCGGATGTATCGATCAAGAGCGGCATTGTTTTTTTAAAATCGGGCTTACATCCGGTGCGGGGTGGATTTAAAAGTTTAAATCGGGCTTGCGTCGGGCGCGAGATGGAATTTAAAAGTTTAAATCAGGCTTGCGTTAGGCGCGAGATGGAATTTAAAAGTTTAAATCGGGCTTGCGTTAGGCGCGAGATGGAATTTAAAAATTTCAGCGGGGCCCAACCGTGGTGGCCGGGCCTCGCGATAAATCATTTCTTCTTGATCACGATGATACTGGTGCCGCCCTCGGGCTGCACCAGATCCCCGATCTGCTTGCCATCGTCGTCCAGCGTTGGGACGAGGAACGGATAATATTCCGGGTTGTAATACTGCTTCGTGCTTAGGGAGCCTTCCTTAGGATGCATGGAATAAACTAGTTCTCCGTTGATCCAGATCTGATCCATAAGGAGCAAGGATGAAGTCCTGTATAGCTGTACTTTTATCTCATCCTCGTTTCCGTCGGGATACTGGATATAGGTATAGGCGATATCCCTATTTCCTTCCGTCACGAAAGGGGATGCTTCGATGTAATAGTATCCCATCGTATTTTGATTTACCATTCCATATACTTCATCATCCTTATACGGTGGATAGATCGTGCTCCATTCTCCTAGGATGGCTCCTCCGTGTGTCTGGAGGGGCCAAAGTAGGGGAAGGGTTAATTTTTGATCTTTATACCGATACATGACTTCTATTCCTTGGGTATACTCTTCTCCAAGGAAGCTAGGGGATCCCGGGTTCAGGCGATCGTTCAGCTCCGGGTCTGTCAGTACGATTTGTATAACTATATCCTCTACACAAGAGATTTGACCTTCTTGTGGTTCCGATTCACAGGCGCAGAGGCCGGCTAGCGCTACGCAGCATAGAAAAAATATACTTCTCATAGGACTCTATATCTAAAAGGGTTAATAAATATAACTGATTATCTTATTATTCCGATTGTAATTGCTTCCAGTAGATGGCTTTTCGAAAATACCGCTGGTAAACCAACCATTGTCACTCAAGGTTCTTCCTCCCCAATCATACCGGACAGTTCGAAAGGAAGTGATGGAAGAATTGCCGGAAGCTTCAAACACTTTCCCGTTATATGTAATGGTATAGATATCGGTACTGGTAGTTTTCGTGATTCGTACCCCATCGATTACCCAAGCATGGCCTTCATCATCAGCTTTTATTCCCATTACATATGTAGGGCCATAGCTTAATGCGCTCCAAGCTCTGTCAAATGTATAATCTTGAGCGGATCCGGCGGTATAGCCATTATTGTTTAGGAAGTCTCTGGCTTTGGATATAGTGCTACTTGTCCCATGCCCATCATATCCTGTGTTCATCGTATTAAACAAATCAAGCATAAGGCGCTTTAGCTCTACGGATGTATATCTATTATCAATCATTGTAGGCCACATCGCCGCCGTGATATAATTGCTGTAGGGCTTTTTGTGATATGCCATGATTTGCGAGACGGCTATCATACCACAACCCACATAGGCTCTATCTGTATAATCTGGAGGAAGCAATGGCAGTAAGTCATTGAACGGACTTTCTTGATGCCATCCTCCGGGAACTAGCTTGATCCTTTCGGTGACTTCGTTTTTTACGTCTGTCCGGTCATAACTCCAAGGGCTGTTCGGGTCGTCGGGGTCAAATGGCGGGAGCGCTTTGGTGATTACCTTGCCTTTATTTGCCGCTTTTATCTTTTGATTAGCCGAAGAAGCCAGACTTTCTATGTCTAATTCTTTTTGAGTTTGCTCCTCCACATACAATTCGACTAGCTCTAGGCAGTATTTCAAGCTCTTGTTAAACGAGGTGTCCGATATAGACCCGTTTTCTGAGTAACAAAGTAGCTTGTCTACACGTTCATCTGCCGATAATAGGGAGAATCCCGTTCCTTTGTCGTTTTCGAATATAACTTCGTAATATAGGTTTCTCCCGTTTTTCTTGTTCTTCTTCAATGAGAGAGCTTTTACTTTTACGGCTTTCTCCTTGTGGATGGTCTTAGCATAGCTCTCGAAGTTCTTTTTCGCTTCTTTTTCCGAGATATTGTATGAACCTTTCTGTTTTACGGAAAGGGCGATTTGCTCGGAGGCGGTTAAGACCAACTCCTTGTCATTGTTTGTCGCCGCGTTTAACGCTTGGGCGCCAGCATCTATAAGATCTTCACTTTGTGAACATCTCGTCATGATTATTAAAGTAACGCCGATAATAATCGTACTCAGTAAAGTATCCGTTGCTTTCATGTGAGATTGGATTTAGAGATTAGCATGAGAAAAAAGTGATTATCAACCTTTGTTGATCTTGAGAAGGAACTCCGAAGAGACGGGACCATTTATTCTTTGAATAGAATAGGTAAATGTTGAGTCGTAAAGGTCTGGATTAAATCGGATAAAAACAAATTCTGTGATCAGAATCTTGTATGAAATCTCGTTATTATCCATTTGTCGCGACCCTCTTGAAACAACAAAGGCCTTGCCGGGGTAGCAAGGCCCATCGCGGGGGATGAGACGCAGCACGCCGCGTCTCTACAACGCCTCCTTGTTCCACTTGTTCTGCGGGTTCTTCCCCTCGGGGGTATAGAGCTGGGCGATACGGGCGGCGTAGGCTTTCTCTACCTTGCCCCGGACGATCTTCATGGTGCTGTTTACCATGCCGTTTTGCTCGGTGAAAGGCTCGGGGAGGATGGCGAAGGTGGTCGGCAACCAACGATCAGGGAACATACTAGACAGGTCGCCTCCCTTGCGGAAACGGTCGATCTGGCGCTGGATGATACGGATGGCCTCTTCCCGGCCTTGATCGCTCGTGAGGTCCAGATTCTGGTGGGCCAGATGCTTCCGCAACCGTTCTTTGTTAGGGACCAGCAGGGCGGTCGTGTACGGACTCTGGTTATTGTATAGGATCAGCTGGTCGATGCAAGAGGAATGCTCTACCAAGGCCTCCTCTATACCCTCCGGACTGTATTTCTCCCCGTCGCTTCCGATCAGCAGGCTCTTGAAACGCCCCAACACATAAAGAAGCCCGTCACGCATATATCCCATATCCCCGGTGTACAGCCAACCCTCCTTTACGGTATCGGCCGTCGATGCCGGGTTCTTCCAGTAGCCGGCCATCACGTTCTCTCCCCGGATGACGATCTCGCCTTTCTCCCCCGGAGGAAGTACGTTGCCGTCCATGTCGCAGATCTTTAGGTCGAGGGGCCGCACCAATACGCCGCTACTGCCGAAGGTATGGCGGCGGGGGCCGTTGGTCGAGATGATCGGTGTCGCCTCGCTCAGCCCGTATCCTTGGTACATCGGGATTCCCAAGGCGTAATAGAACTTCTGCAAGTCCTTATCCAGCAAGGCGCCCCCTCCGATAAAGAACTTCAGTTCGCCCCCGAAGTTCTCACGGACTTTCGCGAACAATAGCTTGTCGAACAAACGGACCAGTGGCTTCAAGAGGACGCGGAAACCTTTTCCTTCCTCCTCGTCGCTATCCCCGTTATAGATATAACCGATCCGTAAGGCTAGGTTGAAAAGGCGGACGGCGTTCTTGCCTCGAGCTCGGATACCTTGCTCGATATTCTTCTTGAAGTTCTTCGCCAAGGCGGGGACGCTCAGTATCAGGTACGGCTTGAACTCCTTTATATTGATAGGGATATTCTTCAAGGTCTCCATACCGGTACGCCCTACCTGCACGGTAGCTACCGAGGCTCCCTTCGACATGAAGATGTAGAATCCTACCACGTGGGCGAAGCAATGGTCCAGCGGGAGTATCACCAACGTACGCCACGTATCGTCTATATCCACGCAAG
>OLVW01003426.1_pt1 | contig 9970 bp, 9 predicted proteins | sample 1673301 | NCBI WGS metagenome assembly OLVW01 (sample SAMEA3178941, study PRJEB25190) | human gut metagenome | reverse complement strand
TGTTCCCGCGCCTTGCCTGGCAGTGGCTCATTTTCGCGCTGCTCGCGGGCTGGGTCGTGCTGCGGCTGCTGCGCCGGTTTTCCGGCGGCGATACGCAGGAGCTCTTGAAGCTATTCCGCGCGCTGCTTATCCTCGCGGCGGCATACTTCGGCTTCGAGGTCTGCTTTGCCGAATTTGCGGGCCTGTTTTCCGCCATCGACGCGCTCAAGGCGGGCAACAGCGCCTTTACAACCGATACGGTACTGCCTGTGGCAACGGACATAACGGGTTCGAAGAGCCTTGTGTTCAGCTATGTTGTCCTCGCCCTGCGCTTTGCCGCGGAAAGCCTTCCTACGCTGCTCGCCGCGGCGACGGCGTACTTCGCCATCGGCCTTCTCGACACGATGGAAGACGGCGCGTTTACGCAGGAGAGCGCCGCCTACGCGCCAAAGCTCGCCGAATGGTGTGTCAAGGTGCTCAAGCTCAGCGTGCTGTTCGCGCTCGCGGTCAACGTTTTGCAGGCGTTCTGTGCGCCGATGCTCCTGAGCACCAGCATTTCGATCCGTCTGCCGATCTTCGAGCTGTGCTTCGTGCTCGCCGCGCTTCTCGGTGCGCGGCTCATCGCCTCGAACGTCGCCCTTGCGGCGGACAACGACCTCTTTATCTGAGGGTGCTGCCATGGCGATCACGGTACATTTGGACGAGGTGCTGAAAGCGCGCGGCATGACAAGCAAGGAGCTTTGCGCCACCGTCGGCATCACGGAGGCGAATCTTTCCATTCTGCGCAGCGGCAAGGCTAAGGGCGTGCGCTTTGCAACGCTCAACCGCATCTGCTGCGCGCTCGAGTGCAATGTGGGCGACATTCTGCAATGCGACGGAGAATTGGAGGCAGAGCATGAAGAGTAAAACGAAAACGATACTGATTTTTGCTGCGATCCTCGCGGCGGTCTTTCTCGTCGCCTTTCTCGACGGCGGCGCGGTGCAGTCCGCCGCGGACGAGGAGGAAGAGGGCACGCTCATCGGGGCTTTCGTCTCGGAAGAGGACATCGACATCGGCGGTGATCTTGCGGTCTCGGCCGCGGGCAAATTCGTCTGGAAGGCCGGGCGGCTCTATATGGAGACAGACGACTGGTCCGCGCTCGGTGAGCGCGGCGGCGGCATCTACTGCACGATGGAGCCGGACGCGCGCTATGGTGAGGAGGACGCCAAGTCGCCGAATATCACGATCTTCGGCGCACTCGGTGCGCCGCTGGGGAAGGCCGGTATCGACGATGACAACGGCGTCCGTACGACGGACATCGACCTCTCGGGCGAGGTCTACGCCTGCGGCGACAGACAAGTGATTTTCAAGCTTTATCCCATCTATCAGACGTCGGATGGACGCATTTATTTGACGCGCGGCAACAGCATGGGCATGTCCGGCGCGGACGGCGCCAGCGTGACCCACACGCTCACGAGAGATAAGACCGAGACGATCGGCGGCAAGTCCGAGCGCGTGAAGGTCAGAGTTGCCATCACCGCCGTCTCCCGCCCGACGCCGACGAAGTTCACCGTCGCGCACATGGACGAAAACGACGATCTCTTGAAGCTCGAGGAGTTCGCGCCCGACGCGCTGCCCGAGTCTATCACTGCCGCGGACGGCGCGGCGTATCTCATCGGCACGAGCTATGGACAAGACGGGGACGGAGAGACGGCGGAATACGACATTTGCAGCCGCAGCAATGACAGTGCGCCGTATTCTTACTCAAATCTGGACACTTTCCGCTATCAGGACGGGAAGCTCTGCTCAATCAGCATCAAGGTCAACTGGGGGGAGGGAGCAGCATGAAACGACTGATCGCTTTTGCACTGGCGCTCGCGGTGGTGTTCGGCGTGAGTTTTGCGCTCTACAAGCCCGAGCGGATCGAGGCCGCGGCGCGGGAGACCATGGAGGACGAGTGGGTCGGATACTTCTTCGCCCTCGAACCCTTCGACGGCAGGCGCTACGCGACGGAGAACAGCGATGATTACGACTTCGGCGTGCCCGGCGTGCCGGTGTTTGTGACCATCACAGCGTTTGAACCCGACGATCCGGATTACGAAGAGGGCTCTGAATTCAACAATTCCGTCGGTGCGGCGGTGTCCGACGAGGTGGTGGGCAGCGGAATGCACATCAAGGTCGACGACAACGGCAGCAGCTACGAGACGGGCGGAGAGATCGCGCTCGACGCGCTGGGACAGGCGGAACTGTACGAATGTTATGTCTACCGCACGCCCGCGGGGGACTACTATGCCGAGTGCACGCAGGCCAACGGCACGAACGTATGTTACAGGACACCCAGCGCAAACCTGAACCAGACGCGGACGATCTCGACCGAGCGGTCGAGCGATTGGCGCGCGAACGGCAAAACGCAGAGCCGCTCGATCAAGGTGAGCGTTTCGTTTGCGGCGTACACGGCGGCGGAATCGGTCGAATTTGTCTGGATGGACAGCGATAAGAACGTTCTGTCGCGCGCGGAATACGCCGCTGACGCTCTTCCCGAGACGCTGGCCGCACCCGAGCATGCGGCGCTTCTCGTCACGGCGATGCAGAGTGTGGACGGTACGACCGAGCGCTCGCTCTGCACGCAGGACGATCTGTTCTCCAGAGCCTATGTTCCCTCGACGCTTTCCGGACTTCTGCGCGTTGTCGATGTCTCGCTCGACTGGGGAGAGGACGAGACTTAACCAATTCTTAATAAAGGATTCGCTAAGAAAATGATTGCAATACGCGGGCAAAGCGGGTAAGATGGGGTTAACTCAAAGAAAAGAGGAACTTGCCATGCGTCCCGACGGAACCCGAGTGAAAGAGGCGTCCACCATCGTTTCGGCACTGCCCTATGTCATGCCGCGGCGCTACGACGCGCAGAATTTCATCACCGAATACGCTGATATGGAGGTCCTGCGCCGCTACATTCAGGAAAAGCGCCGCGAAGGCGTCCGCATCCCGTATATGACGCTCATTCTGGCGGCATACTTCAAGGCGTATCAGGAGAATCCGAAGATCAACCGCTTCATCATGAACAGCAAGATCTACCAGCGCAACCACTTCTGCGTCAGCTTCGTCATCCTGAAAACGCGCGCCGACGGCCGCGCGGACGAGACGTCGATCAAGGTGTTCTTTGAGGACGGGGATGACATTTTCTCCATCAACCGCAAGATCGAGGAGGCGGTCGCGCAGAATCAGGTGGCCGCGCACAACAACAATACGGATAAATTCGCGAATTTCCTGTTCGCCATCCCCATCCTGCCGGGGCTTTTGTTCGGCCTTGTCAAGCTGATGGACCGCTGCGGCCTGCTGCCGCGTAAGATCATTGATCTGAGCCCGTTCCACACGAGTCTTTTTATCACGAACCTTGCCTCCATCAACACGAATTCCATCTTCCACCACTGCTACGAGTTCGGCACGACGGGTGTGTTCGTCAGCATGGGCAAGCCTATTGCCAATTACAGGAGCGGGGAGTATAATAAAAAAATGATCCCGCTCTCCGTCGTGATGGATGAGCGCATCTGCACGGGACACGAGTACGCGCTGTTCTGGGCGAGCCTGCGCCGCTATCTCAAGCACCCCGAGCTGCTGGAGGGGAAGCCGACGGAGGAAAACGCCTATCCCGCGGAGGAATGCGTTTGATCAGCAGCCACAAGCCGCAAAGCGCGGGATCTGCGCTTTGCGGCGTTTTCTATTTTTATGTATAGAAGAAAGGACAGGGAAGCTTCCTTGATCGAACCAAAGTCTCAGGCAAAAACGTGCAGTGCCCACGCAGAAATTTTGCAGCAAAACGAGGAACGCACCGTCTACCGCCTCAGAGAGACGGACGGCGAGGTGCGCATCACGGCCTATCCCGTTTTCCCCGGCATTGAGCTTGCCTATCACGATGTGCACGCGCCGTCCTACCGTCTGGCAGAGCCGGGCGCGGCGGGACTCATCGAGATCCAGCACTGCCGCGAGGGGCGTGCGGAATACTGCTGCGGCGGCGAGCATTACTTTTTAGCCCCCGGCGACCTCTCCGTCGTGCGCCGCGCCGCCATCGAGGGGGAGGTGGAATTCCCCACGGGGCACTATCACGGCATCACCGTCACGCTCGACCCCGCCCTCGCACCTGACTGTTTGTCCTGCATTTTGCAGGATGTCGACGTCCGCCCCAGCGTGCTGGCGGAGAAGTTCTTCGCCGACTCGGAGTGCTTTGTCTCAAGATCGTCGGCGCGCGTGGAGCACATCTTCTCTGAGCTCTACGCCGTGCCCGCCGGCATCAGACGCGGCTACTTTAAGGTTAAGGTGCTTGAACTTCTGCTCTTTTTGAGTGCGCTCGACGTGGCGCACGAAAAGCACGGCTATACCGCCGCGCAGGTGCGCCTTGCGCGCGCGGCGCGCGACGCGCTGCTTGCAAGCACGGAGGACGACGTTACGATCTCGGCGCTTGCACAGGAACTCGGTGCGTCGCCCTCGCAGCTCGCCGCGAGCTTTCGCGGCGTGTACGGCATGACGCCCGCAGCATTTTCGCGCGCGCAGAAGATGCGCACGAGCGACCGCACGGTGCTCGATATCGCGGGGCAGTTCGGCTATGACAACGCCAGCAAGTTTGCCAAGGCCTTCCGCAGTGTGATCGGTGTGTCGCCGAGCGCGTACCGCGCGGGCGCGGACAGCGACAGCTGCGCGCCGACGGCGGAAAAGGCAGAATAAAATATTTTGGAGCCTCATCCGATCAATTTGGAGCGGATGGGGCTCTTCTTTTCGGGTATCCTAAGACACGTCAAGAGCGAGGACGCCGCTCCTAAAAGTTAGAGGAATCTAACTTCTGGGGGAGCCACCACCGAAACCAAAGGGGAGGGAAACGGGCATGTCTGAAGAGATCTTGGTGCGGCAGGGTGCGCCGACGTTGGCAGGTATCAAAACGGGCAGCCTCTTCCCTTGTCCTTGCGAAGATAAGGAAGCGCTCTTTGCGGACATCCGCCGCCTGAACCGTCTGCTTGTGCCAAAGGGCCTGTGTCTGCTGCCGATCCGTTTTCTGAAAGGACAGGTCCTTTTGTACCTGTACCGCCCCTCTGAGCTGCGGAGAGATTTGGAGAACGAACAGGCGGCCGAGATCCTGCACCACGCGGGCTACAATAGCGGCCACTGCGGACGCTGCATCGCAAACCTCATCCGCCGATTCCGCGAGGGCGGCGAATTCCCCCATGAGGTCGGGCTTTTCCTCTCGTATCCGCCGGAGGACGTCAAGGGCTTCATCGACCACCGCGCCTGCAACTTCAAATGCGCGGGGCTGTGGAAGGTCTACGGCGACGAGAAGAAGGCGCGCGAGCTGTTCGCCCGCTTCAAAAAATGCACGGAGATCTACTGCGCACTCTGGGAGGCCGGCTCGGGCATCGAGCAGCTTGCCGTGGCAGTGTGATAGATACTGATTTATGAAAGGAACATACTAATATGAAAAAGACTGCTGTTGTTTATTGGAGCGGCACGGGCAACACCGAGGCCATGGCCAAGGCCGTCGCTGAGGGCATGGAGAGCGCGGGCGCGCAGGTCACGATGTTGACCCCTGACCAGGTCAAGGCCAGCGAGCTGAGCGCTTACGACGCGATCGCCTTCGGCTGCCCCGCCATGGGCAGCGAAGTGCTCGAGGAGATGGAGTTCCAGCCCATGTTTGACGAGGTCAAGCGCAGCCTTGGCGGCAAGAGCGCCGCGCTGTTCGGCTCCTACGGCTGGGGCGACGGCGAGTGGATGCGCGGCTGGGAAAAGGACTGCGATGATTCCGGCATCCGCCTTGTGTGCGAGAGCGTGACCTGCTGCGAAGCGCCTGATGACGCCGCGCTGGACGCCTGCCGCGCGCTGGGCAAGGAGCTTGCAAAGTGAGGATTCCTCTGTGGACGAAAAGCGCGCGATGAGGAAGCTCAGGCGGAAAGCACCTGTGCTCGTTGCGCTTGCGGTCATCCTGCTGAGTCTTGCCATCGGCGGATGCCTGCCTTTTTGAAAACACGATGCGATGGAAGGCCGCGTACGGGGAGTGCGCGGCCTTCCGATTTTTATTTGCGCTGCCGAAACGGCAGATTTTTACTGATAAGTATTAGCATAACTTATAGATATGTAGATTATTATCAAAAAACTGATAAATAGGGCGAAGCCTTTCTCTCTTTTGCCGCATGGACGAAAAGAACCCTCTGTGATACCATATTGCTTGTCAAGTTGAGCTCTTTGTAACTGACGGAAACGTGGGTCACCACAGGGGAGCAGAGAGCGTTTCTTGCTGAAATTCAGCAGCCGACCGTCTGGGCACTTCAACTGCACATCGAGGCAGTGGAGCGCCCATTTTTGCTTTTAAGGAGGCAGAACTATGCGAAAGGTAGCCGTTATTATGGGCAGCACGAGCGACCTGCCCGTCGCCGAGAAGGCGATCCAGACGCTCAAGGAATATGGGATCGAGACCGAGGTCCGCGTGTTATCCGCCCACCGGTGCCCGAACGAGGCAAGAGAATTTGCAGCGTCGGCACGGGAGAGCGGATTTTCTTGTATCATCGCGCTCGCGGGCATGGCCGCGCACTTGGCCGGCGCGATGGCCGCGAATACGACGCTTCCCGTCATCGGCGTGCCGTGCAGCGGCGCGAAGCTCGACGGCATGGACGCGCTGCTCTCGACCGTCCAGATGCCGGGCGGCATCCCCGTTGCCACCGTCGCTATCGACGGGGCGAAAAACGCCGCCATCCTTGCCGTCCAGATCATGGCTGTGAGCGACGAGGGCCTTGCCCACAAGCTCCAGGCCGCACGTGACGAGGGCACCGCCGCTGTCTTGAAGGCGGACGAAGAGCTTCGCGAGCGCTACAAAAACTGAGAAACCATCCATCCACATCAATCAACAAAAATATAAAATAAAAGGAGAACAGTCATCATGGAAAAGAAAGAACAGCTCTACGAAGGCAAGGCCAAGAAGGTTTACGCCACCGAAGATCCCAACCTCGTCATCGTTTCCTACAAGGACGACGCCACCGCCTTTGACGGCGCAAAGAAGGGTACCATCGTCGGCAAGGGGGTCATCAACAACCAGATGACCAACCGTCTGATGGCCAAGATGGAAAAGGCCGGCATCCCGACCCACTTTGTTGAAGAGCTCAGCGAGCGCGACACGCTCGTCAAGAAGGTCTCCATCGTCCCGCTGGAGGTCATCATCCGCAACATCTCCGCCGGTCATTTTGCCTCCCGCTACGGCGTGGAGGAGGGTATCGTCTTCTCCGAGCCCACGATCGAGTTCTCCTACAAGAACGACGATCTGCATGACCCCCTGATGAACGCCTATCACGCCGTTGCCCTCAAGCTCGCGACTTGGGAGGAGATCGAGCTCATCAAGAAGTATGCCTTCGCCGTCAACGACACGCTCAAGGCATTTTGGAGCGAGTGCGGCGTCACGCTCGTCGACTTTAAGCTCGAGTTCGGCAAGACCGTCGACGGCCAGATCGTTCTCGCCGACGAGATCAGCCCCGACACCTGCCGCCTGTGGGACAGCAAGACGAACGAAAAGCTCGACAAGGACCGCTTCCGCCGCGACCTCGGCGGCGTGGAAGACGCCTACGCCGAAGTCATGAAGCGCCTGATGGCCCACGACGCACAGTAAGATCAAATATGACAGAGAATCACAACATCATCCCGGCGCGCCACATTCACGAAGAATGCGGCGTGTTCGGCATCTTTACGCCTCAGGAGGCGGACGTCGCGTCCTATGCCTACTACGCGCTCTACTCCCTCCAGCACCGCGGACAGGAGAGCGCGGGTATCGTCGTCAACGACGACGGCCTGTTCCGCTCGCTGCGCGACACTGGCCTTGTGAGCGAGGTCTTCCCGCCCGAGCAGCTCAAATCGCTCGGCAAGGGTACCATCGCCGTCGGCCATGTGCGCTACGGCACGACCGGCAGCGACAACAAGCGCAACGTCCAGCCCATTTTAGTGAACCACTTCAAGGGCCGTATGGCGCTCGCGCACAACGGCAACCTGACGAACTCCCGCGAGCTGAGGCAGGAGCTTGAAAGTCGCGGCTCCATCTTCCAGACCACGACCGACAGCGAGGTCATCGCCTATATCATCGTGCAGGAGAGACTCAACCGCGGCTCCATCGAAGAGGCTGTCTCCGCTGCGATGGACCGCATCGAGGGCGCGTATTCCCTCGTCCTCTCCTCGCCGACGAAGCTCATTGCCGCGCGCGACCCCCACGGCTTCCGTCCCCTCTGCATGGGGCATCTGAAGGACGGCTCTGTTGTCTTCGCATCTGAATCCTGCGCGCTCAACGCCATCGGCGCCGAGTTTGAGCGCGACATCCGCCCCGGCGAGATCGTTGTCGTCGACACGGCCGGCGTTCGCTCCGACACGAGCCGCTGCGGCAAAGCGCCGAAGAAGCTTTGCGTCTTCGAGTTCATCTACTTCGCCCGCCCGGATTCCGATATCTATGGCGTCAACGTGCACTCCGCCCGCAAGCGCATGGGCGCACGTCTCGCCGCCGAATCCCCGGTGGAGGCCGATATGGTTATCGGCGTGCCGAACTCCTCATTGTCCGCCGCATCCGGCTATGCGGAAGCAGCAGGCCTGCCCAACGAAATGGGTCTAATCAAAAACCAGTATGTGGCCCGCACCTTCATTCAGCCCACGCAAGAACTGCGCGAGCAGGGTGTGCGTATGAAGCTCTCTGCTGTGCGCAGCGTGGTTAAAGGCAAGCGCGTTATCGTTATCGATGATTCCATCGTGCGCGGCACCACGTCCAAGCGCATCGTGCAGCTGCTCAAGGAAGCCGGCGCCGCTGAAGTGCATATGCGCATCAGCTCCCCGCCGCTGAGGTACCCCTGCTTCTATGGCATCGATATCTCCACCACCAAGGAACTCATCGCAGCCAAGATGAGCGTGGAGGAAATCCGTGAATACATCGGCGCGGATTCCTTGGCCTACCTTTCGCTCGACGGTCTGGTCGAATCCATCGGACTGAACGCCGACGCCCCATACGGTGGCCTGTGCGTCGCCTACTTCAACGGCGACTACCCCACTGCGCTCGACGACTACGAGGCCGACTTCCTGAAGTCCCTCACGCCCGAGGACCGTGTGCGTCTGCCTGAATTCGCGCTGTACAAGAGCAAGTACATCGGCAACGAGTACAACACCGTGCAGCCGGATGCCGAATAGCTCACCACCAATCCACTCAATAACAATTCTTTGAACCAGAGGCGCTTGCCTCCCCTCAGTCGGCTTTGCCGACAGCTCCCCTCCAGAGGGGAGCCAAAATAAGTAGAAAGGCCAACCAAATGCCAAAAGCATATGAGAACGCCGGCGTGAGCGTCGAAGCCGGGTACGAAGTCGTCAAGCGCATCAAGTCGCACGTGGCCCGCACGAACCGCCCCGGCGTGGTCGGCGGCATCGGCGGCTTCGGCGGCCTGTTCGATCTGGCCTCCTTGGGCTACAAGGAGCCGGTTCTCATCTCCGGCACCGACGGCGTGGGCACCAAGCTCATGGTCGCCAAGCTGGCCAATAAGCACGACACCATCGGCATCGACTGCGTGGCCATGTGCGTCAACGACATCGCCGCCCAGGGCGCCGAGCCGTTGTTCTTCCTTGACTACATCGCCTGCGGCAAGAACGACCCGGCACTGCTTGAGCAGGTCGTGGCCGGTGTGGCCGACGGCTGTGTACAGGCCGGTTCCGCGCTGGTCGGCGGCGAAACCGCCGAAATGCCGGGCATGTACGACGAAGACGAATACGATCTCGCCGGATTCTCGGTCGGCGTTGCCGAAAAGTCCGCCATCGTGGACGGTTCCACCATCGCTGAAGGCGACGTGCTCATCGGCCTGCCCTCCACCGGCGTACACTCCAATGGCTTCTCCCTGGTGCGCAAGGCCCTGTTCGAGCAGGCCGGCTACACCGTGGACACCGAACTCGACGAGCTGGGCGGCGAAAAGCTCGGCGACGTGCTGCTCACCCCCACCAAGATCTACGTCAAGGCCCTCTCTCCCC
>OLVW01003408.1_pt1 | contig 10020 bp, 10 predicted proteins | sample 1673301 | NCBI WGS metagenome assembly OLVW01 (sample SAMEA3178941, study PRJEB25190) | human gut metagenome | reverse complement strand
TTAAGTCCAAACTGGGATGGCGATGCAGGCTCATGGGCAGTTACAAATCCTCCGCAGGAATACAATTGGGGCGGTTCTTACATTCATGCAGCAACAGGTACTGATAATCCAGAGCATGCAAAAGACATTATCCTTGCTATGACTGCAGACAAAGACAACCTGTTAAAGATTTCTAAGGATTATTCAGACTTCACAAATACAAAGAGTGGTATGGCAGAGGCTGCTACAGATGATGCAAACTTCTCTTCTGAGTTCCTTGGCGGACAGAACCCATTTGCATATTTTGCACCTGTTGCAGAGAACATTAAGATTGCACCGCTATGATCAGGGATGTGTAGAGCTTATCCAGAACTCCTTCAGTGATTATTTCCAGGGAAATGTTGACTTTGATAAAGCAAAGGCAAACTTTGAGACTGCTATTAAAGAGCGTTATCCTGAGATCTCTGAGGTTAAATGGCCGGAATAATGTAGATAGTTCTGAGGATTTTGTTTGCAAAAACATCTTGCAGAATACTATTAAAAAAATAATGTCCATGTGACATTTGAAAATTGGTATAAGGAACGTGGAGAGGATCCTGTAACATAGGATTCTCTCCTGTTCTGTAAGATGTGTGTAAAGGAGAACTGTTATGAAGAAAAACAAGAAAAGCATTAATTATGGAAAATGGGGCTACCTGTTTATCCTTCCTTTTTTTATAATCTATTTGATTTTTTCTTTGATTCCATTGGTTGATACGGTCCGTTACAGCTTTTTTGAATATTTCCGTTCTGGAATTAAAGAAATCGGACCCAATTTTATTGGAATGGCAAATTACATCAGTCTGCTGAAATCCGATATGTTTAAATATGGAGCAAACACATTGATTCTGTGGCTGATCGGATTCGTGCCGCAGATTGTGGTTGCGTTGGTTCTGGCAGCCTGGTTTACAGATGCCCGTTTGAAAATAAGAGGAAAACAGTTTTTTAAAGTGGTAATATATCTGCCGAACCTGATTATGGCATCTGCATTTGCACTTTTATTTTTTACTATGTTTTCTACAAACGGACCAATAAATTCTATTCTGATGTCTCTTGGATGGATTAAAGACCCTATTGATTTTATGGGATCTGTAGTTGGAACAAGATCTTTAATTGGCTTTATGAACTTCCTTATGTGGTTTGGAAATACAACGATTATGCTGATGGCGGCTGTTATGGGTATCAGTATGGATATTTTTGAGGCTTCTGACCTGGATGGATGCAACAGTATTCAACGTTTCTATTATATTACATTGCCGCTGATCAGACCGATTCTTGCATATACATTAATTACATCCATTATTGGTGGTCTTCAGATGTTTGATGTACCACAGATCCTGACAAATGGACAGGGTAATCCAGATAGAACGTCTATGACACTGATCATGTTCCTGAACAGTCATCTGAAGAGTAAGAACTATGGTATGGCTGGTGCATTATCTGTTTACCTGTTTATTATCAGTGGTATTTTATGCTTCATCGTATATCGCATGACCAATGATAATGATCCGGATGGTTCCAAAAAGGCTGCAAAAAAACGTGCTAAGGAAGAAAGGAGAAGATTAAGAAGATGAAGAAGAAAGCAGGAAGCCAATTCAGAACAGTTTTCGCACATATCGTACTGATTCTTCTGTCTTTTATGTGCCTGTTCTTCTTTTACGTATTGATAATTAATGCAACCAGATCTCATGGGGATCTGCAGAAAGGTTTCTCAGCACTTCCAGGAAAATATTTCCTTGAGAATCTGAAAAACGTGGCAAACGACGGAAGCTTTCCAATGTTTCGGGGAATTTTGAACAGTGTGATCGTATCTTCCTGTAGTGCCGCACTTTGTACATATTTTTCATCCCTTACGGCATATGGTCTTTATGCTTATGAGTTTAAGGCAAGAAAGGTTGCTTTTACATTTATCATGGCAATTCTTGTAATGCCAACGCAGGTTACTGCAATGGGATTCCTTCGTCTGGTTACGAAGATGGGATTATATGATTCCCTTCTGCCGCTGATCATTCCCTCCATTGCATCTCCAGCTGTATTTTATTTTATGTACAGTTATCTGCAGTCGTCTCTGCCGCTTTCTCTTGTGGAGGCTGCCAGAATCGATGGTTCCGGAGAATTCCATACCTTTAATCGCATTGTGATTCCAATTATGAAGCCTGCAATTGCAGTTCAGGCGATTTTTACATTTGTTGGTTCCTGGAACAACTACTTTGTACCGGCCCTGATCATCCAGTCCAAGAGTAAAATGACGGTGCCGATTCTGATCGCTACTCTTCGTGGTGCTGATTATATGAATTTTGATATGGGTAAAATTTACATGATGATCACAGTTGCGATCGTGCCGATCATTGTTGTGTACCTGCTTCTTTCCAAGTATATTATTGCAGGTGTTACCCTTGGTGGTGTCAAAGAGTAATGGCGTTTACACAGTTTAAGCACAGTGGGACTTTGAATCCGGAAATATCTGTCTGCGAGAAAAAGCATAGCTCTTTTGCAGAAAAAGCGGCAGAGGAAGGCATTGTTCTATTGAAAAATGAAAATATTCTTCCCATTTCATTATCGGCATCGGTTGCCCTTCTGGGCATCGGTGCGGATAAAACTGTAAAAGGGGGGATTGGTTCCGGAGATGTAAATAACAGGCAGAATATTACCATTTACGAAGGAATGGAAGAATCCGGAATTCGGATCACCAGCAGGGACTGGCTGGATGATTATGAACATCGCTATCAGAAAGCGAGACTTATATGGAAAGAGAAAATTCTTGAAGAAGCAAAGCATGTAAATAATCCTTTTGATGCCTATGCATCCAATCCATTTATCATGCCGGAGGGGCGTCCTGTTTCTGAAATGGATATCCAGGAAGCTGAAATTGTTGTTTATGTAATCAGCCGTATTTCTGGTGAAGGAAAAGATCGTCGTCTTGAAAAAGGTGACTATTATCTTAGTGAACGAGAAGAGAAAGATATTCTTTTTCTAAACAGCAGAAGTGTGCCTATTGTTCTGCTTATAAATGCCGGTGGTCCTGTGGAGCTTACAGATATTCTGGAAAAAGCGCAGTGGATAAAAGGTATCCTCAATATTTCCCAGCTTGGACAGGAGGGGGGACGTGCGGTTGCAAGGATCCTTCTTGGAGAAGCTGTTCCAAGCGGAAAGCTTACAACAACCTGGGCAAAAAAATATGCGGATGTGCCATTTGCAGAGAATTTTAGTTATCTGAATGGAAATCTGGAATTGGAAGAATATAAAGAAGGAATTTATGTGGGCTATCGGTATTTCGATAGTTTTGGTGTAAAGCCACTTTTTCCTTTTGGCTTCGGTCTTTCTTATACAGATTTTAAGATTCAGTTTTGCAGTATTGAAATTGACAAGGATAAGATTGCAGTAAATGTATCTGTAGAGAATATTGGAAATACTTTTGCAGGAAGAGAAGTTGTACAGGTGTATGTATCACTTCCCCGGGGCAGGATAGAGAAAGAATACCATCGCCTGGTTGGATATGCAAAGACAAATGTATTAAAGCCGGGAGAAAAACAGGAGTTAAAGATCCTGTTTGATGGAAAAACTATTGCAAGCTTTTTTGAGGATGCAAATGCCTGGATCGTGGAAACAGGAAAGTATGGTCTCTGGATTGGAAATAATTCAGCCAATCTGAAGCTGGAGGCTTTTATAAATGTGAACCAGGATGTAGTTCTGGAGCAGACGCAGAAACTGGAAGCATTGGTTGAATTATCTGAAAAACTGGAAGCTTCAAAGAATGTAAAGGCTGCAGAAAAGCAGCTGGAGAAAAGTAGAAATGCTGATTTTCCCACCATACAGTTTGAAGCATTGCAGAGAAAACAAAAGGCTGGAAATGTTGACCGAGAGTCTCTGGCCATGGGAAACTCGCTGGAAATTCTGGCAGAAGAGCTGCCTGTAGAAGAATTGATCCCACTTTTATACGGAAATACTGGTGGTATTAGCAGCAATCTTGGAGCAGCAGGGATTAAAGTGCCTGGTTCAGCTGGCGAAACTTCAGAAGCTCTTTATGAAAAATATGGAGTTCCGGTATTGATCATGGCAGACGGACCAGCTGGTATCAGACTGCAAAGAAGTTATGAGGTAAATCGCGAGAATGATTCTGTTTATGGAATCGGTGTTCTTGGTTCTTTGGAAAATGGATTTCTGGTAACAGAAAAGCCTCACCAAAATGCAGATACGTATTATCAGTACTGTACTGCTTTTCCGGTTGGTACAGCTTTGGCGCAGTCCTGGAATCGGCAGCTGTTGAAAGAGTTTGGAGAAATGATAGCTGAGGAAATGGAGAAATTTGGCGTCAATCTCTGGTTGGCACCGGGAATGAATATTCACAGAAATCCCCTGTGCGGACGAAACTTTGAATACTATTCAGAGGACCCGCTGCTTGCAGGAAGTCTGGCCGCAGCAGTTACCAAAGGGGTTCAGAGTAAAGCAGGATGCGGGGTAACGATTAAGCATTTTGCATGCAATAATCAGGAAGATAATCGTATGGGAGTAGATGTTCATCTTTCTGAAAGGGCTCTTCGTGAGATTTATTGTCGTGGATTTGAGATTGCCATAAAGGAGAGTAAACCTGTGGCAATTATGTCCTCCTATAATCTGGTAAATGGGGTACATGCCGCAAACAGCAAGGATCTGTGTACCAGAATTGTGCGTGATGAGTGGGGATTTGAGGGCGTGATCATGTCGGACTGGAATACTACGGAACCCAAGGACGGAAGTATTCCATGGAAGTGCACAGCTGCCGGAAATGATATTATCATGCCGGGAAGTGAGAATGATCATAAAAGTATTCTGGATGGTTACAGAAGCGGGGAGCTTTCAGAAGAAGAAATTCGTATTTGTGCCAGAAGGGTCTTGAAACTAATTGATAAACTGCGAAGCAGTTATTTGGTTATGAGCAAGTAGTGAAGCGGATTGCGAATATTCGCTTGACTAAAAGGACTGAGCAAGGTATGCGTATGTGTACTTTGCTCTTATTTTTTTTCATTTTTATAGAAATTATAAAGAGAGATGTGGTAGTATGGAAAATACCAGCGATACAAAAAGAAAATCTGGAATGGAGCTTGAGGTGAAAGATGGTGCTTTGCTGTGGCAGAGTATAGAAATAGACGAAAGCAAGAAGAGCGTATAAAAGCAGTGGAAAATGGAAGGAGAGTCTAAATGGATGAGCGAAGCAAACGGGCGCAGATGGAGCGGAAGAGGAGAATTCGTAGAAAGAAACAGAGACGTCGGGTTTTGATTAGTGCGCTGGTGGAAGTTTTGATTCTGGCAGTGTTGGCTTTTGCGTTTTGTTGGAACAGAGGACTGGAAACGAAAATTTCAGGCTTTTTCGGACGATTCGACAGACCGCCTGTGAAGGAACTGGATGTGACGGGAGTAAATAGTTCTAATATAGTTCTAATGGATGTGAAGAGTGGAATAGTTATTGGTGACTTGAATGGAAAAGAGCAGATTTATCCGGCGTCCATGACGAAGATCATGACTGCAATTGTGGCGCTGGAAGCATTTTCAGATCTGGATCATGAGATTACTTTAAGTGAGAATATTTTTTATGCTCTGGATGGACAGGATGCCACACAGGCAGGCTTTCAGCCAGGGGAGAGCGTGAGAGTGCGTGATCTGGTCTACGGCGTAATGCTGCCTTCCGGAGCAGAATGTTGTCTGGCTTTGGCAGATGAAGCATCCGGCTCAGAAGAAGCATTTGTGGAAAAGATGAATAAGAAGGCCAAGTCCATTGGGATGAAGGATACCCATTTTATGGATTGTACTGGCTTACATGATCCAGAGCATTATAGTACAGCATATGATATTGCGCTGCTGCTTAAGTATGCGTTACATAATGATACTTTCCGTGAAGTGGCAGAAAGCCATTTCCATTCTACGCCAGCTACCAATGTACATCCGGATGGAATTACCTATTACAGTACCATGTTTAAAAATATGTCGGATACATCGGTAACCGGCGGGGAAATTCTAGGTGGCAAAACCGGGTATACCTCTGAGGCAGGGCATTGTCTGGCAAGCTTTGCACAGATATATGGCAGGGAGTACATTCTGGTAACTGCAGGCGCCGCGGCGGACGCTACGGGAGTGCCGCACATTCTGGACGCGAAAACAATTTATAACCGACTGGGCGAAGCGGTGGCACAGAAATAAGAAATGACAAATCCAGTGAGGAAGTGAATGCTCTTTTTCTATGCTGTGTTTCGAGTCAGGCTGGTGTTATTTCGCCATTTGCAGGATTGCCACAATATCTTCTTTCGTCAACGGCTGGAAGAAGCCAATGTGTCCGTTTCTGCCGAAAACGCATTTCTCAGCCATTTCCTCGATTTGGGCATCGGTTGGATAAATGCCAAGTTCAGTAAGGGTGGTTGGCATGCCTATAGAGTGGCACCAGGTCTCCCAGGCAATGATGGATGCGAGAACAGTATCCGTAATATCAGAATCGCTGGTCTGGGAAGCATCAATTCCGAAAACCTTCTCACCAAACTGTGCAAACCTTCCCGGATTTGTCTTATACACATATCTCGCCCAGCTTCCCCAGACAGATGCAAGTCCGGCTCCGTGAGCTACATCAAACATACCGCCGAGTTCATGCTCAATCTTGTGTGTGGCAAAATCAGATACCCGTCCGGCACCAGTCAGACCGTTATGGGAAAGGCTTCCGGCCCACATGAGAGTAGCCCGGGCGTCATAGTTCTCAGGGTCTTTTACAGCAACCTGGGCGGCATCACGAACGGAAAGCATCAGTCCCTCTGCAATCCGGTCAGTAAGGCTGGTATCTGTGTCTGTAGGGGTAAAATAACGCTCCATAGTGTGCATCATAATATCAGCTGCGCCGCTGGCTGTCTGATACGCCGGAAGGCTGTAAGTCAGCTCAGGATTCATAATAGCAAATCTGGGGCGTGAGCAGTCGTGCCCATAGGAACGTTTCATCATACCGTCTTCAATGGTGAGAACCATGGAGGAAGACATCTCAGAACCGGCAGCTGCAATTGTAAGGATAACACCGATTGGCAGATTTTTATCTGTTTTTACACGACCGTAAAGCAGATCTTCTATTTCAAAATCATTGGCGATTCCGTAACCGATTCCCTTTGCTGTATCAATTACGCTGCCGCCTCCAATTGGCAGAAGGAAGTCAACACCTTCCGACCGTCCAATGCGGATCCCTTCTTTTACCAGGGAAAGGCGAGGATTGGGAACCACGCCACTAAAGTCTATATAGGAAAGTCCGGCTCCATTCAGGCTCTGATGTACACGTTCCAATAGTCCTGATGATTCAACATGTCCTCCTTTTTTTCCATAAATGATCATAACTTTATGCCCACCAAATGCGGCAACCTGTTTGCCAGCCTCGTTTTCCCGGTCTGCACCGAAAAGAACTCTGGTAGGAGTGTAAAAATCAAAATTTATCATGGGAAATGCCTCCGTAAAATATGAAAATAAATTTGCGATTCTTTGCAAAAAGTGTTCTGTGAGCGGTCTTATGCATCTGACATCATTATATATGCTGGAAATGTAAATGACCAGAGCGGATTTTGTAATTTTATGGGATAATTTTTCGAACGATAAAACTTTACTTTTAAGCTGTGATTTTGTAAGGTATGGTTATAGAGGAAAAACAGAAAAACGGTGCACAGTTATTCTTTACTTCCAATATAGAAAACTATATAATAAAAGGAGAACTGATGGATGAAAGATCTAAAGGATTTGAACCTGCTGGACCGTTTTCTGTTTGCTGAGGCGATGGAAGATCCGCAGAATATGCGGGATGTATTGGAAATTATTCTTGGAAAAGATGTAGTTTTGAAGCACCTACCCCAGACAGAAAAAGAAGCACGGATTTCACCAGCGTATCGTTTTGCTAAAGTGGATGTGTGGGCAAAGGATACAGATGAAGTTGTATATGATACAGAGGTACAGGGGACGAATACGAAGAATCTTCCCAAAAGAAGCAGATATTACGAAAGTATTATTGATGCGAAATTATTAAAACCCGGTGAACGTGATTTTAACAAAATGAATGATATCTATATTATTCTGATAGCTCCGTTTGATTTGTTTGGGAAGAGAAAATATATGTATACATTTGAGATGACCTGTAAAGAGGATCCATCTGTATCGCTTGAGGATGGCGCTACCCGCATTTTTCTGAATACCCATGGGGAAAATCCAGATGAAGTAAGTCCGGAGCTGGTAGAATTGCTTCATTATATTGAACATACCACTCAGGACATGGCAGATGGCTGTAAAAGCGAAAGAATACATAAGATGCAGAAGCGTATATGCAGTATCAAATCCAGTGAGGAAGTGAGTGTGAGATATATGCAGAGATGGGAAGAAATGGAAATGGAAAAAGAGGCGGCACGTGAATTAGGACTCGCAGAGGGCAGAACCCAGGGACTTACTGAGGGCAGAACCCAGGGTCTTGCGGAGGGAAGAGCGGAGGGAAGAGCGGAGGGAAGAGCGGAGGGAAGAGCGGAGGGAAGAGCAGAGGGAAGAAGTTCTATGGCACGATTGATAGATAAATTATTAGAAGAAAATCGCATAGAAGATTGTAAAAGAATAGCAAAAGACCCAGAATTTTGTCAACATCTGATGGAAGAATTTGGAATAGAGTAAAAAATAAAAGTGGAACATTCTTTAAAATTAATAAACAGAATGTTCCACTTTTCCTGTATCGTTATATGTTAGCTAGAGAATATCTGGCTTTTATCGATTTCCCTGGAAAGCAGCTTCTTATAACTGCAATCCATCCCGATTGCTCCAAGTGGTGCAGTGATCAGAATTCCCAGTACAGCCACAGAAAGCACGATCTGCCCGCAGGAAAGTCCCATAGCCATTGGAACAGACCCAATCGCTGCCTGTACGGTTGCTTTCGGAAGGTAGGCAATGGAACAGAACAGTCTTTCCCGCCATGTTAGGTTTGTTCCGGTAACACAAAGAGAAACGCCCAGGGTACGGATCAGAAGTGCTGCAAAGATCATGGCCAGGGCAGCAGGACCGGCTTTTAAGGTATAGCGGATATCTACAGAAGCACCTACAAGTACAAAAAGCAGGACTTCAGCAGCCAGCCATAGTTTCCCGAATTTCTGGGAAAGGCGGGCAGAAACGGAGGCGGTGCATTTTAGCTTCAAAACACAAGCCATGCTTATCACAGCCAGAAGTCCGGAGACGGAAACCACAGGCTTCAGCCATGTCTCAATGGACATAAGCAGGAAAGCCACGCCCATTACTACGATCACTTTCATGCTGTTTCGCACCATATGACTGTGCGCATAAGCAGTTTCGAAAAACAAGGAAAGAAGATAACCAGCCACACTTCCAAGTGCAATACCCAGGATAATGGAAACCGGAATGTTGATAAAATCTTTCAAATGTGCGCTGCCGCCCTGTGCCATAGTAGAAAATGTGGAAAACAGCACGATCACATAAATATCATCACAGGAAGCGCCTGCCAGGATCATCTGGGGAATGCTTTTGGCTGTGCCGTATTTTTCATCCATCAACTGTACCATTCTTGGGACAACTACAGCCGGGGATACCGCACCCATTACAGCGCCCATCACAGCCGCTTCCAGTCTGGTAATTCCCAGAAAATACGGTGCCAGCAAAAAGTAAGCCAGGATTTCGAAAGTTGCAGGAATGCAGGCCATCATGATGGCAGGACGTCCCACTTTCTTCAGATCGGCAAGATTCAGGGAAAGTCCCGCTTTCAGCAGGATAATGATCAACGCGATCTGCCGCAGCTCCGATGAGATGGACAGAATCGACGGATCCAATACGTTCAGCACATAAGGTCCCAGTAAAATACCGGTGATCAACATACCGATAATACGTGGCAGTTTCAGTGCCTGGCAAATAGCAGCCAAGGAAAGTCCCACAAGAAAAATAAAAGCCAGAGATGTTAACATTGTTATAAATTCCTCCTTTTTACGCAGAAAAGCTGATGCTTCCTGCGACAATTGTTATCACAGAAGT
>OLVW01003397.1_pt1 | contig 10040 bp, 10 predicted proteins | sample 1673301 | NCBI WGS metagenome assembly OLVW01 (sample SAMEA3178941, study PRJEB25190) | human gut metagenome | reverse complement strand
CCTCAAAAACTATCAGACATCGTGCAGGATGCCGACGCCATCTGGCGTGAGGAGATCGACAAGCTGCCCATGGCCCAGCGCCCGAGCCAGTACTTTGCCGCGCTGACCAACATGCGCAGTGTCGGCGTCATGGGCGACGAGCGCACCTACGACTACGCCATCGCTCTGCGCGCCGTCACCACGACGGATTTTATGACCGCCGAGGTCACGATCCTGCCGACATGATATCAGCGGCATGGAGCTGGCGGAGACCATCACCACCGCCGCCAACCGCATCGTGAACGAGGTCAAGAACATCAACCGCGTCATGTTCGACTACACCACAAAACCGCCGGCAACGATTGAGTTTGAATAATCGCGAAACCTAAATAGAGCCTGTATATTGAACGTTCTATCGTTCAATATACAGGCTCTTTCTTTTTGCTGACTCCGTTTTGACTCCCGTTTTCCAATATTGAGTTAATTGTCTTTTTTTCAGCAGGTCGGAAATGCAAACTTTTACTAGCTTTTCCCTATGGATTTAATCGAAAAAGTAATCTTTAAGCATCTTTGCAAATTTGGATTCTTTAGACAGCTTCTCATGAATTTGCTCGTCTTCTTGTTCCCATTGATCCAAGATGGGATTATCAATAGACTCATCCAGCAAATACGTGTTGGTTTGCACTTGAATTTCAAGCTTGGCTAAGCTTTCAGCAATGTCGTCTAAATGTGCCTTGATCGATTCGTCGTGACTATCCTCATAAAGCTGTTTAACTTCTTTATAAATATACTCGCCTTTCTCCCATGCTGTTAGCGAACCGCTAATGTATTCTGGCAGCTGGATTTCTATTTTTTCTCCCGGAATGTCTTTTGTGTCAAGAGAATCCTTTATGGAAAGTGTAAGAAGGTGCGCAATCATAGGGCTGATAGTGATTCTCAAGCTATCCCTATCAATTCTCTTGGTATCCGGATTACGAGAACCCTCGAACTTTATTAGATTTTTTTGCTTTAATTGCATAAGAAAGCCTATGAAATCTCCCTGTGTGACAAGATCCAAATTGGCACTTTCCAGTCCGGCAAGCGCAGTATATCCGACGCATAGGGCGCGGCAAAGTCGTTTGATTTGCTCAGGCTGCGGAACAATCTTGTTCGTTTCATATTTTCGAATTGTTACAGGGTGTATACCAGTCGCCTCCGCAAGGTCATTTTGGGTCATATGAATTCGCTTGCGGCAGTACTTTATTCGTTCTCCTATTGTCATAAGGCATCCCCCTTGCAGAAATTCAATTCATTATATCATATTTAACACAACAAATCTATTATAAAATATAATTATACTATTGACAGTAGCGTGCTAGCTACATATAATAGAAATGTAGCTAGCGTGCTACATCCATATTAATTAAGTAAGGAGCTAACACTATGGAAAATGAGAACAGATTTTACCTTACCGCATGCGAACTCTCTGACCTTATGGGCATTTCCATCGGTCACGCCTACAAGCTAATCCGTGACATGAACGCCGAACTTGCCAAAGAGGGCTACATTGTGGTCGCGGGGAAAGTGCCGAAGCGCTATGTGGAAAAGCGCTGCTATGGCTATACGCCGCAGTGAGGTGGTTCTGTGATTGCAAGGAAGAATCCATCGACAGGGAAGTGGGATGCCCAATACAGCTACACAGATTGGCAGGGAAAACGCAAAAAGACAACGAAGCGGGGATTCCGTACCAAGCGTGAAGCAGTGGAATGGTACGACCACTTCAGGGCAACGCAAGATGCCGACTTCAATATGCTCTTTAAGGACTTTATCGAAATCTATATGGAAGATCAAAGCCACCGCCTACGGCAGCATACAATGATGAACAAGCGCTTCCTCTTTGATAAGCATATCATACCGTACTTTGGAAACAAAAAGGTCAATGCCATCAAAGCACCGGATATAAGGGCTTGGCAAAATAAGCTGATGGCAACAGACTTGAAGCCAACCTACTTAAAAACCATCAATAACCAGCTAAACGCCGTATTCAATTATGCAATGAAATATTATGACCTAAAAGAAAATCCCTGCCGGAAAGCAGGGAGCATGGGCAAGAGTAAGGCCGAGGAGATGCACATCTGGACGCGGGAAGAGTTCACGCAGTTTCTGAATGCCATCATCGACAAAAAGCCCTCTTACATTGCATTTGAAGTACTGTTCTGGACGGGGCTGCGGCTTGGTGAACTGCTGGCCATGACACCTGCTGATATTGATTTTGATAAGCGTACACTTCGCGTCAATAAATCGTATCAGCGGTTGAAAGGCGAAGATGTTGTAACGCCGCCTAAAACATCGAAAAGTATTCGAACAATTTCGATTCCGAAATTTCTTGCAGCGGATTTGATGGACTATATCAACAGCAACTATGGCATGGAAGATTCGGACAGGCTTTTCCCTTATACGAAATACTTTTTTGAACATGAACTGAAGCGCGGCATCAAGCTGACCGGGCTGCACAAAATCCGCGTACATGATACCCGGCACAGCCACGCCGCCCATCTGATTCACATGGGTGCAAGCCCCTTGCAGATTCGCGATAGGCTCGGTCACGAGGACATTAAGACAACGCTGAACACCTACGGGCATCTTTATCCCAACACGGACCAGAAGATGGCTGAACAGCTTGAAAGCGAATACAGGGAGGAAATACGGTGAGTGGATTAGACAAGAATCGTCAGCGCAACTGCACAGTTTGTTTCCGGGCAACGCCACAGGAAGTACAAATGCTGGAAGCGCGGGTCAAAGCAAGTGGAATGCCAAAAGGCAAATATATTCTTGAATCGGTGCTGCATCAAAAAATCAGTATTGCCGTGGGAAAATACCAGAGCGACCGCATGAGCCTTGAATTACAAAAACTGCGCATGGCGCTGGAAAGCACAGATGGCGCGGAACAGCAAGAAGTTCTGACGGAATGTAAGAGTTTGTTGGAAATCAGCAGGAAACCTGCCGACACAGAATTGGAAATGGAACGATAATGGCTATAAGAAGAAAAAGAGCCCTTGCATCTGCAAATGCAAGAACTCTAAGCTGTGGTAAAAGGGCGAACCCTAACCAACGCTATTTTACCACAGCCCACTTCTTCTTACAATAGAAAGATTGGTGAAATGAGTAAGAATACCGATGTAAAGCTGATTTCAATGGATACAATTCCTATTGAAGAAGTGACATGGCTGCTAAAGCCGTTCATACCTTATGGAAAAATCACAATTATCCAAGGCGACCCCGGCGAGGGTAAAACCACGCTGGTACTGCAAATCATCGCAGCACTGACTACCGGCAGACCGATTTGGGATGGCTTGCCGGAGATGGAACCAATCCATGTGATTTACCAGACTGCAGAGGACGGCTTGTCCGATACGATTAAACCGCGCCTTGTGGCCGCCGGTGCAGACTGCGCAAGGGTGCTTGTGATTGACGACTCCGAAAAGGCACTGACGCTGGACGATGACCGATTGGAACAGGCGTTAGAGCAAACCGGCGCACGGCTTGTGGTGCTTGACCCGATTCAAGGTTATATAGGCTCCGGCGTAGATATGCACCGCGCCAACGAAATCAGACCGCTGATGCACCGACTCGCAAAGCTGGCCGAAAAGTATAGCTGCGCTGTCATCTTGATTGGACACATGAATAAGAACAGCGGCGACAAGTCCAGCTATCGGGGACTTGGCTCTATTGATTTTCAGGCGGCGGCAAGAAGCGTACTGGTAGTTGGGCGTATCAAAGATGATCCTACGCTACGAGTCGTATGCCCAACGAAAAGTTCTTTGGCACCGGAGGGTAAGGCAGTTGCCTTTCGCCTTGATTCAGAACAGGGCTTTCAGTGGGTGGGGCAGTATGATATCAGCGCCGACGAACTTCTCTCCGGCAGCAGCCGGGGACATAAGATGCGGGCGGCGCTGGACTTCCTGAAAGAGATTCTGGCAGATGGTGCAGTACCGCAAACCGAGATAGAAACCGCTGCCGAAAAAGCAGGGATTAAGCCGAAAACATTGCGCAATGCCCGCTATGAGTTGGGCGTTGTTTCCAGCAAGGTCGGCAGACAATGGGTGTGGGCGCTGCCCGAAGAATAATTCAAGAAGGCAAGATGACCTATTCCTTAGGAAATGGTCATCTTGCCTTCTTGAAAATGAAAGTTGTTTTTTCCAACAGGTAGCCCCGCAGGGCGCAAAGGCGCTTTTGATACGAAGTGTCAAAAGTGCTTTTGCGTTACTCTTGGCAAGAGTAACAGAACCGTGCCGGCTTGCGCCGGAGATAAGGAGTGGATTTGAAAAGAACAATCAGCGCAATGGTAGGAAAAGGCTCCCTCAATCATAATAGCCGTGAGTTTTACGCATCCAACGTAGACCCCAACCGCAGCCATCTGAATATAGAGTTTTGCCGCGAGGACATACGAGATGTCTACCATGAACTGTTCGATGATGCGCAGGAAAGATTCAATGCTAAACAGACCCGAAATGACCGCCACATTGATAATTATTATGAGAAAATCTGTTCGTCAAAACAGGAAAAGCCTTTCCATGAAATTGTCTTACAGATTGGAAATAAGGACGATACAGGCATCCATACGGAACTGGCAGAAACGGCTAAACAGTGTTTGATTGAATATGCGAACGGATTTCAAGTGCGTAACCCAACGCTCCGTGTGTTTTGGAGCCATCTGCACATGGACGAGGCAACACCCCATGTACATATAGATTTTGTGCCTTATATCACAGGCAGCAAACGCAGCATGGATACGCGCGTGTCACTCAAGCAGGCGCTTGCACAGCTTGGTTTCAAGGGTGGTACACGCAGCGCTACCGAGTGGAATCAGTGGGCGCAGAGTGAGAAGCAAGTGCTGGCCGAAATTATGCAAGAACACGGCATTGAGTGGGAGCATCTTGGAACGCATGAGGAACATCTATCCGTTCTGGATTATAAAAAGCAGGAGCGCGCCAAAGAGGTTCGAGCATTGGACACTACCATTGCGGAAAAGCAAACGCAGGTAGACGAAATCGAGCAGACGCTGCAATCGGTGCAAAAACAGGTCATTGACCTTGACAAAATCGAGAATATCAGCGTGAAAAAGGCATTACTAAGCGACAAGGTAACACTGCCCCGCAACGACTTTGAAAATCTGCTGAACGCTGCCAAGCAGTATGTTGTCTACCGCCGCCAAGATGATCGTCTACAAGGACTTCTGGACGCCGCAAATGCTAAAATCAAGCAGTTAGAGGGCGCTATTGGCGAATTAAAGCAAAAAGTTTCTAAGTTGGTAAGTAAACTTAGCAATATTGAATTTTGGCATAGGCAAGAACTGGACGAAGTTAAATCCGAGAACAGGGAAGCGCGCCGTGAAAATCTGATGCTGAAACGTGAGCAAAAAGGCTTGATGAACCTTTTACGGCGACACGGTATCGACCCTGTAAAAGAACAAACTTGTGAACAAGAACGTGACGAAAGATAAGGAGTGCAATATGACTTATAACGATTTAGGTCGCTGGGCATATATGCGACTTGCATTTATCAAGTAGCACCGCCCGCAACTGTACCAAAGCCTACTGAAAGAAAATAAGCTGCACAGCTACTTGGTAGAATTTGACCGCCAAGTGCAAGACACGCTGATTTTAACTGAGGAACAGATGCGTCAGGCAGAGGGCATCACTGATGAACTGAAACGGCAGTATCAGCTTGAATGGGTATGCCGTATGAACAACATACGCAGCCGCGTTGAAGAAATCGTAACGAATGAATTAGTCTACGAATAATTCTGTTGCAGTTTGGATTTGAATAAGGTATTATAAAATCAGACATTCTTATGTGGAGGATGCTATGAAACAAGAGCTAAATTTACTGGACGGATACACCCCTACAAACGATTTGCTCAATGATGCAAAGCAGATTATTGAGGTATCCCAAAAGGCTGCATACAGAGCCGTAAATCTGGCGCTGGTGCAGCGCAACTGGCTGTTGGGGTATCGTATCGCACAGGAAGAATTAAAGGGAGAAGACCGTTCTGAGTACGGCAAAGGTATTATTAAGAATCTGGCAGACGAATTGACGGCTGTCTACGGTAAGGGCTTTGATTTCGGCAGCCTTTATAAATATTGCCGCTTTTACAAATTGTACCCTGAGATTTTGGACTCAGTGAGTCCAAAATCTAGTATGCTACTATCTTGGACGCACTATCGTGTATTATTACAGGTCGAGGATAAAACTGCCCGCGACTGGTACACGAAAGAAGCGGCAGAGCAAACGTGGAGTGTCCGCACGTTGCAGCGCAACATTTCCTCCCAGTATTATTACCGGCTGCTGAAATCCCAGAACCCGGAGCCGGTCAAGCGGGAAATGGAAAAGCTGACCGCCAGTTATCAGGCGGACAAGCTGGAGTTCATCAAGAACCCGATGATTACGGAATTTTTGGGGCTTTCCGGTAGCATGGATTTTACCGAAAGCAAGCTGGAGAGCTGCATCATCACGAACATTCAGAAATTCCTCATGGAATTGGGCAAGGGCTATGCCTTTGTAGCCCGCCAGCAGCATATCCACACAGAAAAAGAGGACTACTATATCGACCTTGTGTTCTACAACTATATTCTTAAGTGCTTTGTGCTGGTGGATCTGAAAACCAGCAAAATTACCCATCAGGACGTAGGTCAGATGGATATGTATATTCGTATGTATGACGAACTGAAGCGCGGCGAGGGTGATAACCCGACCATCGGCATCGTCCTTTGCTCCGATACGGACGAGGATATTGCTAAATACTCCGTCCTGAATGGCAATGAGCAGCTTTTTGCCAGCAAATACAAGCTGTACTTGCCCACGGAAGAAGAACTGCGCGCGGAGATTGAAACGCAGAAAGAAATGTTCTATTTGCAGAGAAATTCTGAAACCGATAGGTAAGCCCTGCCATTTATACAACATATGTAAGCCTTCACGTTACACAAAAAGTGTAGTGATGGCTTTTTTTATTTATCAAAATAGGACTACAAACTTTTCACCACAAACATAAATTTTACAGAGGCTTTACGGCGCTTATGTTGTTTTTGCGCAGGTAAGAGAGTATTTTAATAAAAGTGATTACAACACAGGAGCAAGAAATGAAAATTGTTTTAAAAAACATAACAAAAGCATTCGGCGTAAAGACTGTGATACAGCCAACGGACCTGACTATCCATAGCGGCAGCCTTACCACGCTGCTGGGACCCTCCGGCTGCGGAAAGACTACACTGCTGCGCATGATTGCAGGACTGGAAACACCCGACAGCGGCGAAATATTGTTTGGGGAACGCTGCGTGTTCTCTGCACAGAAGAAGCTCAACATTCCCCCGGAACAGCGTGGTTTGGGTTTTGTCTTTCAGGACTTTGCGCTTTGGCCACACATGAATGTATACGAAAATGTTGCGTTTGGTCTGCGCGCGGCCAATCGTACCGACGGCTTGGATAAAAAGGTTCGTGATGCCCTGCACGCGGTTCGTCTGGATGACTTCGCCGACAGGTTCCCGCACCAGCTTTCCGGCGGACAGCAGCAACGCGTGGCCTTTGCACGCGCCATTGTCATTCAGCCATCCTGCATCCTGTTCGATGAACCGCTTTCTGCGCTGGATGCACTGCTTCGGGAAGAAATGCGCATAGAGTTGCGAAATCTGATTACCAATCTCGGAATCACAGGCATTTTCGTCACGCATGACCAGATCGAGGCTATGAGTATGAGTGATGCAATCGCTGTCTGCCATGCTGGAAAAGTAGAACAGTATGGCGCGCCGGAGGATGTCTATGCCGCACCGGCTACCGAGTTTGTGGCAAAATTCATCGGTTCTTCCAACTGGATCGATGAGCATCATATGTTCCGCCCGGAACAGGCAGATACCTTGCCGCAGGATGATACGGTTCGATTTGATACGACTGTTAAATCAGTGCAGTTTTTGGGCAGCAGTTATCAGCAACAGCTGGAATATAAGGGCAAAGAATGGTCGTACATCAGCCACCAAAAAAATGCTATAGGCTCGGTCCTTTCGCTGTATCTGCCCAAAGCGGCGATTGTTACCGTATGAATTTGCTTTCCGCCGCAGGTGCGGCATTATATAGATGATTTGTGAGAAAGAAACGAGGAAAAGTTATGAATTGTAAGAAAATGATGACATCCCTTACCGCCGCAGCACTTTGTGTCAGTCTTGCCGCTTGCGGCAGCACCGGCGCAGCGTCCGGTGCTGCTGCTTCTTCTGAAAGCACCGCAGCAGAGTCTGCGGCTACCTCTGAGGCTGCACCGGCAGAATCTGCTGCTGAAACTACCGGCAGCGGAAAAGTGACTGTCTATATGCCTTCCCCCGCAGGACTGGCGGATAAACTGGCAGAAGGCTTTACCGCTAAGACCGGAATTGAGGTCGAACAGTTCCAGGGAACAACGGGTGAGATTCTTGCCCGTCTGGAAGCAGAGCAGGCAAACCCGGTAGCCGATGTCGTCATTCTGGCAAGCTGGTCGGACGGTCTCTCTATGAAGGCTGACGGGCAGCTGGAAAGCTATACGCCTACCAATGCAGACAAAATCGTGGATGGCTGGATCGATGCAGACAATGAGCTCTTCGGTTATAGCGCATCGGCTGTCGGTGTCATCTACAATACGACGGTTTTCCCCACGATGGACGCCGACTGGAGCGAGCTGGGCAATGCCGAATACAAGGATCAGCTTGCCATTCCCGACCCGGAAAAGTCCGGCGCCTGCAAGGACTTTGTGGCCGGTTATGTTACGAATAACGGCTGGACAGATTTTGAAGCAATGGCTGCCAACGGCATGAAAGTCCCCGGCGCCAACAAAGCGGCTCTGGAGGCTGTCACTACCGGTGAGGTCGGCGCACTGGTTGCCGGTGTAGACTACAATGCCTATTCTTCCAAGGCGAAGGGCGAGCCCATCGACATCTACTATCCGGCAGGCGGTACGGTTGTCAACCCTCGTCCAGCTATGATCCTCAAGACTGCCCCGAATATGGACAACGCCAAGGCGTTCGTGGATTACCTGTTCAGCGATGAGGCACAGGAGCTTGTTGCCAAGGCTTATCTGCTGCCGGGCCGCAGTGATGTGAAGTGCGACAGCCGCAGCAATCTGGAGGACATTCCCCAGATTAAGCCGGATTGGGAAAAGATGATGGCCGAAGCCAGCGAGGATTCGGCAAAGGTCAATGAACTGTGCAGCGCCAATAACGGGTAAAAGTATATGAAAAAGACGATCCGCCCCCGCAGGGAACTCCTGCTGGCTGTACTGGCCCTGTTGCTGGTATTCTTGATCGTCTGCCCGGTGGTTTCGATTTTTGCCAAGGCGGTCATCTATGATGGCCGCCTTGACCTTTATCGTACATGGCAGACGCTTTCCCAAAGTGAAAATGCACAGATGATTGCCAACTCTTTATTGCTGGGCGTGTTGGTTGTGCTGCTGTCCACGGTTATTGCAGCACCGCTGGCGTATTTGTTCTCGCGCACGAAGTTTGCAAAGTACCGTGTCTTTGACATTATCTTTATGATTCCTTTTATGACGCCGCCCTATATTGCCTCTATGGGCTGGATCTTGTTCATGCAGAAAAAGGGACTTTTGCAGCAGCTGATTCCCGCCGCAGCGGGTTCGGAGAACGTGTTCTTCACGCTGGCCGGGCTGGTGATGGTTATGAGCCTGCACGTTTTCCCGTTTATGCTGACGATCCTTAAAAATGCTATGCTCAACATTCCGTCCAGTCTGGAAGAAGCAGGGGCGGTGTTTGGCGCAGGCTTTGGTGCGCGGCTTCGCAAGGTGTTTCTGCCGCTGCTCAGCGGCAACTATGCCATCGGCGCGTTGCTGGTATTTGTCAAAACGCTTTCTGAATACGGCACACCGGCGACACTGGGGAAACGTATCGGTTTTGAAGTGTTTACTACGGAAATCCATCGCCATGCCACCGTTGCGCCCATCGACTTCGGTGGTTCTGCAGCGTTGTCCAGCGTACTGGTGGGCATCTGTCTGTGTATGTGGTTCTTGCAGAACTACATCACTACGCGTAAAAGCTACAATCTTGTCA
>OLVW01003392.1_pt1 | contig 10050 bp, 9 predicted proteins | sample 1673301 | NCBI WGS metagenome assembly OLVW01 (sample SAMEA3178941, study PRJEB25190) | human gut metagenome | reverse complement strand
AAACATTTACATCAAGCAGTAGTTTAAAATGGAGAGTTCTTGGTTGGGATGAAGAAACTGGAGGAGTAATGTTAATAAGTGAATCACCAATCGGAACATTTACAATGAAAGGTGCCATAGGATATCTATATGCAGAACAAGAACTAAATGAAATATGTAAAATATATGGATATGGAACAGGAGCAAATACAAGTAAAAAATTTAATTATGTAACAGGAGATACAATAGAAGGAACAAAAGTTGGAACAATAACAGGAAGTGGAGCAAGAAGTATAAATGTAGATGACATAAATAAAATATGTGGAGTAACACCATCAACAGCATTAAATAGTAATTATGGAAAGGCCCCATATACAAAATCAATATATTATCCAACAACAAGCCAAGCAACAGGAAAATCAACATCAGCAACGAGTAGAACAGATGTGTATACATATTACAGTTATACTGCATCAGATTATTTATCAAATACAACAGAATCATATAAAATTTTATTTAGAGATGATGATATTGCGTACTGGCTAGCTTCCCGCTGTGTGACGTCTGACTCGGGAGGTAACAATTTCGATGTGCGCAATGTGTTTAGAGACTACGTGAGCAGTTGCTATTTTGGACCGTGGCGGTAGCATTTACTTCAACCAGAATTCCGTTGGCATTGGTGTCCGCCCGATAGTGTATCTAAAATCGAGTATCCAGACAAACGGAAAAAACTCAAGCGGAGCATGGAATATAATAGACAAATAAAGAAAAGTGTAATAAATCATAGGGAAAACAACAAGTTATCCTGAAAAATATTGGAGGATTAATATGAAAGAAAAGGAAAAACTTCAAGATGTAGACACGGGTAGTTTAGCAGACAAAACAAAATCAAATAAAATTAAGATAGTCTTGATAATTTTTATAGTAATATTATCATTAGTATTATGCTTTAATGTTGGAGTATATGCAGCATATGCTTTAGCAGCAACAGATGTTAATTATACAAAATCAGATGGAACAACAGTAAGTGTAAAATCAGCATTAGACGAACTATATACTCTAAAACCATTAGCCAAAGAAGTTTCAGTAGGGGATTATGTAGCATATGATGCAGGAACACATAGTTATACATCACCAGTAGGAACAGGTTCTTCACATGGAAATGGAAATAGTAGTCAAACATTTACATCAAGCAGTAGTTTAAAATGGAGAGTTCTTGGTTGGGATAAAGAAACTGGAGGAGTAATGCTAATAAGCGAAGCACCAATCGGAAATTTTTATTTAAGAGGAGCAATAGGATACTTATATGCAGAACAAGAATTAAATGAAATTTGTAAAATATATGGATATGGAACAGGAGCAAATACAAGTAAAAGATTTAATTATGTAACAGGGGATACAATAGAAGGAACAACAGTTGGAACAATAACAGGAAGTGGAGCAAGAAGTATAAATGTAGAGGATGTAAATAAAATATGTGGAATAACACCATCAACAGCATTAACTAGTGATTATGGAAAAGCACCATATAAAAAATCAATATATTATCCAACAACAAAAAATTCATTAGGAAAGTCAACATCGGCAACAAGTAGAACAGATGTAGTTACAGATTACGAGTATAGAGCATCAAATTATTTGTCAAATACAACAGAATCATATAAAAGTTTATTTAGAGATAATGATATTGCGTACTGGCTAGCTTCCCGCTGTGTGAATTATGATGTTATCAGTATATGGTTCCGTGTGCGCTATGTGGCCATGGGCTCAGTGAGCCAGCGGTACATTGGGCAGAGGCAAAAGCATTATCTTCGAAGAGAGTTATGTTGGCCCTGGCGTCCGTCCTATAGTATTTTTAAAATCAAGTATTAAGACAAACGGAAAAAACTCAAGCGGAGCATGGAACATAATAGACAAATAAAGAAAAGACGACCTTGGACCTTGTCAAGATTAGTGTGTAAATTTTTTTATATCAATAATTTTTACAGAAGTGATATAGTAAATACAAGACTATATCACTTTTTATATATTTAATTTTCAAAGTGCTATATACCTAAATTTCCAAATATTTAGTATATCTTTCACCAAATAAATCTGTGATTTGAGATTGAATTATTTTCCAATTTTTAATTGGTTTTTTCCATTTTTCTTTTAGTTCTCGTATTCTTAAATACAAAACTTTATAAACAGAATTTTCATTTGGAAATGCACCTTTACCACGAGTTACCTTCCTTAATGCTGAATTTACTGATTCTACTGCATTTGAAGTATATATACATTTCCTTATCTCATCTGGTAACTCAAATAAAGGCTCTAAATATTGCATGAAGTCTTGTGCTTTCTTTACAACTCTATGGTAATCTTTATCATATTTATTTTTAAAGTTCTCAAGTTCAAGTTTTGCTTCTTCTAAACTTATACTTGTATATATTTTTTTATAATCTGCAATTATATTTTTGGCTTCTTTTTTTGGACATAAACTATATAGATTACGTACTAAATGAACAACACATCTTTTACTTTGGGTACGTGGAAAAACACGTTCTAAAGACCCTTTAAAGCCAGCAATTCCATCACTTGACATATATAAAATATCTTTAACTCCACGTTCTTTTAAATCTTCAAAAACATTGCTCCAAAAATTTGCTGATTCTGTTTTATCAATCCATAGTCCTAAAATATCTTTATAACCATTTACATCAACTCCAATTATTACATATACTGCTCTTTTAATTGTTGTCAAATCATCTTTTATTGGTATATAAAGACAATCTGCATATGTAAATACATACATTGGTTGCAAGTACCTCTTTTTCCATTTTTCTGTTTCTTCATTTACCGCTGATATTAACTTTGTAATTTGATCTTTATTTATTTTTACACCATAAATTTCTTTTAATGTATTTTCAATGTCTCTAATACTCATTCCTTTGGCATAAAGTGCAATACACTTATCTTCAAATCCTGTAAGCCTTGTTTGACCTTTCTCAATAATTACTGGTTCAAATGTAGCGTTTCTATCTCTTGGTGTTTCAATTTCTATATTTCCATATTCTGTCTTTACTGTTTTGGCTTTACAATGACCATTACGAGAATTTAGTGCTTTTTTATCTTTTTGATGTTCATATTTATCATATTCTAAATGATTATCTAATTCTGTATCTAATAATTTTTGCATTAATGGTTGTAATAAACTGTCTAAAAAATTTGTTACATCAAGACTATTTTGTATTTTTCCTTCTTTAAATTGTTTTACTGCCTCATCAATTATTAAATCTTTAACATCTTTATTTTCTTGTTTTTTATTTTGTTCTTTTTTCTTACTCAATTTAATTCTCCTTTTATATAAATTCTATATCTGGATATATTTGAATCAAATCATTTAAAATTAAAGTCTATTCTTTCTTTTGAAATGACGTATATCCAAAATATTTATATTTGTTATCATCTAACTCATTATATAGATCTTCAAAACTATTTATATATTTTGTATTGTCAAATGTCAATCTTATTTTATCATAATATTGAACATTTACTGAATGTTTAAAGAGAAGATTTCTTATATTTTGGCTGTATCTATATGTGTTTTCCACATTATTTAAATATTTTTTTATTAAGTTTTTATGTATAACATTATTATATCTTTCGCTAAATGATTTAAATACATTTTTGTAATCTTCAAGTGTTTTTTGTACATATAATTTTTTTATTTTTCCTGCAATATTTTTAGAAGAACGTTCTGAAATATATTTGTAAAATTTTGGATATATAGATGTTAATGAGTCTGTAAATGTTATACTTGGAAATGCTATTTTTGCAGTCCTTTTCATATTTTTATTATCATCTACAGATAAAAATAAAATATTTTTGATACCTTAGCAAAAGCGGTTTCAGTAGGAGATTATGTAGCGTATAATGCAGGAAACAACCATAGTTATACATCACCAGTAGGAACAGGTTCTTCACATGGGAATGGAAATAGTAGTCAAACATTTACATCAAGCAGTAGTTTAAAATGGAGAGTTCTTGGTTGGGATAAAGAAACTGGAGGAGTAATGCTAATAAGCGAAGCACCAATCGGAAATTTTTATTTAAGAGGAGCAATAGGATACTTATATGCAGAACAAGAATTAAATGAAATTTGTAAAATATATGGATATGGAACAGGAGCAAATACAAGTAAAAGATTTAATTATGTAACAGGGGATACAATAGAAGGAACAACAGTTGGAACAATAACAGGAAGTGGAGCAAGAAGTATAAATGTAGAGGATGTAAATAAAATATGTGGAATAACACCATCAACAGCATTAACTAGTGATTATGGAAAAGCACCATATAAAAAATCAATATATTATCCAACAACAAAAAATTCATTAGGAAAGTCAACATCGGCAACAAGTAGAACAGATGTAGTTACAGATTACGAGTATAGAGCATCAAATTATTTGTCAAATACAACAGAATCATATAAAAGTTTATTTAGAGATAATGATATTGCGTACTGGCTAGCTTCCCGCTGTGTGAATTATGATGTTATCAGTATATGGTTCCGTGTGCGCTATGTGGCCATGGGCTCAGTGAGCCAGCGGTACATTGGGCAGAGGCAAAAGCATTATCTTCGAAGAGAGTTATGTTGGCCCTGGCGTCCGTCCTATAGTATTTTTAAAATCAAGTATTAAGACAAACGGAAAAAACTCAAGCGGAGCATGGAACATAATAGACAAATAAAGAAAAGACGACCTTGGACCTTGTCAAGATTAGTGTGTAAATTTTTTTATATCAATAATTTTTACAGAAGTGATATAGTAAATACAAGACTATATCACTTTTTATATATTTAATTTTCAAAGTGCTATATACCTAAATTTCCAAATATTTAGTAAATGTTTTTTTAAAGTGTTATAGGGTGATCATATCATAAATTATTCATATTTGTTCTATGTTAGCCTTGACAAACACTATATATGAGAGTATAATGTTAACCGGAGTTAACAAACTTTGGAAATGGTTACGATTTTTTTAAAGCTTGTTAATGTTAAAAATATAAAGAAAGAGGATAAAAAATGATATCAAAAGCATCAGAAGAATACTTGAAAACAATGTACATATTAAAACAGCAAAACGGAAATATAAGGGTAACAGACATTGCAAAAAAAATGAATTGTACAAAACCAAGTGTAAACAAAGCAATTTATAACTTAAAAGACAGCGGACTGTTAAATTATGAATCATATGGAACAATAGAACTAACAGAAAAAGGAGAAGATTTAGCAAAGAAGATTTTGGAAGCATATGATATAGTTTATGTATTTTTAAAAGATGTACTTAATTTGGACGAAGAAGAAGCAAAAAGCGAGGCAGAAAAAATAAAATTAGCAATAACGGATAAAACAATAAACAAATTGGCAAAATATGTGCATAAAGAACTAGGACTAACAAATTTAGACTGTGATTATGATATCAATAAAGAAAAGTGCAGATGCTGTGCAAGAAGGACTCTCAAAAAATAATGGAATTAAGTGCTTGCACTAAAAACTCTACAAAATTATATATTAAAGAAGAGGGATTTGATGATGAGAATCTTTAATCCCTTGAAATAAAAGAAAGGATTCAAAACAATGAGCAATTTATTAGAAATAAAAGATTTACATGTAAACGCAGGAGAAAAAGAAATATTAAAAGGAATAGACTTAGATATAAAAAAAGGAGAAATCCATGTAATAATGGGACCAAATGGTTCTGGAAAAACAACAACAGCAAATGCAATATTAAATAACCCAGAATATACAAAAACAAATGGAACAATAACATTTGATGGTGAAGATATTACAGAATCAAGAACAGACGAAATTGCAAGAAAAGGAATTTTTATGTCATTCCAATTACCTGAGGAAATTCCTGGGGTTTCAGTTACAAACTTTTTGAAATACGCAAAAAATAAAATAACAGGAGAACCAGTAAAAATATTTCAATTTAAAGATGAATTGAAAAAATATATGGAAGAATTAAATATGAATCCTAAAAACATGGAAAGAAGCTTGAATGTTGGATTTTCAGGTGGAGAAAAAAAGAAAAATGAGATTTTACAAATGCTTGTATTAAATCCAAAACTTGCTATTCTTGACGAAACAGATTCTGGTCTTGATGTTGATGCAATAAAGACTGTTTCAAAAGGTATTGAGATGTTTAAAAATGAGAATAATGCGGTTTTAATTATTACTCATAATACTAAAATTTTGCATAGTTTAAAGGTTAATTATGTCCATGTTTTGGTTAATGGAAAAATTGTTAAAACAGGAGGACAAGAATTAGCGTCAGATATTGAAGAAAATGGATACGCACAATATAAATAAGACCTGCTCAAATTGAGCAGGTCAGGCGAAGTATCTTTTAGAGTTTAATACCAAAATGTCTCAATTAAAAATGCAATTGAAAAACTTAATAACATTACTCCAACAGAAATTGATATACCCCAAATGTGTATACCAAATACGGCTGATAAAATACCAAATATTATGAGTCCTATACCAAGGGCTATAATAATATTAAAGATGAGGATAAGAATGCCTAATTGTGTTGATTTTTTGTTTTTTTCCATAAAATACCTCTCTTAAAATAAGCGCTATGTTTATAGTAACAATTAAAGTATAACACAATTAACATAAAAAGTAAATGAAAATTCAAAGGAGCAACTAAAAAATGAAAACTCAAGTTGAAGAAATAAATAGAAATATCTATGATATAAAAAATAAAGACGAATACGACTTCAAAATAAAAAAAGGTTTAACACCAGAAATAATAGAAGAAATATCAAAACAAAAAAACGACCCAGACTGGATGAGAGAATTCAGGTTAAAAGCACTAGAAGTATATAACAACTTAGAAATGCCAACATGGGGACCAGATTTATCAGAATTAAATATGGACGAAATTGCAACATATGTAAGACCAAAGTCAAAATTAAATAGTTCATGGGATGATGTTCCAGAAGATATTAAAAATACATTTGACAAATTAGGAATACCAGAAGCAGAAAAAACATCACTTGCAGGTGTTGGGGCACAATACGATTCAGAAGTTGTTTACCATAGTATGAAAGAAGAATTAATAAAACAAGGTGTAATTTATACAGATATGGAAACAGCAGTAAGAGAATATCCAGAACTTGTAAAATCACACTTTATGAAATGTGTTCCAGTAAATGACCACAAATTTGTTGCATTACATGGAGCAGTATGGTCAGGTGGCTCATTTGTATATGTACCAAAAGGAGTAAAAGTAGATGTTCCATTACAATCATACTTCAGACTAAACTCACCAGAATCAGGACAATTTGAACACACATTAATAATTGTAGAAGAAGGAGCAAGTTTACACTTCATAGAAGGATGTTCGGCACCAAAATACAATAAAGTAAATCTACATGCTGGATGTGTTGAATTATATGTAGCAGACAATGCTTATTTAAGATATTCAACAATAGAAAACTGGTCAAAAAATATGCTTAACTTAAATACAAAAAAAGCAATAGTAGGAAAAAATGCAAAAATGGACTGGGTATCAGGTTCATTTGGGTCAAAAATATCAATGCTATATCCAATGAGCATATTAAATGGAGAAGGTGCAAAGACAGAGTTTACAGGAATATCATTTGCAGGTGGAGGACAAAACCTAGACAATGGATTTAAAGTAATTCATAACGCACCAAATACATCAAGTGTAGTAAATGCAAAATCAATATCAAAAAATGGTGGAAAGTGCACATATAGAAGTTTAGTAAGAATAAATGAAAATGCAAAAAATTCAAAATCGTCAGTATCTTGTGAATCACTTATGTTAGATGACATATCAATTTCAGACACAATTCCTACAAATGACATAAGAACAGATGAAGTTGAATTTTCACACGAAGCTAAAATAGGAAAAATAAGTGATAAAACAATATTCTATTTAATGAGCAGAGGGCTATCAGAAGAAGATGCAAAGGCTATGATAGTAAGAGGTTTTGCACACCCAATAGCTAAAGAATTGCCAGTAGAATATGCAGTTGAAATGAATAATCTTATTAACTTAGAATTAGAAGGAGCAATAGGATAAAATTTCGGGATATGGGGACGGGTCTTCAATCCCGAAAAAATTAAAAAAAGAGGGATTGAAGACCCGTCCCCCAATCCCGAAAAAATTATAAAAAAAAGAGGGATTGAAGACCCGTCCCCATATCCCGAAAAATAAGAAAGGAAATGTTGATGGATAATTTAAAATTAAATGAAACACCAGTTAGAACAGCAAAAAACTTTAGAATAAACAATATAAAACTTGAAAATATTGAAGTTCCAGAAGTTATACCATTATTTGAAAATGTAACAATAATTGGTGACACATCTAAAATGGATATAGAACAAAATGCAGATAATACAAATATAGATTTAGTTTATGGTTTAAGTGAAAAACTTATAGAACAAGTAAAAACACGGAGCAAATCAAAAAATAAAAATAAACATAAATAGTAATAAAAATGAAAAATCAGAAGCGGAAATAGATTTTAATTTTGATAATGAAAATTCTGTATTAATAGACAATATAGAAATAATTGCAAACGAAAACACAAAATCAACAGTTATAATAAAATACACATCAAACAAAGAAAATGAATGCTATCATAATGGAATTATAAAAGCAAAAGCTGAAAAAAATGCAGAATTAAATATTGTATTGGTTAATTTAATGAATATAAAATCAAATAACTTTTTAGCAATTGAAAATGATTTTGGGGAAAATGCAAAAATTAATTATACAATTGTTGATTTTGGTGGAAAGCACAGCATTACAAATTATTATTCTAATTTACAAGGAGATAATTGTGATAATCAACTAAACACAATTTATTTAGGAAAAGAAAATCAAGTTTTTGACTTAAATTATATAGGTGAATTAAGAGGTAAAAAATCTAATATTGATATAGAAGTTCAAGGAGCTTTAAAAGATACATCTAAAAAACATTTTAAAGGAACAATTGATTTTAAAAAAGGATGTAAAAAGGCTACTGGAAATGAAAATGAGGCTTGTATGTTGTTGTCAGATACAGCAAAGTCAATTGCTTTACCAATGTTACTTTGTTCTGAAGAAGAGGTTGAAGGTAACCATTCTAGTTCAGCAGGAAAAATTGGGGAAAAAGAATTATTCTATATTATGAGTAGAGGTTTTGAACTTAAAGAGGCTATGAAATTGATGGTTAGAGCTAGATTTAATCAAATTTTAGAAAAAATTGAAAATGAAGAATTGAGAGAAGAAATTTTACAAGAAATTGATAAAAGGTTAGATTAGAAAATTAGAAATCAATTTTTTATGAATTAAATTAAGGAAGGATTTTAATGGAAATAAATAATATAAAAAAAGATTTTCCACTACTAGAAAATGAAAACATTACATATCTAGACAGTGGAGCAACAACACAAAAACCAATACAAGTAATAAAAGCAGTAGAAGAATTCTACCAAAAATACAACGCAAACCCACACAGGGGAGCATATTCATTAAGTGTAGAAGCAACTGAACAATATGAAAATACAAGAACAAAAATAGCAAAATTCATAAATGCAAAACACAGAGAAGAAATAATATTCTCAAAAAATGCAACAGAAAGTTTAAACTTAATTGCATATTCATATGGTTTGGACAACTTAAAAAAAGATGATGAAGTAGTAATTTCAATAATGGAACATCATTCAAATTTGGTTCCTTGGCAAAAAATGACAAAGCAAACAGGTAGCAAATTAAAATACATGTACATTAACGAAAACTATGAAATTACAGACGAAGAGATAGAAAACAAAATTACAGACAAAACAAAAATTGTTGGAATTACACATGTTTCAAATGTTTTAGGAACAATAAACAATGTGAAAAAAATCATAAAATATGCACATAAAAAGGGTGCAGTAGTAATAGTTGACGCATCACAAAGCATACCACATATGAAAATTGATGTTCAAGATTTAGATGCAGATTTTCTAGTATTTTCAGGACATAAAATGCTTGCCCCACTTGGAATAGGCGTATTATATGGAA
>OLVW01003387.1_pt1 | contig 10057 bp, 5 predicted proteins | sample 1673301 | NCBI WGS metagenome assembly OLVW01 (sample SAMEA3178941, study PRJEB25190) | human gut metagenome | reverse complement strand
TCAAGTCCGTGCCGCAGGGAACATCCTCCGGGATGACCATGATGCCGGAATTGTCGTCGCTGATGCCGATTTCCTTCTCCGAGCAGCACATGCCGTAGGACGTGTACCCGGCGAGCTTGCGCGGGCTGATGGTGATGTCGCCCAGCTGCGCGCCCACCTTCGCGAACGCGGTTTTCATGCCCAGCTGCACGTTCGGCGCGCCGCAGACCACGTCGGTCAGCTGCCCGTCGCCCGCATCCACCTTCAGCAGGTGCAGCTTGTGGGATTCGGGGTGATTTTCTACGCTGACGATCTGCGCGGCGACAACGCCGGACAAATCCGCGCCCTTGTGGAAAATTTCATTCTCAACTTCCGCCGTGGACAGGGAGAACTGGCGAATCAGCGCCATCTTATCAAGACCCGTCAGGTCAACGAAGTCGGAAATCCAGTTCATTGAGATCAGCATGTTCGTCTTTCCTCCGCATTACTCGTCGTCCGTGAACTGCGCCAGGCGCGTCAGGCTGCCGCTGTTCAGGTCGCGAATGTCCTTCACGCCGTACTTCATCATGGCAAGGCGCGTCATGCCCAAGCCGAACGCGAAGCCGGTGTACTGCTCCGGGTCGATGCCGCCGGCCTTCAATACTTCGGGGTGAATCATGCCGCAGGGGCACAGCTCCAGCCAGCCGGAATGCTTGCACGACGGGCAGCCCGTGCCGCCGCAGATGAGGCAGGAAATATCCAGCTCAAAGCCCGGCTCAACGAACGGGAAGAAGCCCGGACGCAGGCGGACTTTGATGTCCTTGCGGAACACCTCGCTCAGCATCGTCTTCATGAAGTAGATCAGGTTCGCGATGGAAATATCCTTGTCCACCATGATGCCTTCCATCTGGAAGAACGTGTTCTCATGGCAGGCGTCGGTCGCCTCGTTGCGGAAGCAGCGGCCGGGGAAAATCGCCTTAATCGGCACGCCACCGTCGACCAGCGCGTCGCGGTAGCGGCGGTAGATGGCGTTCTGGGCGGCGGAGGTCTGCGTTTTGAGCAATTGCCCGTTGTCCAGATAATAGGTGTCCTGCATGTCGCGCGCGGGGTGGAACTTCGGAATGTTCAGGCTCTCGAAGCACTCGTAGTCCGTCACGACCTCGGCGTAATCCTCCACCGTGAAGCCCATCGACTTGAACACCTGCTCGCACTGGCGCTGCACCAGCGTAATCGGGTGATACGACCCGCGGGTCATGTCCGGCGGCATGGAGATGTCAAATTCGGGCAGGGCGTTGATTTCGCGCTGCAATTCCTGTGCCTTGAGCGCCTCCAGCTTTTCCGCCAAGGCGACGGTGATGGCGGTTTTCAGCTCGTTCGTCTCGCGCCCGACGGTCTTTTTCTGCTCGTCGGTCAAGCCGCCCATGCCTTTGAGCGCGTCGGTCACTTTGCCCTTGCGGCCGAGGTAATTCACGCGCAGGGCTTCCAGATCCACCATGTTGGCGATCTTCTTCAGCTCGGAATCAAAGCTGCTTTTCAGGGCTTCGATCTTCTCGTTCATTCCGGATGTTCCTCCTTACAGTTGGATGAAAAAAGCCCGTCCCATCGTTTGATGAGACGGACTGAATCCGCGGTACCACTCGTCTTGCGGCAAGGAAAAAATCCCGCTGCCGCCGCTTGATGGGCGATAAGGCTGCCCACGCCGAAAAACTCACGGGATGAAGGTTCACGCCGTGCGCCCTGCCGCCTCGCACCACCCGGCGGCTCTCTGATATCCTATTTCCTGCATTCGCCTGTGCCATCTGCTCGCGCCTTTTTCCTTCTGGCGTCCGCTCGTTCCACTTAGCGTAGCGCTGCTACGCTGCGTTTCACTCCCGTTAGCCAGCAGAAAAAATTCGCTTCGCATCTTGGCACATTCTCATTTGGAAATAGGAAGGGGACTTGCACGCGCTACTGTTTCCCGGTCATCGCTTCCAATATTTCGCTGACTTTCGTCTGCACGCTCTATCTTACCATAGGTTGAGGCGTTTTGCAAGGGGGCAAATTCGGAATTTGGAATGCGGAATGCGGAATAAAAATCGCACGGAAGTGGATTACAGGCGAACAAACCATGAATTTTTCCGATTTCTTATTTACAAGCCATTTTTTTGTGCTATACTGTAAGATGCGTTATCATGTAAAGCGCGATTCAGGCGCTTGCGTGAAAGTCCGCGCGCGGGAGGGTGCAATTCCTCCGTCCGCAGGCGCGGCAGGGAACTTCGCGCACAATCGCGCGGAAGAAAGGAAAGGAAGCCGGATGAGCAACAGCCGTCCACCCTATGATGGCGCCGGGGACGCCGGACAGAATCCTCAGCAGCCCGGTTTTTCGCAGGGCAATTATCCGCCGGCGCAGGGCTATGCCCCGAATGGCGGCTACGCGCCCAATGATGCCTATGGTCAGGGCTACGCGCCGCAAAACGGCTATGGGCAGCCACAATATGGTCAGCAGGGGTATGCGGATTATCAGCAGCCCTATGGTCAGCAGGGATACCAGCAGCCCTATGGTCAGCAGGGTTATCAGCAGCCATACGGTCAGCAGGGATACGAGCAGCAGGGTTATCAGCAGCCGTATGGGCAGCAGGGTTATCAGCAGCCATACGCCCAGCAGCCTTATCAGCAGCAGCCGTATGACCAGCAGGGGTTTGTGCAGCCCGGCGGGTATCAGCAGCCCTACGAGCAGCAGGGGTACAGCCAGCCGAATCCGGCGTACAATCAGCAGGGGTACAGCCAGCAAAATCCGCAGGAAACGGATTTGCCGCCGGAGCAGCAGTACGCGCAGTACACCCCCGACGGTCAGCGTGTGTACCCGACGTCGGGGCGCAGCGGCTTCCGGGTGCAGCCGGCGGCGCGCAGGGAAATTCCGTGGGATACGATTGCAAAAGTATTGATGTTCGGCGTGCTGCCGATTCTTTTCATCTTGAGCATGGTCTTTGCGTGGACGGCGGTGAAGTGGGTCGTCCTCGTCGGCGCGGTGGCGAGCATCGCCGCGATGTGGCTCCGCGAGCTGGTTACGCCCAACGCGCGGCTGGTGCTGTCGCTTTTGCTGGCGTCGGCGGCGGTCGTCTGCCTCGTCAGCGCACTGGCGACGAACGCGGCGGATAACCAAAACCCCGCGCAGCCGAATCAGTCCGGTCAGATGCAGCAGGGGAGTACATCGGGCAATAACCTCGATGTCAACCTGACCGCGACGGACACGCCCAATCCCTCGCCCACGCCCACCGCGACGCCTGTGGATGACTCCGAGGAGTGCTACGCGCAGCTGCATTCCTTCTTCACGCTGTGGAAGAACAACGCCATCAGCCAAATGGTCAACCTGACGGCCCCGTCGTGGCGCAGCAGCATCAAGGGCGGCACGGACGCGGTGACGCAGAAGCTCTTCGGCGAGGTGCTGACCAACCGCACGCCCGTCAGCTGGGATTTCACGGCCATCACGGGCACATCGAACGACATTGCCCGCATGGTGACGGTGCGCGCCGTCATCAACAAGAACAACACCCTGGGCGAAAGCGTCTACCTGTGGAAGGTGCGCATGGTCAAGGAGGACGGCGTGTGGTACGTTGACCCCGCGACGCTGCAAAGCAACGAGCAGGAAAGCACCGCCACCCCGACCAACGCCCTTGCAACCCAGCCTGTGCTGAACACCAGCCATCCGGACTTGCTGATTTACTACAATCCCGAAGGCGGAACGTACTACCACATTGACCCGAATTGCGAATCGCTCAATCCGAAATACCGCCCGCTGTCCGGCGTCATCAAGTGGTCGCAGATTGAGGATGACCCCTACGACAAGCTCGAACAGTGCAAACGCTGCGGCGCACCCCTGCGCGAAAAAAAGGACAACGCCAACTAAGTCAACATAGAAACCTACATATATTTAGGAGGACAACACGATGGACACCAATGCCAAGCTGTATCAAGACATGACGAAGATTCTCGTCAAGCGTGAGGACATCCAGAAGGCCGTTGCCCAGCTGGGACGGGAAATCACCCACGACTATCAGGGACGCGATCTGGTGATGGTCTGCATTTTGAAGGGCGCGAGCGTCTTCTTCTCCGACCTCATCCGCGAGGTCGATTTGCCCGTGACGCTGGATTTTATGGCGCTTTCGAGCTATCGCAACTCCACCAAGTCCTCCGGCGTGGTCAATCTGGAGAAAGACCTGTCCGTGTCCATCAAGGGGCGCGATGTGCTGATTGTGGAGGACATTGTGGACAGCGGCAACACGCTGTTCTACCTCGGCAAGTATTTGATGGGCCGCGGCGCGTCCTCCATCCGCATTGCGACGCTGCTGGACAAGCCCGACCGCCGCAATCCCGAACACAACCTGACGGTGGATTACCACTGCTTCAAGATTCCGGATGAGTTCGTCGTCGGCTACGGGCTGGATTTCGCCGAGAAGTACCGCAATCTGCCGGACATCGGCGTGCTGGACAGCCGCGTGTACGGCGCGGCGCACGAATAAATCAGCCGATTTTTCCCCGAAAAAAGATAAAATTTTTGTAAAGATGGATTTTTCCGCACACGTCATTCGTCTATATGGGTATACGCCGCAACAGGCGGATGGCGCTGGAACGGAAGGAGGATGCTCGCATTGAAGAAGTCTCGCGGGATGTTCGGCTACGTCGCGGTTTTGCTGCTGATGGTGCTCACCATTTCGATGCTGTTCACCAACGGCTTTGGCAGCAATACCCGTGACCGCCGCATCACCTATCCCCAGCTGCTGACGATGATTGAGGAGGGGCAGGTTCGCTCCGTCGCCATCCGCGGCACGTCGCTGGTGGGCGTGACGACAACAACAACGGTCGCCGACGCGGATTTCCCTGACAAGAACTACGATTTTGAAACCACCATCGGCGCTGATTTCATCGTCACCGCGCGGCAAATGCAGGCGGCGAAGCTTAATAAGCCGCTGGATGAGGTGTCCGTCAAGGATTTGCCATTCACCATCATCTACCGTCAGCCGCTGACCACCCCGTGGTGGTATGATTTGATTCCGCTGGCGATTTCGCTGGTGCTCTGCGGCGTGATGTTCTGGCTGATTATGCGCGCGCAGACCGGCGGCAACGGCAAGGTGATGAACTTCGGCAGAAGCCGGGCGCGCATCCATGACCCGAACAAGAACAAGGTGACGTTCGCCGATGTCGCGGGCGCGGAGGAAGAGAAGGAAGAACTCAAGGAAATGGTGGACTTCCTGCGCAACCCCAAGGCGTACATTGACATGGGCGCGCGCATCCCCAAGGGCGTGCTGCTCATCGGCCCGCCCGGCACGGGCAAAACCCTGCTGGCGAAGGCGGTTGCGGGCGAGGCGGGCGTGCCGTTCTTCTCCATTTCCGGCTCTGACTTTGTGGAGATGTTCGTGGGCGTGGGCGCGAGCCGCGTCCGTGACCTGTTCGACCAAGCCAAGCGCGCTGCCCCGTCCATCATCTTTATTGATGAGATTGACGCGGTGGGTCGCCATCGCGGCGCGGGTCTGGGCGGCGGACACGACGAACGCGAGCAGACGCTGAACCAGCTGCTGGTCGAGATGGACGGCTTCGCAATCAACGAGGGCGTTATTGTCATGGCGGCGACGAACCGCCGCGACATTCTTGACCCCGCGCTGCTGCGTCCCGGCCGCTTTGACCGCACGATTCTCGTCAATTACCCCGATATGGCGGGGCGTGTTGCCATCCTGAAGGTGCACGCCAAGGGCAAGCCCCTTGCGGATGATGTGGATTTGGAGAATATCGCCAAGCGCGTGCCCTTCTCCACCGGCGCGGAGCTGGAAAACATCATGAATGAAGCCGCGATTCTGGCGGCGCGCGGGCGCTTGAAGGCCATCAATCAGCAGACGCTGGTGGAGGCAATCTCCCGCGTGCAGATGGGCCCGGAGAAGCGCAGCCACAAGGTGACGCAGCGCGACAAGCGCATGGTCGCCATCCATGAGGCGGGTCACGCCATCGTCGGGCACGTCCTGCCCAACTGCGACGAGGTGCACCTGATTACCATCGTCCCGCGCGGGCAGGCGGGCGGCTACACGCTGTCCCTGCCGACGGAAGAGGACGATTTGCAGACTTACAGCCAGCTGATGGACTTCGTGGCGATGGGGCTGGGCGGTCATGCCGCGGAGCAGCTTTATCTGGGCGAGTTCACCACCGGCGCAACGAGCGACCTGAAGAAGGCGACGGAGGTCTGCCGCCGCATGGTGACGCAGTTCGGCATGAGCGAAAAGCTGGGCCCGGTCTATCTTGACGGCGATCAGGAAGTGTTCGTCGGCATGGAGTTCGGGCAGAGCCGCGGGTACAGCGAAGAAATGGCGGCGCGCATCGACGCGGAAGTCAAGCGCCTGCTGGAGGAATGCTACCAGAAGGCGGTGGACGCCTTGAGTGCCAACCGCGACCGCATGGAAAAGCTGGTGGAAGCGCTGCTCAAGTACGACACCATCAGCCGCCGCGAGTTCGTCACCCTGATGGAAACGGGCGCGCTGCCGGATATTCAGGATGCCGACACCCGCACCACGGGCGATGTGATGATGCAGGATATGGCGGACGAAAAGAAGGAAGAGAATTCCGAAAAGTCCGCCGAAACGCCTGAAAAGAGCGCGGAAACGCCTGATAAGACGGCGGATGCGCCCGAAAATCACCCAACTGACCCCCATGAAGCCTGATTTGCACACCCACACCACCTCCTCCGACGGGCTGCTTACGCCCGCGGAGCTGGTGGCGCTGGCGGACAAGCACCGCGTGACGCTCCTTGCCGTGACCGACCATGACACGTTTGACGGCGCGGCGCAGCTGCTGGGGAAAACCACGCCGATGCCGATTCTGCAAGGTGTCGAATTGTCCCTGCGCGATATGCCCGGCCTGCACCTGCTCGGCTACGGGCGCGGGACGGATACGCCCCTGCACCGCAAGGTTCGGGCGCTGTCCCAACTGCGGCTCGGACGCGCGCGGCAGATGGTGGAGAAGCTGAACGCGCTGGGCTATCCGCTGGATTACGACGAAATCGCCCGCGAAGCCAAGGGCAGCGTCGGTCGGCCGCATATCGCCCGCGCGATGGTCAGCCGCGGCTATGTGGTGGATACGCGCGAGGCGTTTGACCGCTTTCTGGCGGATGGCGCACCGGCCTATGTGGCGGGGGAACGCCTGAGCATGGCGGAGGCGCTGCCGCTGATGCGGGAAAGCGGCTTCGTGCCTGTTCTGGCGCACCCGATGGAGCTGGAGAAAACCGGCGCGCTGCTGCGCCATCTGCTCGGCGTTTGGCAGGAGCAGGGCTTGCGGGGCGTTGAGGTTTACCACCCGTCCGCCGGACGCGCCACGCCCCTGCTGGATTTGACCGCGCGGCGCATGGGCTTTCTGGTCACCGGCGGCAGTGACTTCCATGGCGATGGCGACCGCCACGGCATGGTCGGCTGCACCGCGCCGATGTGGGCGAGGGCGGCCGATGATGTGGAGAAATTGCTGCAAGCAGTGGAAGCTGCTCAAATCATGTGATATAAGATGAAGAAATACCGAATTGCCATCAGAAAGGGGTGCTGAAACCATGTCCGAATTCAACGACAACAAGCAGCCGCGCCGCCGCCGCACGCAGCTGAACGCGGCGCAGTATGCCGGGCAGCAGACGCTGGACAACAGCATCCCCCTTATCCGCACGGAAGACACGCCCATGCAGCCGACAAATCCGCCACGCCGGAATCCGCAGCCGCCCCCGGCGCAGCAGAGCGCCAATCCGCCCATGCAGCCGATGAGCGCGGCTCAGCCGATGGGTGCGGCCCAGCCGATGAGTGCGGCTCAACCGATGAGTGCGGCTCAGCCGATGCGCCCGCAGGGGATGAATCAGCTGGGGCAGGGGAGCCAATATGTGCAAAGCGGGCAAATGCGCGGCTTCCGCGGCGTGCAGGGGACGCCCATGCAGCCGCAGCAGGGCTGGAACAACGGCGTGCAGCCGCTCGATGCGGCGCACCAATTGGAGCAGTTCTCATGGGGGCAGCATCAGCAAAGCATGAACACCGGGCGCAATCAGCCGATTCGCGGCGGGCAGATGATGCCGAATCAGCCGATGAATCCGCAGCGCCCGCAGAATCCGCCGTATCCGCAGCAGAATTATGGCGGATGGCAGCAGCAGCCGATGTATCCGGCGAATTTTCCGCAGTATCCGGCGAACGGCAATGGCGGAAACGGCGGCAATGGCGGCGGCAATCATCCGCCGACGGGGCTGGGGGGCTTCAATCCGGAGCATCGCGAGCCGAAGAACGAGCCTGTCCGCCGCAAGCCGTCGGGGCAAAAGCTGCTCAAGCGCATCCTGTTCTGCGCGTGCGCGGTGGCGGTAATTTGCGGGCTGGTCGCGGCGGGCGGCGCCATCAGCAATGCCATCCAGGAGCAGAACGAGCGGGAAGCGCTGGTCGCGTCGGTGACGGCATATGACGACAAGTACGTCCCGAACGTGTATGTGGACGGCATCCACCTCGGCGGCATGACCCGCGCGGAGGCGGAAGAGGCGGTCACGGCGCACGCGAATCAGCAGCGCGACGCGTGGAAGGTGCGCCTGATGTACGCCGGTCAGCTGGTGAGGGAAATCACGAGCGCCGACCTGAACATGACCGTCGATGTGCAGGAAGCCCTCGACGCGGCGTGGCAGCCGGGGCACACAGAAGGCGGCATTGATGCGCGCAAAGCCACGATGGACGCGCTGGCAGAAAATCCCTACGAGGGGTATTCCGCCACGCCCAGCGGCGACAATGTGGTGATTGACAACATCCTGCTCAGCATCGCGCAGCAGGCGTACATCCAGCCGGTGGATGCGCATATTATCTTCGATTACAACAATTTCAACAATCCGCTGACGATTCAGCCGGAAACGGTCGGGCGCTATATGGACACGACTGAGGCGAAAAATCAGGTGTACCAGATGATGTCGTCTCTGGTCAGCGGCGAGGTGGAGCTGACGACGCGCGAGCTTCAGCCGACCACGACCAAAGCCATGCTGGAGCCGCAGATTCAGCTGCGCGCGACGGCGTACACCCCGATTTCGACCACCAGCACGGAGAACCGCAACCTGAACATTCAGGTGGCGTTCGAGCGCATCAACGGCAAGATGCTTGCAGCGGGCGAAACGTTCTCCTTCAATACGGTTGTGGGCAAGCGCACGAAGGCAAACGGCTTCTATCAGGCGATTGAGTACGCGTATGGCGATCAGCGCATGGGCTACGGCGGCGGCGTGTGTCAGGCAAGCACGACGATGTACCTCGCGGCGGCGAAAGCAAACATGACGATTCTCAAGCGCGAGCCGCACTCCGACGCGGTGGGCTACACCGACTACGGCAAGGACGCGACGGTATCCGACAACCGCATTGACTTCAAGTTCCGCAACGACACGAACAGCACGATTTTCATCGTTGCGACGGTGATGAAGGATAGCCGCTACGACAAGTCGCACAAGGTGTGCGTGGTGTCGATTTACGGCGAGAGCCTCGGCAAGGGCGTGAAGTACGAGCTGGAGACGGTGACGGTGCAGACCCTGCCCGCCCCGACCGAGCCGGAATACCGCAAGGACACGAACCACACCTACGCCACCTATGTTGACCAAGAGTACACCTACCGCAAGGCAACCGACGGCTGTGTGGTGGAAAGCTATCTGGTGAAGTATGTGGGCGGCGCGGAAACCGAGCGCAAGCTGATGTACACCGACACCTACAAGGCGAAGAGCGAAATCATCTACGTCGGCACGGTGGAGCGGACGGAAGAGGGGCAATGACCAGAGGCTTTGCCTCTGGACTCCACCAAAGGGTCTTCGACCCTCTGGACTCCCTTTTGCGCGATTGAGTAGACTTCTCTTTCAGGCTGCTTCCGCGTGTTAATTGGGGGAAACCCAAGGGCGAATGAAACGGGACGAAGTCCCCTCCCTTGACCCTTTCGCGCGATTGAGTTGTGCGCTTCGGCATACAGCGCCCGCGTGTTTATGTGACCTCATCCGTCGCTGCGGCGACACCTTCCCCATAGGGGAAGGCAGGGATGTCTGCGTGCGCCCAAAACCTTCCCCTTTGGGGAAGGTGGCTGAGCGAAGCGAAGTCGGATGAGGTCGTCC
>OLVW01003381.1_pt1 | contig 10073 bp, 13 predicted proteins | sample 1673301 | NCBI WGS metagenome assembly OLVW01 (sample SAMEA3178941, study PRJEB25190) | human gut metagenome | reverse complement strand
TTTCCGGAAGTTAAAGGAAAGGACTTATATCGTATGCCGTCTTCTGCTTGTCATCACCGCCCCTCCCCCCTCCAGTGGGCCGGGGCGGGTCTGGGCGTCTGCGCCCTAGTGCTGGCCCTGCTGGGGCTTTTTGCACCGGCCAGCACCTTCTATTTTCCTCTGGTGAGCCTGTGGGCCTCCGCCGCCCTCTTTGTGCTTGCCCTCTGTGTCGTGCGGATAGCCGGAGTAAAGCTGGACTTTTACCGGTGGGCCGTGGTGGCCGGCGTCTGGGCCGTGGCTGTGGTCTACTTCTATTGGACCCTGTCCAGCCGGAGCTTTATCTACATCTGGGATTATGTCAACTACTTAAACAAGCAGTATGCTGCCGAGGCCGCCTTTGCCCAGAGCACCGGGGCAGGCTTTGGGTTCATCCTGGGCTCCATGGCCGACGACTACACAAACTTTATCACCCTCTTTACCGAGTTTCCCTTCTGCCTCACGAGCCACACCGGCGACGCCTATTCCTTCAGTCAGGTGTTCTGCATCCTGCCGACCCTGCTGGTGCTGCTGGCGGGCCTCGTCGTCAAGGTCGGGCAGATCCTGAATGTGAAGAACCGGACGTACTATTTCCTCTTCGGGATGACCCTCACGGCGGCTTATCCCTTCCTGCGGATGAGCGCGGTGCTGGCCCAGCCGGACTGGTTCGGACTCATCTTCGCGTTTGCGATTCTTCTACTGACGCTGGATCTCCGATTCGACAAGCTGGAGCCGGTGCGGTTCGGCCTCATCTTCCTGGCCACTGCCGCCATCATCCTCGCCCGCCGGTGGTTCCTCTACTTTGTGGTGGGCTACTACTTCGCTTACGCGCTGCTGCTCATCGCGGGCTGTGTGCGGTTGGCGAAGGGCGGCGAAAAAAGCGCCGCCCTTGTTCGAGTCAAAAACCTCGTTCTCTTCGGCCTTGCGTCCGTCGTGGCGATGGTCATCCTGCTCTGGCCGATGGTGTCCCACATCCTCGCCTACAACTACGCAGGCCGCTACTCCTATTATAACGGCGGCGGTCTGGCCCTCGAGGCGTTCTATCACATCGGCCGGATGGGCCTGTTCAACATTCTTCTCATGGTGCTGGGTCTCGCCTTTGCGGCGAAGCACAGAGCGCCCTCCCTGCCCTGTCTCGCCGGGTGTGAGCTGGTGGTGAGCATCCTGCTCTTCACCCGAGTGCAGAACACCGGCTCGCATCAGTTTCTGCTCTTCCTGCCGGGATACTTCATTCTCTTTCTGCTGGGTGCCGCCGCGCTGGCCGAGGGCATCACGCGCCTCCGGAACCTCAAGCTGGGCTGCTGGGCCTTCGTGCTGGTGCTGTCCATGTCAGTGCGGTGTTCGCCGCTGACTACGCTGGCCATGCCGGGTTTCGTCATCGAGCATTTCCCGATTCAAATTCCGGCCACCGAGTATTTCATCTCGCTGGACAAGCTCGTCTACGATAGGAAGGACATCGGCCAGATACAGGCCATCGCCGACTGGATCGACACCCACTGCGATGAGGGGGAGCTGTGCTACATGATCCCCCACGATATGCTCTACAACCCCGACCACTTCAAGAACTGCCGCCTGCCGGACGCCCCCATCAACGACAAGCTGGCCTTCGGCTTCTCGGTCCCCGGCACCCACAATTTCCCCATGCAGTTCTTTGAGGCCAAATACGTTATCACCTGCGAGCCCTTCCCCCAGACTTACGTCGGCAGCGGCGAGATGTCCATCAAGTTCAACGACCGGTTCCTCGCCGTGAGAGACCAGTATTTCACCTTTGAAAAAAGCTTTGACATGGGCAACGGCACCACCTTCACCATCTGGAAGCGCACCGTGGCCCCCACCCGGGAGGAAGTGGAGTATTATCTGAGCGCTTTCGCTGAGGAAGACGCCCAGTACCCTGAAATGTTCTCCCAGGTGGCCGAAGCCTGGCTCACCGCTCACGGGCTGTGAGCTTGCCCTTTCTGCCGAAAACGTGTATAATTCGATTGATTGCTATAAAACCTGCAGCGCCGCCCGCCGGCCTGCTTACGTCATAAGGAGTACGCCACTATGGATAAGAAGAACACGCCTGAAGTGAAGCTGGGCCAGTACAAGGGCCTGGCTGTCACCCGTCACGTCCGCCCCGTCACCGACAAGACCGTGGACATCGAGCTTGTCCACCAGGCCCGGATGCACGCAGTCTACCACCCCACCACCGAACCTGCCAAGCGCGGCTTCCGCGCCCTGCTGGACTTTGCCGGCTACATGGATGGCAAGGAGATCCCCGACAGCCGGATGGAGAAGGTCATGGTCGTGCTGGGCGACGGCAAGCTGATGCCCGCCGCCGAGCAGGCCATCTACGGCCACCGTGCCGGCGAGGTGTTCCGCTTCGACTTTACTTACCCGCAGGACTTCCGCCTGCCGGAGCTGTCCGGCAAGACCGCACAGTTCGAGATCGAGCTCCGCTCTCTGGCCGAGAAAGTCACGCCCGCACCGGATGAGGCTTTCGCCAAGAGTCTGGGCTTCGACTCCCTCGATGCGCTGAAGGCTGACCTTCGCGCCAAAAAGCAGAAGATCCACGAGGAAGGGGCTGACCGCGCCGCCGGAAAGCAGCTGCTGGACATGGCCGGTGCCAACATGACCGTGGACCTGCCCGCCGAAATTCTCGACCGCACCGCCCAGAACGAAATGAAGCTGCTGAAAGAGCGCCTCTCCCGCAGCGGCATCACCCTCGAGCAGCACTGCAAGAACAGCCGCACCACTCCGGAAGCTCTCGAGAAGGACTACCGCGCACAGGCCGAGAGCCGTATCCGCTTCGTGCTGGCAGCCCGTGCCATCGCCGAGGCAGAGAACATCGTCGTCCACCCCGAGGAAGTCAACGCCGAGTACCGCCGCCTGTCCCAGCTGCAGGACACCCCCGAGGCTGAGATCCGGAAAGCCCTGCCCGAGGATACCATCGCCGCCGCGCTGGCCGCAAAAAAAGTGCAGCGCTTCCTGCTGGACAACGCACAGGTCACCACCGTGACCGATGCCCCCGAAAAGGAGTGATACCGCTATGGGTCTGTTTACCCGTTATGCAATGGACGCCCTGATGAAGACCTCCCACCCCGAGGTCATCCGCCGTCAGTGCTGGAATCTCCACCCCCACCGCACCCCCTGCACGGCCTGCAAGGACATCTGCCCCTACGGCGATGCCATCTTCACCCGCCCCAACCTTGTTAAAGACTGGGACCCCTGCACCGACTGCGGCCTCTGCGTGTCCGCCTGCCGCTCGGGCTGTATTGTCCCTTCGCCGGAGCAGGTACAGCGGGACACCTCGCTGGCTGATACCGACAACGACACCCTCTGGCTGGGCTGCGAGAAAAGCACCCGCAAGAACACCGCCGTTCGCACCTGCATCGCCTCCTTCTCGTGGGAAACGCTGGCCTATCTGGCTCTGAACAAGAAGCTGGTCCTTGACCTGACCCCCTGCGGTGAGTGCGAGAACGACGTCTGCGCCGCCCAGCTCCGCAAAGAGCTGACCCGTCTGGTGGAGTTCCTCGGCCCCCAGCTCTTCGAGAGCCGGGTCACGCTGGCCTATGAGCAGGACGAAGCGCCCTACCATGTACAGGAGCTGAGCCGCCGGGAGATGTTCTCCCACATGACCGAGGGCTCCCGCGCCGGCACCAAGAAGCTGCTGCAGATGCTGCCCGGCCTGCGCAGCGAGGAGGACAGCGCCGCCGACTTCCGCCTCATGCTCCACCAGCGGACAAAGCAGCTCAAGGCTGCTTCCGAGACGCCGCTGCGCTACGGCTGGTATCTGCCGAACTTCACCCAGAAGTGCTTCGGCTGCGGCAAGTGCGAGAAAGCCTGCCGCTCCGGCGCACTCAAGCTCGAGGATATGCCCGACGGCCAGACCCGCGTGGTCATCACGCCCTGGAAGTGCAGTGAGTGCGGCGTCTGCGTCGCGGCCTGCTCCAACAGCGGCATCGACGGCATGAAGCTGCGCCAGCTCACCACCCTCGGCCCGGTGAGCGTCTACAAATGCAGCAAGACCCTCTGTGCTGACTGCGGCAAGCCCATCGCGCCGAACAGTTCCGAGGGCATCTGCTCGGTCTGCCGCATCAAGCGCCGCACCAAGCAGCGTCAGGAGGAGGCCGCAGCCCGCGCCAGGGAGCGGATCGCCGAGCGCGAGGCCCGCAAGGCAGCGGAGGAAGCTGCAAAGGCCGCTGCCGCAGAGCTGGCCGCTGAAAATGCCGCAAATGCTTCCGGTGCCGCCGCAGCCGAAACGGCAGCGGTTCCCGTCTCTGCCGCACCTGCCGCTGCGGCGGCAACAGCTGTTTCTGTTGCAGAAACAGCATCTGCACCCGAAAAGGATTGACGCGGCCGCAAATCAATGCTATACTCAGTCATGACCACACTGTTTGGTGGCCGGGACTGTTACAAAGGAGTAACGGATGGATTTCCGTTGCTCTTTTTTCATAAAAAACGGTCCATTTGTCCGTTGCCGGGAAACAGCGGACACCGCACAACGTGATGCTGTCTTTTGTACAGCAGAAACAAGAAAAGAGGGAATTTATGATGAACACTTCCATCTCCCGCCGTCAGTTCCTGAAGGCCAGCGGCCTGGCAGCCGCCGGTGCCTGCGCAGCCGGCCTGCTGACTGGCTGCGGCGGCTCTTCCTCCGGCAGCGCTTCCGGCGCAGCCTCTTCCGGTTCCGGCTCCAGCTACACCATCCTGTACGACAGCCAGCCCGCCACCCTGAACTACCTGACCACCGGCACCGACCTTGAGATGGTCGTGGGCGCAAACTGCGTGGATACGCTGGTCGAGTACGACAACAAGGGCGTCATGCGCGAAGGCCTGGCCACCAGCTGGGACTGGGATGTCGACACCCTGACCTGGACGTTCCATCTGCGTGAGGAGAACTGGGTGGACTGCAACGGCGAGGTCGTGGCCCCCGTCACCGCACAGGACTTCGTGGACGCTCTGAAGTACGTCCTGACCCCGGACTACGCCGCCTCCAACGTGGGCCTCGTCACCGCTTACATCGCAGGCGCTGACGACTACTACAACTACCACGTCTATCTGAACAACGCCAACACCGGCGTCGTGGACGATGACGGCACCACCTACACCGTGGACGGCAGCGGCGTCGTCACCGTGACTGCCCCCGACTCTGACCCCGCCACCTACGCACCGGTGGACTTCGACGCCGTGGGTGTCACCGCTGTGGATGACCACACCCTGACCTACACCCTGACCTACGACTTCCCGGGCTTCCTGAGCCTGCTGTGCTATCTGCCCTACGAGCCCGCTTACGGCCCGCTGCTGGAAGAGACCGGCGACCAGTTCGCTACCAGCGCAGAGACCACCTACAGCTGCGGTGCCTTCTATCTGGCCGCCTACGAGTCTCTGGAGACCTGGGTCATGAAGAAGAACCCCGAGAACTACGACGCTGACAACGTCTTCATCGACACCATCAGCCGCATCTACAACGCCGAGGCCAGCGTCAACGGCCCCGAAATGATCAAGCGCGGCGAGATCGACGAGGCCACCATCGGCTCCGACATCCTCGACAGCTGGCTGTCCGACGACACCACCAAGGACATGGTGTCCATGGACCGCCCCAACACCAACTACACTTACTTTTATATGTTCAACTTCATGCCCTTCTCCCACGAGTTCTCCAACTGGAGCGTGGAGGGCATGGACGCTGAGACCGGTGAGGTGCACTTTAGAGAGCAGTAATATAGAAAGTTTGAAAGGGGAAGGCGTTGAGCCTTCCTCTTTTTGTTTGCGGGAGTGGGGATTAGATGAAAGACAGAAGTTAGGAGTTTTCGGAGAGTGAAGAGAAACGATGGTTTACCCTTTTCATGTTTTATATTACATATATCGTAGGGTGCGATGACTCGGCGCACCGCATTGAACGATTGGCACATGTTATATCGTAGGGGAGCACATTGTGCTCCCATGCAACGCCATATCGAACGTGTTCTCGGGCGCACATGGTGCGCCCCTGCGGTTAGGCAAGGCGCAGGGGAGACTGCGAAACCCATCGAAAAATGAAATGGCTGAGTTGCAATAGTAAACTTGCCAAAAACTGAATTGTATAATTTAGGTAATATATAAAGCATACAATATCTTCACTTTTTAGGATTGCATACACCGTATTATCACGCTTTTCGGTATTTTAAGTGCGCCGATAAGGAGTGATTTTTTTCGCCACTCCTAAGATGAGAAAATATGCGATTTGGACGATTTATTTCTGCTGCATATACAGTTTGTACACTGCATTGGAGGTTGACCCGTTGAGAACCTTGCGTGGATAGTTATTGATCCAGTCCTGCAAAGCAGCGATCTGTGCTGCCGTCACCTTGGAGAAGTCAGTACCTTTTGGAAACCATCGCCGGATTAGACGGTTAGCGTTCTCATTAGAACCACGCTCCCAGCTATGGTGGGCATGACAGTAATATACTTTCGTGCGTTTCTCACTCTTGCGCAGGCCGGAGTTCTCCATGCCATCTACATTGGCAAATTCGCTGCCGTTATCTACGGTGATCGTTCTGAAAGTATCTGTGAATTTCTTTGCACACATACTGCGTTCAAGACGATTGAGCGCACGAACTACGCTGGCAGAGGTACGGTCGCGCATCTTGATAATGAGTTCTTTGCGCGACAGGCGCTCCGTCAGTACGAGTAAGGCCGGTTTCAGCCGAACGGCTTTTGCCTTTTTCGTGGTGGTATACACAGTATCCATCTCCCAATGGCCGAGCGTTGTACGCTCATCTACTTCCTCTGGGCGATAATCAATGCTGGTTCCGGCAGATACACGCTTCTGTGTTTTGATACGTCTATATTTGCGCTTCTGTCTACCTCTCATGGGCAAATCTGTTCTGTTGATATTCAGAACGCCGGTATCAATATAGTTGTATACGGTGCGCGCACAAATTTTCACATCAAAATCCCAGCCTTTGTTGTTCAATTCGGCCACTGCCGCCGAGGGCGAGTAATTCTTTTTGATGACCAGAGTTTCCAAAGCCTTAGCGAGCTTGTGATCGTGTCCAATCTTGACCTGTGCACCTTTAGCTGCAAGATTAGTCTGATAACGCTGCTCTGCAATTTCCGGCGAATATCTAATTTCCGTAGTCAGGTCGGAATTTGTGTGTTCATACTGACCGCGTTTTAACTCGTTGCATACAGTTACATGGCTGCATCCAACAACATCTGCTATATCGCGTGTGCTATGACCCTGTAAGCGTAGATGCTCAATCAGCAGGCGTTGTGTTTGCTTTAAGTGTTGTCCTTTTCGGTATCGTTGAATAGTTGCACTCATTATATCTATCCCCTATATATTGTGGTATGCAAAAAATTATAACACATTATATATGATAAATCTTTGGTAAAAGCAAACAAAAATCAATATCTGTGATATGTAGATAACAACAATACAACATATTGTGTCAGTTGCTAATATACCAATTAAAGAAAAAAGAAAAAGACTGCGTAAGCAGTCTTTTTTGTTTGCATTATTCGATTACAGAACCATCAGGGAAAACAAACCGTATTTCTATCTGACAATCAAGAGCTTTTGCAATTTTTTCATAATCTTCCTCTTTCCATTTACCGACTTTTACACGCTGGTTAAAAGCGTTTGGCGTTGTATCCAGTGCGCGAGCAAGCGCTGCCTGCGACATATTCTGCTTAGCCAACGCCATGCGTAGCTTCTCATCAAATGTCATTTATATCACCTCACGATAAATATACAGGAATATCTGTATGATGTCAACAAAAAAGTGGATAATATGCAGGAAAACATTCATGTTTTCCTTGACATTATACAGCTTTTCCTGTATAATATACTTGTAGGGCAAGGAGTGCAAAACCTCTGATCTGGAAGGAAGTGAGGAAAATGGAGGAAATGACCTGTAAGGAAATCGCCAGACTGATCGAATGGCTGAAATCCAAGGGGCATACGCCCGACGAAATCATTGCTTGCATTGAGCATATCAGCAAGTAATGAAAATGGCTTGCGGTAACGCCGACCAAAGCCACACCGCAAGCCAAAAATCAAAAGGCCAGCCGGAAGCCTTACTCCGGCTGTACCTTGATTATAACCCGAGTAAGGCACTAAAATCAAGAGAGGAAGTCTGAAAATGAACCATAAGTATGAGCAGCGCACAATCTGTCCGAATGGCGAGATCAGAACTCGGACGATTGATGCAAACGAACTTGTCGATCTGCTGTTGCAGATGCACTTTTTGAAGCAGAGCGGCGAACAGCTTATGCTGGAAAGCAATGCGAACGATGAAAACGGCTGGGCGTGGAACCAGATCAAGGTAACTCGCGGTAAAACGGTTTCGTATTTCACTCGTATCGGCTAAAAGATAGTACTGTGCGAAAACGTTATCATATCGGAGTGCGACTGCTCTCAGTGCCCGACGCGCGAGCTGTGCGAGGCTCTATGCGCTTATGATAACCGCTAAGCAACATCCATTTTGGCGCAATTTCTCTTGACAACACGCCAAAATGGCGTTATAGAAGAGATACAGAACACCAACCAACAGCATAGAATCAAGGAGGAAAACCATGAAAATCATCAGTAATGAAACCGGCGAAACCATTGCCAACATCCTTACCAACCACAGCATGACCCTCGACGAAGCCCTCGACCTCGTAGGTGCAGAGCCCCTCGAAGCCGAAAACTCGTGTGACCCGGATTACATCCTTAACGGCGTTGAACTCTGGTACGACGATCTCGACCTCGTACCGGATAATTACGGCGAGGAAAGCGAGGACGAGTGAACGGTCCTGCCCAGCCCGGCAAAAGCTCCCGCAGTGATAGTTGGGACATCACCGGGCAACGCCACGGCAGTCTGACCGCGATCCGTCCCACAGACAAAAGGCATTTACAAAGCGCCACCTGTGGGACTGATGCAAGACAGATCGGGTATATCAGAGGGAGCCGCCGCTCCCTCTGATATAAACAGAAGCTACAAGGAGGATAGCAACCATGAAACTTCAGTTTTTCTCTTTAACCCCGTCAGTGCCCGGTGTGAATATGCTGCGGCTGAAAGATGGTGTATACAGCCGTGTTCCACTCTTGCCGGGTGCATCCGTTGAAGTGCGCCGCAAGGTGCTTTGCGAAGATGCAGGAACGCCGGTTTCGCAGGTGTGGGCGCGAGCACTGGATAAGGAATTGTATCCGATGCTGATTACCAGTCACCATATCGGCGTACTGGAATTTGCAATCCCGGCTGATGCTGACTTTTACACCGAAGCCGAAGTACAGGCCATCGACAAGCAGCGTGTATAACGAAAGAGAGGGACAATATGTTGACTGAGCAAAACACTCCATTGCCGCTGGTGCGGCAATGGAGCAACCTTATTCCGCATTGCTGGGAGAGTTTAGACGAATTGACAGCTAAAATTCGAGCAACCCAACCGTCCAATATGGCTGCGGAAGCGGAACTGTATGCAGCTATGAGCATTGTACAGGCACACGTTGCGAACGGTTCTCTGCCTGTGGAAATCGTACACGCATCATTTGAACTTTTCTGCTGTGCGCTTTGGCGGCACAGCAAGGTTGTGTACAGTTTTGATAATACGCTGGCCGCAGAACTTGTACAGCAGGCTGACGAGTGGGACGATAGTGATAATCTGCCGATTGATGTGCTGCTTCATCCGCCGTACCGCTGTGCTTTTATCTCCTGTCCCGGCGTTATTGACCCGGAGATTATCGGTTTCTTCCCGTTTATCGTGCGAGATATGGATAAAGGAACACCTGTCTTTTACGTTTGTGTGGTATACAAAACTTTCAGTACCTTGACTATGCCGCTACATCTTAATGGCATGACGGTTGGCGATTGCATCAATGCAACGACCAAAGCGGCAAACCGAGCAAAACATCCGGACGGCTATGAGGTAAATTTAGACCGTACCACTATTTTGCGATACCTGAATTTGTACTTATATATCTGCGCCGCTAATGCGGATATAGCATCGACACCGGCGCAGACATACCGCCCACGTTCGGCTGCTGTACCGATCCGCGACAGGTTCCGCGAGGTGCAGTCATATGATACCGGTCTGGCAATCGGCTCGGC
>OLVW01003378.1_pt1 | contig 10078 bp, 6 predicted proteins | sample 1673301 | NCBI WGS metagenome assembly OLVW01 (sample SAMEA3178941, study PRJEB25190) | human gut metagenome | reverse complement strand
CGTATGGGCGTGGGAGAGAAGCCGAAGAACTTCGATCTGGCAGACTACGTGCTGGGACATTTTCCGGCGGAGGAACGAAGCATTATGGACGAAGCGGCGAAGACCGCAGCAGAAGCTATCCGTATGATCATCACTGAGAATGCGGATGCAGCCATGAACCATTTTAACAGTAAGAAAGCGTAACGGTTGTATAGTAAGAGGAAAAAGCGATGCAGGCACTGATTGCGCCACTGAAAGAACTGGCGGAATATGATGAGATCCGAAAAGTGACCAGACAGGGAAAAGGAACCGTAGCTCTGTCCGGCTGTGTGGACTCCCAGAAACTTCATATGATCTACGGACTCAGCGATGGCCTGAAATACAAGGTCATCGTTACTTATAGTGACTTAAAGGCCAAAGAGATCTACGAGGAATACCGCTTTTATGACAGAAATGTCATGCTGTATCCGGCGAAGGACCTGATCTTTTTCCAGGCGGATATCCACGGCAATCAGCTGGTGCAGGAGCGGATCAAGACCCTGCGCAGAGTCGTGGAGGGTAAGCCGGTCACCATTGTTACCACCTATGCGGCACTGATGACACCGCAGGTATTGTGGGAGGAGAAAGACATCATCCGCACCGAGCGGGGCGGCAGTCTGGACGAGAGCAAACTGGCATCCAGACTGGTGGCCATGGGATATGAGAAGGCTTATCAGGTGGAAAGCCCGGGACAGTTCTCCATCCGTGGCGGCATTGTGGATATCTTTGATCTGACGGAGGAAAACCCCTATCGTATCGAACTGTGGGGAGATGAGGTGGATTCCATCCGTACGTTTGATGTGGAGAGCCAGCGGTCGATCGAAAATCTGATGGATATTGTAATCTATCCGGCGGTAGAATTCCCACAGAATGGTGAGAAGGGTGTCTCGTTTCTGGATTATTTTCCACCGGAGGATACGATCCTTTTTCTGGATGAACCGGTACGTCTTGTGGAGCGTGGACAGAATATTGAAGATGAATTCATGGAAGCACAGAAGAAACGTCTGGAAAGCGGATATGATTTGGAAGAGGAAGAAGCAAAAATCTTTCCGGTCACTGAGATCCTGAAAAAGATCAATTGTTACAGTAGTATCGGATTCTATGCACTGGGGATGAAATGCAAAGGACTGGAAGTGAGAGAGTCTTATGAGATCCAGGCGAAAAGTGTGAATCCGTATAATAACAGTTTTGAAATGCTGACACAGGATCTGAAACGGTTAAAAAGAAATGGATACAGGGTAATTCTGTTGTCAGGTTCCAGGACCCGTGCGAAGCGTCTGGCGGAAGATTTAAGAGATTATAATCTGAGCAGTTATTACAGTGAAGATCTGGACCGGGAAGTGAAGCCGGGAGAGATCATGACGGCATACGGATATATCGCAGAAGGTTATGAATATCCGATGCTCAAATTCACTGTGATCGCAGAGTCGGACATTTTCGGCAAACGGAAAAAGAAGAAAAAGAGAAAGACATATGAAGGCCGTAAGATCCAGAGCTTTTCGGAACTGAAACCGGGAGACTATGTGGTCCATGAGAATCATGGTGTCGGGGTCTATCAGGGGATCGAGAAGATCGTCGTAGACAAGATTTCGAAGGATTATATGAAGATTTCGTATGCACAGGGCGGAAATCTTTATATCCCGGCAACGCAGCTGGATCTGATCCAGAAATATGCCGGGGCAGATGCGAAACCGCCAAAGCTGAATAAACTTGGAACACCTCAGTGGAATAAGACGAAGAGCCAGGTAAAAAAGGCAGTGCAGGTGATTGCACAGGATCTGGTGGAACTGTATGCAGTGAGACAGCAGACCGAAGGATTTGTATACAGTCCGGATACAGTATGGCAGAAAGAGTTTGAGGAAATGTTCCCGTTTGAAGAGACTGAGGATCAGCTCCGGGCGATTGAAGATACCAAAAAGGATATGGAAAGCACAAAGGTGATGGATCGCCTGATCTGTGGAGATGTAGGGTATGGAAAGACGGAAGTAGCAATCCGGGCTGCCTTTAAAGCGGTTCAGGATGGAAAGCAGGTCGTTTATCTTGTCCCGACTACGATCCTTGCACAGCAGCATTACCGGACGTTCGTGCAGCGTATGAAAGACTTTCCGGTGCGGATCGATCTGATGTGCAGATTCCGCACGCCGGCGCAGCAGAAGAAGACAGTCGAGGATGCGAAAAAGGGGCTGGTAGATATTATCATCGGAACACACCGAGTGTTAAGTGAAGATATGAAATTCAAGGATCTCGGGCTTCTGATCATTGATGAAGAGCAGAGATTTGGAGTACAGCACAAAGAGAAGATCAAGAAATTAAAGGAAAATGTAGATGTACTGACGCTTACGGCAACTCCGATCCCGAGAACCCTTCATATGAGCCTGATCGGAATCCGTGACATGAGTGTGCTGGAAGAAGCGCCGAACGACCGTATGCCGATCCAGACGTATGTCATGGAATATAACGATGAGATGGTACGTGAGGCAATTGAACGGGAATGCGCAAGACAGGGACAGGTATATTATGTCTACAACCGCGTGGAAGATATTGATGAAGTGGCAGGACATGTGCAGAAACTGGTGCCGGATCTGACGGTTGCCTATGCACACGGACAGATGCGGGAACACGAACTGGAACGGATTATGTATGATTTCATTAATGGTGAGATTGATGTACTGGTATCTACAACGATCATAGAGACCGGACTGGATATTTCCAATGCGAATACGATGATCATCCACGATGCGGATCGTCTCGGCCTTTCACAGCTTTATCAGCTGCGTGGGCGTGTCGGACGCTCTAACCGTATGGCATATGCATTCCTTCTATACCGGAGAGACAAGATGTTAAAAGAAGTGGCTGAAAAGAGACTGGCGGCCATCCGCGAGTTTACGGATCTTGGTTCGGGATTCAAGATCGCAATGCGGGATCTTGAGATCCGCGGAGCAGGCAATCTTCTAGGAGCAGAACAGCATGGACATATGGAAGCAGTCGGATATGACCTTTACTGTAAGATGCTGAACGAGGCGGTGAAGCAGCTGAAAGGCGAGATGGAAGAAGAGGAGACATTTACAACGACGATGGATCTGAATGTGGATGCATTTATTCCGGCTTCGTATATTCCGAATGAATATCAGAAACTGGATGTTTATAAACGGATCGCTGCAATCGAGAACAGAGAAGAGATGGAAGATATGACAGAAGAACTGATCGACCGTTTCGGAGATATTCCGAAGAAAGTAGAAAAGCTTCTGGAAGTAGCGGCTCTGAAGGCACAGGCACATCAGTTGTATGTAACGGCGGTCGAGCAGAAAGGCGAGGTTTACACATTTACCATGTATGAAAAAGCAAAAGTACATCCGGAGCGGATTCCGAAGCTGATTGAAGATTTTCGTGGCGAGCTGACGTTCAAAGCGGATGGGGTGCAGCCATGCTTTATCTATGAGAAGAAGAGAAGGAATCTGAAAGAGAAGCAGACAGACGCATTGGAAAGTACAAAAAATGTGTTAAATGGGTTGAAAAGATTGATAGGCGAAGAAAAAAGCGGTATAATTGACCCATTAAGCAAATAAAGGCAGGTTAGGATAAATGAAAAAAAGAGCATTAATATTAGCACTGGCAGGAATTATGGCAGCATCACTTATCGGATGTGGATCACGGAAGGACGATGCAGTAGTCGTAAAAGCAGGGGATGAAGAGATTACGGCAGGTGTTGCAAATTTCTATGCAAGATATACACAGGCTCAGTACGAAACGTACTTTGCAAGCTATCTCGGCGGTGATGATATGTGGAGCAGAAATGCATCAGACGGCAAGACATATGAAGAGTCTATCAAGGAGACACTTCTGGATGATCTGAAGAATATGGCTCTTCTGGAAGAACATATGAAAGATTATGATGTGAAGCTTACAAAGGCCGATAAAAAAGCAATCAATGATGCGGCAAAAGAATTTGACAAAGCCAATTCACAGAAGAAAAAAGACAAGGTGTCCGGTTCTAAGGAAAATGTAAAACGTGTCATGACACTGATGGCGATCGAACAGAAAATGCGTGCGGCAATTGTAGCAGATGCGAATGTGAAAGTAACGGATGAAGAAGCGACACAGAAGCATATGCAGTATGTAGAATTTGATTATAGTATAACATCTGATTCTTCAAGCTCATCAGATACTACAGTATCCGAAGCGGAAAAGAAAAAAAACAAAGAGACGGCAGAGGCATTTGCCAAAGGTGCAAAGACAGCAGAAGATTTTGCTGCGTATGCAACGGAACAGGGAACAGAAGCCAAAGATGCCACGTTTGATTCGGATTCAGTAAGTCCGTCTAAGGAAGTCGTAAAAGCAGCAGACAAATTAGGAGAAGGCGAGACGACGGATGTGATCGAAGGTGACACTGCATGCTATGTGGCAAAAGTTACAAGCCTCAATGATAAAACGGCTACAGAGACTAAGAAACAGTCCATGATCACAGACAAACAGGATAAATACTATAAAAAAGTATTAAAGAAATGGAAAAAAGAAGAAAAGATTACAGTCCATAAAGGTAGCTGGAATAAGATTAGCTTTACAAAACTGAGTGTGAAAGCCAAAGACACAAGTACAACCGGAACAGGCAGTACTTCTGGTAACTAAGAGGATTAAAATAATGGGCAGCATCCATCGGGTGCTGCCCATTATTTTGTGATCACTATGCGTTCGGAAGAAGCAGCAGGTGGCGGTTCTGTAGATACCATAGTATACAAGAAGAGCTGCCAGCGGCAGCTCTTGAAGATTTTATTTCATGAAAGTAGATACGATCTCGTTGACGAGCTTGCCGTCAGCTTTTCCCTTTACTTTAGGCATCAGGTTCTTCATGATCTTGCCTTTATCCTTTGCGGTAGGAGCATCCAGTCCCATCTCTGCAAGAACAGAAGCAACGACTTCTTTGATCTCTGCTTCATCCATCATCTTAGGAGCATACTGTTCCAGAACAGCCAGACGCTTGTTGCATTCTTCGATGATCTCTGTACGATCTGCAGGAGTCATATCCAGGGTCTCTTTTGTCTGCTTGATCTCTTTTAAGATTACCTGAGTCTCTTCTTCCGGTGTCAGGTCTTCGCGTTTGTCGATTGCTTTATTCTTAAGAGCTGCAAGCAGCATGGATAAAGTTTCCTTTGTGTCTTTGTCTTTGGCTTTCATGGCTTTGACCATATCAGCACGTACTTCATCAATTTTACTCATGATTCATTCCTCCTAATATTTTCTTCCAACTATTATACAAAACTATTGAAAAAATATCCAGTCTAATATCTGCATGAATAATTCCTTGCTGTTTTCAGCATACTAGCCATATGTTAGAAAATATGGAAAAAACAGAAAAATCAGGAGGAAGATAAATGCTATGAAGGCAACAGGAATCGTAAGAAGAATCGATGATCTGGGGCGTGTGGTCGTGCCAAAAGAGATCAGAAGGACACTGAGGATCAGGGAAGGCGATCCGCTGGAGATATTTACAGACAGAGAAGGTGAGATTATTCTGAAGAAATATTCACCGATAGGGGAACTGTCTGCATTTGCAAAGCAGTATGCGGAAAGTCTGTCGCAGGTTTTGGAATGCCTGGTGGGGATCTGTGATATGGATCAGGTAGTGGCAGCAGCGGGAAATGGAAAGAAAGAGATTCAGGATGAAGATATTACGGGAGAGCTTGGAGAATTTCTGAAAGAACGAAAAACACGGAATGCCAAAGCCGGGGAAAAAAGATATGTACCGATCGTGAGTGTATCAGAACCTTATAAACAGGAGGTGATCAGTCCGATTCTGTGTGCAGGTGATGTGATCGGTGCGGTTTTTCTGCTGAATCAGGAACGTACGGACAGGTTCAAAGATACAGAGCTTTGTCTTGCGGAATATACGGCAAAGGTTCTGGGCAAACAGATGGAACAATAGGACGATTGTAAACAAAAATAAGCGCATAAATCAGATGCTTCCTTCATAATCTGTGATAGATGAGGAGGGAAAGCATGGGAAAAAAGGGACAAAATGAAGTGTGGATCATGTGGATACTGAAATCTCTTCTGGCAGCATATGTAGTGACCGGAATCCTTTTGATGATACTGGCAATGGCGCTGTATAAATTCGAACTTACGGAAGAAGCTGTGACAGCAGGGATCACAGCGGTCTATCTGCTCTCTACATTTGCCGGTGGACTTGTGGCGGGTAAACTTGCAAAGATCAGACGTTTCTTGTGGGGAATTGTACTTGGAATTCTGTACTTCGCATTTCTGTTACTGATTACATGGGGAATCTATCGTACATTTCACGGAAGTGGAACAGAGATTCTGATAACATTTGCGCTGTGTGCGGGAGGTGGTATGGCAGGCGGAATGATATCCTAAGAAAAAGATTGCGAAACCTATGTCAAAATGTTATAATAACGTAAGTTAAGCAATAGTAAGGAGGGATACGAACATGAAACATGTAAAATCATTGAATAAACCTATGAACAGCAATCTGAAAAAAAGCGGATGTGGCGAATGCCAGACATCATGCCAGTCAGCATGTAAGACATCCTGCACAGTAGGAAACCAGACTTGCGAACAGAGCAAATAATTTAAAAAGATATGGGATACTTGGGACAGCGGTCTTTAGGGTCCGCTGTTTCTTGTTGCCATGCATGTGACGAAAAGGTCCGGTGGACCTTTTTTAGTTGTCTGCGGAATTGTTTTTTGATTATTTGACAACATATGGTTTTTGACGGGTAGAAAGATAACGGGAAATTCCCGATATGAAATAAGAAAAATGAGAAAGGGGTACCAAAGGATATGATTCATCAGTACCGTAATAATGGATATAATATCGTTATGGACGTGTACAGCGGATCTGTACATGTAGTAGATGATGTCTGTTATGACGTGATCGCGGAAGTGAACAAGTCAGAAACAGAACCAACTGCCGGATCGTTAAAAGAAGCGGATGTAAAAGAAAAGCTTTTACAGACACTTGGAAACAAATATGAAACATCCGACATTGAAGATGCATTATCAGACGTGATCGAACTGACAGAAGGCGGTCAGTTATTTGTAAAAGATACATATGAATGCATGATCGAAGAAGTAAAGAAGAGAAAGACAGTTGTAAAGGCACTGTGCCTGCATATTGCACACGACTGTAACCTTGCTTGCAAATACTGTTTTGCAGAAGAAGGGGAATATCATGGAAGACGAGCACTTATGAGCTATGAAGTCGGTAAGAAAGCGCTGGACTTCCTGATCAAGAATTCTGGTAACCGCCGTAATCTGGAAGTAGATTTCTTCGGCGGGGAGCCTCTGATGAACTGGCAGGTGGTAAAAGATCTGGTAGCTTACGGAAGAGAGCAGGAGAAGATACATAATAAGCATTTCCGTTTTACAATCACAACGAACGGAGTGCTGTTAAATGATGAAATTCAGGAATTTGTAAATAAAGAAATGGACAATGTAGTGTTGAGCCTGGATGGACGTAAAGAGATCAATGATCAGATGCGTCCGTTTAGAAATGGAAAAGGAAGTTATGATCTGATCGTTCCGAAGTTCCAGAAACTTGCAGAAAGCAGAAATCAGGAAAAATATTACATTCGTGGTACATTTACAAGAAATAATCTGGATTTCTCCAATGATATCATGCATTTTGCAGACCTCGGATTCAAACAGATGTCGATTGAACCGGTTGTTGGAGATGAAAGTGATCCGTATGCGATCAGGGAGGAAGATATTCCTAAGATCATGGAGGAATATGATAAACTCGCCAAGATGATGATCGAACGCGAGAAAGAAGGAAAAGGCTTTAATTTCTTCCATTTTATGATAGATTTAAATGGTGGACCATGTGTGGCAAAACGTTTATCCGGTTGTGGATCCGGAACAGAGTATCTGGCTGTTACACCATGGGGAGACCTCTATCCATGTCATCAGTTTGTCGGACAGGATGATTTCCTGATGGGTAATGTGGATGATGGAATCGTGAAGCCGGAGATTGCTGACGATTTCAGAAGCTGCAATGTGTATTCCAAAGATAAATGCAGAAACTGCTTTGCAAAATTCTACTGCAGCGGCGGATGCATGGCAAACTCTTATAATTTCCATGGTACGATCCATGATACTTATGAGATCGGCTGTGAGATGCAAAGGAAACGTGTAGAGTGTGCGATCATGATGAAGGCAGCACTTGCAGATGAAGAATAATATTTCGAGAGGATGTGTAGGAGAACGATGAAGAAGTCAAAAAGCATACTGAGTTTGCTTCTGGCTGTAATTCTCATCGTCGGACTTGGATTTACTGTGATTACAGGAATTGGCAAATCTAAGTCCGGTGCGATGAAAAACATCAAACTTGGTCTGGATCTTGCCGGTGGTGTAAGTATTACCTATCAGGTAAAAGATAAGAATCCGACCAAAGAAGAGATGAGCGATACGATCTACAAACTGCAAAAGCGTGTAGAACAGTACAGTACAGAAGCAAGTGTATACCAGGAAGGAAATGACCGTATTAACATTGAGATCCCTGGTGTTACAGATGCCAATAAGATTCTGGATGAACTTGGAAAACCAGGTTCCCTTTCATTCCAGACAGCGGATGGAGAAACAGTTCTTACGGGAACAGATGTTAAGAGTGCGTCTGCGAAAACCGGTCAGGATGACATGGGGAATAAAGAATATTCTGTAGAGTTGAATCTGACCAAATCAGGTACCAGCAAATTTGCAACGGCAACGAAAGAAAATATCGGAAAACAGATTGCGATCATCTATGATGGTGAGACAATCTCAAGTCCGGTCGTACGGTCTGAGATCACAGGTGGACAGGCCTATATTACAGGCGACTTCACTTATGAAGAAGCAGATAATCTGGCATCTACGATCCGTATCGGTGGACTGAAACTTCAGCTTGAAGAGCTGCGTTCCAATGTAGTAGGAGCACAGCTTGGAGAACAGGCATTGAATACAAGTTTAAAAGCCGGTATTATTGGTCTGATCCTTGTATTCCTGTTCATGATTTTTGTATACAGACTTCCGGGACTGGCATCAAGCCTTGCGCTGGTCATCTATACAGAGATCGTACTTGTAATATTGAATGCGTTTGATGTAACGCTGACCCTTCCGGGTATTGCCGGTATCATTTTAAGTATTGGTATGGCAGTAGATGCGAATGTTATCATCTTTGCCCGTGTACGTGAAGAGATGGCAAGAGGAAGAAGTGTAAAAGTATCCTTAAAATCAGGATTCCAGAAAGCTATGTCAGCAATTGTTGACGGTAATGTGACAACACTGATCGCGGCTGCGGTTCTGTGGTTTAAAGGTTCCGGAACAGTCAAAGGATTTGCGCAGACTCTGGCAATCGGTATTGTGGTATCAATGTTTACAGCACTGGTGATTACACGTATGATCGTGTTTGCGTTCTATGGAATCGGAATCCGAAAAGAGAGTCTGTATTACCATAAGATGAAAGAAAGAAAGCCAATCAACTTCCTTGGCAAGAAGAAAGTGTTCTTCAGTATTTCTATTGCAATGATCCTTGCAGGATTCGTGGTTATGGGAGTACATTCTGCCCAGGGTAACGGGGCATTGGCTTACAGTCTGGATTTCAAGGGCGGAACATCTATGAATGTGAAGTTTGACAAAGATTATTCCATCGATGAGATTGATAAAGAGATCGTTCCTGTTGTAGAAAAAGTGACAGGAGATTATAATATCCAGACACAGAAAGTATCCGGAACAAAACAGGTAGTCATCAAGACAGTAACTTTAAGTCTGTCTGAACGTGAGAAGGTAAATAAGGCACTGGAAGATAATTTTGGTGTAAAAGAATCTGATATCACAGCGGAAAATATCAGTTCAACGATCAGTAATGAGATGCGTCAGGATGCAGTGATCGCAGTGATCGTGGCAACAATTTTTATGTTGCTTTATATCTGGTTCCGTTTCAAAGATGTACGTTTTGCTACAAGTGCGGTGCTGGCATTATTACATGATGTACTGGTTGTACTGGCATTCTATGCAGTATCCAGAATCTCAGTCGGAGGTACATTTATTGCTTGTATGCTGACGATTGTAG
>OLVW01003367.1_pt1 | contig 10090 bp, 5 predicted proteins | sample 1673301 | NCBI WGS metagenome assembly OLVW01 (sample SAMEA3178941, study PRJEB25190) | human gut metagenome | reverse complement strand
GTTCGGGTGACCGGCCAGGCAGGCCAGCAGCTCCAGCTCCTTCGGCGGGGCCTCAACGACCTTGCCCTTGACCTTCAATTCATAGCGGTTCATGTCAAGGTGCAGATTGTCAAAGTCGTAAACGCCCTTGTTTTCCTCCTCCTTAGCGGAGGAGCGGCGCAGCACGGCCTTGATGCGGGCCGTGACCTCCTTGGCGTCAAACGGCTTGACGATGTAGTCATCCGCGCCCAGCTCAAGACCCAGCACCTTGTCGTAGGTCTCGCCCTTAGCGGTCAGCATGATGATGGGGGTGTTGTCCTTGGCGCGGAGCTTGCGGCAGACCTCCCAGCCGTCCATGACCGGCATCATAACGTCCAGCAGCACAAGATCCGGGTGCAGCTTGTCGAACTCTGCCAGCGCTGCGCCGCCGTCGTGGACCATCGTCACGTTGTAGCCCTCCTTGACCAGATACAGTCGGAGCAGCTCGCAGATATTTTTATCGTCATCAACGACCAGAATTTTCTCATTTGCCATCTTAGTTTCCTCCTTGCCCGCCTGCGGCGGTATCGATACAAGGGTATTATACCGCATAATTGTGGACAAAAAAAGACCATATCGTCGGGTTCCTGGGAAATTTTTGCGGTTTTTCTGCGCAGGCGGCGCACCCCGGGGAAGATTATTTCAAAAACAGCTTGAGAGAAAAGAACGCATCTGCTATAATACATTTATATATGTAAATCGGCCTGTGCGCCGATCCGCATGGCAAAAATTCAGCAAAAATTCAAAGGAGAATTTTGAAATATGAAATTAGGAATCGTAGCTTCAGCGGTACTTTTTATATATCTATAATTCTCCAAAAACCTCAATATATTTTCATAGATACGCTGTTTTAAGCCATCCTCCATTTCATGTAAATCCACATAAATCCATGTACTTTACTCCCAAATGGGGGGTAAATACGGGGGTAAAACACAGGGAACTCAACGCGATAAAACGCCTCGATTTTCGATCTAAAAGTGTTGTGAGCCGTTTTGGGCACATTGTTGTCTTTAATGTGCAGGACAACAAAACAGCGCCTTTAATCTGTTGCTGTATGCAATCGGATTGAGGCGCTATTTTTTATTGCTGCGTGACAACTTTGAACACTATGCTGGCAGACAGGAATGATAGCTGAACACGCATACGGATTTTTTGATATAGGAATCAGTTTCAATTCTTCAATACAGATTTCATACATCACGGGTTGCTATGCGGCATAGAAAGTAGAATCATCACGCAACAAAATGTTGCTAAAATGCGCATTGCCTTGTATAATATGGATATAACTTATTTGAAAGGTGGGCTGGACATATGAAGTATATTTTGATGCACCGTGAAACTGTCGTTGCCGTGCTGAGCGTCAATGACATCAGCGGCACGGTATACCGTGTAGACGATGTGCTGCAACCTGCTCACCTGCCGATTGGACTATACGCCCCCGACCACAAGGAGCTTGCCAAGAATCTGAATCTTTGGTTGGCCGGACGTACCATCCCTGCCAGCCGTTCGGGATTTCACCGTGCGCTGGAGGATTTGCAGGTTCAGAAGAAGTTACAGCTGTCCGCCAGCACTTTGATGATGAAGTGCTTTGCACTAAGCCTGTCCGATCAATACTGGCTCAATCCTGCAGAACAGCCACTGGAATGGAGCAAGGTCAATTTCTATAATAATGATTTTTCGGAAGATGTCGGCAACATTCTGTTTGGGCAGATTCCGCAGCAGGACAGCATTGACCTTGCCTCCCCCTGCAACACCTCGGACGGCTGGCTGAAAAAGAAATGGAAGATTCTGAACTGCCAGCGTGTGTTGGTAAAGGGCGGTAGCGGCATGGCCCAGCAGGAGCCGTTCAACGAGGTTGTCGCTTCCCTGCTCTGCCGCAAGCTGGGCATCCCGCATGTGGAATACAGCCTGCTGTTTGAGGGGGACAAGCCCTATTCCGTTTGCCCGAATATGACAACCGACCGGCAGGACTTTGTCAGCGCCTACTATATCTTTTCGGCTTTCCCCCGCGCGGACGGTGTGAGTGCCTACGACCATTTCCTCGCTTGCTGTGAAAAGCTGGGTATCCCGGATGTGCCCGAGCGGTTGCAACAGATGATGATTCTGGATTATCTGATTTGTAATCAGGATCGTCACTTCGGCAATTTTGGCGCTATCCGTGACGCAGTAACGCTGGAATGGGTCGGTTTCGCACCGATTTTTGACAGCGGCACGAGCCTTTGGTTCGACCAGTACGCCTCCAAAATCGACGCACTGGCCGATGCCCCCGCCAAACCGTTCGCTGCCACACAGCAGGCACAGCTTGCCCTTGCAAGAGATGGATTGCCAGCGCTGAATCTTGCTGCGCTGGATGATTGTAAAGATGAGGTTCTTGCAATTTTTGAACAAGCGCATTTCGGTGAGCCAAACCGTGCCAACATCTTGGTTGATGCTCTGGCAGTGCGCTGTAAAATCTTGCAAGCGAAGCAATAACTTTGAAATAAAAACAGCCTTTCCCTATGCTTTCTTGGAAGCACGCGGGAAAGGCTGTTTTTGTTATGGCGCTCACACAGTCTGCAAGATTTTCTCTAAGGCATTTTTATAGGCCATGTTCTGCTCCTTCGTTCGTTTGGAAGCCCCTTTAGGGTGCTTTCCGGCACGAAGGAGCTTTTTGTTTTCGTATCGCCGCAGCATAAGAGCGTCTATGTTGTCGGCGGTGTATTCCAAACCGTTCTGATTCAGCACCCGGGCGCATTTGGCAAGGCACATACTCGCCAGCCCATAGTCCTGTGTTACGACCACATCCCCCGACTTTACCCGGTTGACGAGGGCAAAGTCCACGCTGTCAGAACCTTTATCGAACACCAGCGTCTGCGCACCTTCCCGCTCGATTTGGTGGGCGGTGTCGCACAGGATGATGACCGGAACGCCAAACCGCTTTGCAATCTGCAATGTCAGGTCCACCACCGGGCAGCCGTCTGCATCGATCAAAATGGTCATGTGTGTTCCTCCATCGCCCACCGAAAGGCTTTCGCGGTGCGCAGGTCAGCGTTTTTGAAATGCCCGCCGCTGTTCCACTCAAGGGTGCAGTCTGCGCCACGCTCTATAAGCCGGCTGTGCAGGGTGCGGATGTTATCACCTACCGCAGCCATGACAGCGTTTTTCGTGCGCTCTTCCTTGTCACCAAGGCTCAGATAAATGTGCTGTGCCTGTATCGGGTGCTGCTGTTCAAACTCCATCCAGCCCGGAAACCAAACAGAGGGCGAGGCGGCGGCGACACCATAGAACAGATCAGTCTGGGTGGATGCCCACAATGCAAACAGCCCTGCCAGCGAATAGCCGCCCAGAATGATTTTGACTTTTTCCGGGAGATCAAACTGTTGTTTCAGTGACGGAATGACCTGCTCTGTCAGAAAGCACAGGGTTTCCGTAGCCTTGCCACCAAATCCTTGCTTTCCCCACACAGCAGGGGCTTCCCACGGGGAAAGTGCATCGTTCCAGCTTTCCACCGGGATGGCCGCAAACAGAAAGTGGTGCGCACTCTGTGCAATAGCGGCAACCTCGCTTTCCATGCTTTGCAACTCGTGTTCGCCGGTCATTTGGAGCAGTAGATATTCTGCATGAGCTTCGCCGTAAATGCGGCAAGGCCTGTTCCTGATCAGCATTGTCTGTGCGCTCATTGCGGCAGCCTCCCAAAAAGATTTTGATAAGTCCAGTATAGCAACCGAAAAATCATTTTGCAATTCAAAAGGCGTTCATAGCCGTAGCAAGCAGTGTCTTCGTATATACAAAGACCATTTTGCGTTGCAAAATGCTTGTTGGGAAATCCCAAACCCTTGAACTGCATCCGACGGATGCAGGCTACGCGTTTTTGCAAAACGCTTTTGCGACTTGCAATTTTGTTCATCAAACTTGTATTTCTTTGCCGGAACCGTTGCGCTTTGCCGCCCAACTTGTTATTATTAAACGTGAAAGAACTTTCACAGAGAAACGGAGAAAACACCATGCCTACTTTGGAATGGATCGGAAAAAGCAAAGTTGTCAATCATCATCAGGAAGTGCCGTTCCGTGTGTTGGAGCGTCAGTATAGCTTTGACGAAATGGGCAAGCACACCGAGGACAACGGCAGTGATAACATGATTATCCACGGCGATAATCTGGAAGCCCTGAAAGCTCTGCTGCCGCAGTATGAGGGCCGGGTAAAGTGCATCTACATCGATCCTCCTTACAACACTGGCAATGAGAAGTGGTGCTACAATGATAATGTCAATGATCCACATATTCAAAAGTGGCTGGGCGAAGTAGTCGGCAAGGAAGGCGAGGATTTGACACGCCATGACAAGTGGCTCTGCATGATGTATCCTCGGCTGATGCTGCTGCAGAAGTTGCTGGCGGATGATGGGTTTATTTTTGTTAGCATTGATGTTTTTGAATATGCTTATCTTCGATGCATTATGGATGAGATTTTTGGCTCTGCCAATTTCCGAAACTGTATTGCAGTTCGTCGTGGAATTAAAAATGTTCAGGCTCAATTTGACGAAGTTCAGTCGCTTTCGTTAGGACATGAGTATATTTATCTGTACTCAAAAAATCCTCAAGCTAAGTTGCCGAAGTTGTCAAAAGGGTTTGAAGCTGATAAGGCAGGAAAATGGGATACATTCTGGCGTGGAACGGATCGCCCTACCATGCGGTATGAAATTTTTGGCATCACGCCTGAATCGGGTCAGTGGAGATGGGAGGAGCCACAAAAGCAATGCAAAATTATGAAAATTACTTATCGAACTATGCAGCATCAATGTCGATAGATGATTTTTATATTGACCATCTTATGGCAACTAATGAAAAGATGGATTTTGTCAGAAAGAACGAAAAGGGTACAATTCAATATTATGTACCACCACAGACAGGAAAATTATTAAGTGATAACTGGATGGATATTCTCCTTTCTGGCTCGTATGCAGGATTTGATACCGAGAAAAATGTTCTTCTTATCGAAAGAATCATCAAATGGATAACGAAGGACGGCGATGTTATTCTCGATTCTTTTGCGGGTTCGGGCACAACTGCTCATGCCGTTCTAAATGCCAATAATGAAGATAAAGGACATCGCAGGTTTGTACTCGTTGAGATGGAACGGTATGCCGATACTACGACTGCTGAACGTGTGAAGCGTGTGATCAACGGCTATGGCAAAGACAAGAACGCCGTAGAAGGCACTGGTGGCAATTTCAGTTACTACGAACTGGGCGAGCGGCTGCTTCTGCCGGATGGCAACCTGAATGAAAGCGTCGGCATAGACAAAATTCGTGACTACATCTGGTATACGGAAACGAAGAAACCTGCGGTGAGTCAACAGAACGGAAACCCATATTTCCTCGGTGAGAACAACCACACCGCTTACTATTTCTACTATGAGCCCGATCAGATGTGCGTGTTGGACTATGCTTTTTTGTCTACCATTCCGGAAAAAGCGGAAAACTATCTGATTTATGCTGACCGCTGTGCATTGAGTGAGAGTGACTTGCTGCGGTTTGGTATCACGTTTAAGAAAATTCCGCGCGACATTGCGCGGGTGTAAGGAGGACGGCTCTTATGGAATTGAAAAATTATCAGAAAGCCGTCATTCGGGATTTGGAACGCTATCTGGAAATCCTGATGCAGACAAAGAACATCGAAACAGCCTATACTCGGCTCTGGCAGGAGAAAGATGTCAAAGTCGGATTTGGCGGAATGCCCAAGTATCAGAATATTCTGCCCGGTGTGCCGAATGTCTGCCTGAAAGTTCCTACGGGCGGCGGCAAAACATTTTTGGCTGCAAATGCCATCGAGCCGATTTTCTCCGCACTGGGTGTGGTAAAACGCCGTGCAGTGGTTTGGCTGGTTCCGTCAGATGCTATCCTGACCCAAACCTTGGCTGCATTGCGTGACCCTGCACATCCTTACCGCCAGAAAATTGATGTTGCCTTTGGCAGCCGTGTAGAAGTGTATACCAAAGAACAGCTTTTGATGGGGCAGCACTTCAATATCTCTGCGGTCAACGAGCAGCTTTCCATCATGGTGCTGTCTTACGATTCGTTCCGTGGCAAGAAGGAGCAGCTCAAGGCCAAGCAGGAGAACAGTAGCCTTGTTGCGCTGGCAAATGCACTGGGCGAACCCGATATGCCGCTGGAAGATACCGACCCGACCGCCTTGATGCAGGTCATCAATCAGCTGCATCCGTTGGTTATCGTGGACGAAAGCCACCATGCGCGCAGCAACTTGAGCAAGCAGATGCTGCAGAACTTCAATCCCTGCTTTGTGCTGGATCTGACGGCAACGCCCACTAAGGAAAGCAATATCATCTCCATTGTGGATGCGATTCACTTGAAACGCGAGAACATGGTCAAGTTGCCTGTCATCGTGATGAATCGCAACAGCCAGCAGGATGTGCTGCATGATGCCATCGAGATGCAGCGGACACTGGAAATTCACGCAAAAGATGCCTACGAAAAGGGCGGCAGCTACATTCGCCCCATCGTGCTGTTTCAGGCGCAACCCAAGAGCACAGAAAATGCAACGACCTTTGAAAAACTGCGCCAACGCCTGATTGCAGCCAACATTCCAGCAGAGCAAATTGCCATCAAGACGGCGGAGATCAACGAGTTGAAAAATGTGGATTTGCTGTCGGAAAAGTGTTCGATTCGCTTTATCATTACAATCAATGCCTTGAAAGAGGGTTGGGACTGCCCCTTTGCGTATATCCTTGCTTCGCTGGCGAACCGCACCAGTCAGGTGGATGTGGAGCAAATCGTGGGGCGTATTCTGCGCCTGCCCTATACCCGGAAACATTCTTCTCCGATCCTGAATACTTCGTATGTCCTGACCTCGTCTGCGGACTTCAAGCGTACGCTGGATGGCATCGTCAAGGGCTTGAATAACGCAGGCTTCACTGACCACGATTACCGTGTGCAGGAAGAAGCTGCCCCGGTCGAGCCGCTGCCCAAAGTGGAGCAGACCATCTTCCCGGCACAGCCGACAAACGAAGCAATGCCCGCAGCATCGGCGGAAGAGGAAGAGTTTTTTGATTTCGACCCGACACTGTTGGGTAGCACCTTGGCAAAGGCAAGTGTTTCTCCCTCGGTGCAGAATATTTTTGACCGCTCTGAAAAGGAACAGAACGATTTTGATGTTGCTATGCAGCAGCACCAGAATGACCCGTTGAGCGATTTGCCGCTGGAGGTGCAGGACAAAGTGGATGTTTCCCATGTAAATCCAGAATTTCTGGAAGATGTGCGCACCCTTAAATTGCCGAAATTCTACTTAAAAACGTTGCCAAGCCTTTTAGATCCGGAAGGAAAAACGGAGCTGGATAAAGCCCAGCTGCTTTTGGATTTTTCTCTGAAAGGAAAACCGAGTGCAATCGACTTCGGCCATCTGGACGACGATTTGGCGCAGGTCGATTTGGAAGACCGCGATACCACGACACCGCGTATCTCCAAGCTGAAAGATGATTATCAGCAGTACATGAACAGGCAGTTTCCACTGCTTCCGGGCGAGGATAAACTGCGTATCTGCAAGGATATTATCCACAAGAGCCTTTGCAAGATGAACGCGGTGGATGATAATGAACTGCGGCGTTATGTCGATGGTATCGTGAATAATATGAACCGCGAAGAGCTGGACGCGCTGGAACGGATGCCTGTTAACTTTGCAGCAAAAATTCGTGCATACGTCATGCAGCTTCAAGAGGAAACTGCCCGAGAAAACTTCTACAAGTGGCTGGAAACGGAGAAAATCGTATGTGAACCCCGCTTTCAGTTGACGGAGTATATCACCCTCCCGGATAGCACTTCTTCAATGAGCAAGAGCCTGTACCAGACTGAGGGCAAGATGGATGGGCTGGAATACAAAATGGCTCTGGCAATGACCAACATGGACAATATCCGCTGGTGGCATCGCAACCCGGAGCGTAACAAGTTTTCGTTCTGTTTGAACGGATTCCGCAACCATTACCCGGATTTTATCGTTCGCACGACCAGCGGAAAGATTATTCTGATTGAAACCAAAGGCGACCAGCTGGAAAATGCAGAGTCCAGAGAAAAAATTCGTCTGGGTCGTGCATGGCAGGATGCCGCTGGCAAGCAGGCATACCGCTATTATATGGTGTTCCAGAATAAGGATTTGCAGATGGAGGGAGCATATCGCCTTGATGAGTTTTTGACGCTGCTGAGGGAACTGTAAACAGAACCGAGGCTGTGGCTGAGAGGTAAAATTATGGGTAAAGGTAAGAAGAAAAAGCCGATTTCTCCGAAGAAAAGTATTCAGAGCCTTCAAGAATCAAGAGATGGTGGTCAAATTGCGCTTAGAGGATATACCTACCAGTTTTTGTATGCTTGTTATTTGATGCTGACGAACCAGAATGAGAGTACAATCTTTCAACTTGAAGGCATCGAAGATGTTGACCGAATTGAAAAACAAGACGGCGGCCAAATTACACATATTCAGCTCAAGTACTCCGTCAATCGGCAAAACGCAAGCTTTTTGGCTGATGTTCTGCAAAATTTTCTTGAGGCATATCTTCTTGATAAAGACAGATATTTTAAGATGGTCTATGATTTCCCAGTTGCAAATGGAAATTTGAAGAAAATTCTTGAGGGAAAATTAGATGAAGCTTCTCTTAAATATTGGAAAGAAGTGATTGAAAAAATTAAAGAGAGCCAAACATCATGGGATTGGAGCCAATATAATTTTGAAGATTTTTTGTCTAGGCTGTCGTTTGAAAACTTAAAAAAAGAAATTTTTGAAGATGAAATAGAAAAGGCACTAATTCAATACCACGATATCAGTACAGATAATCTCAAATTATATGTGAATAGCATAAAAATCCTTTGCCTTAAAAAAATGGAGAATCGCGATTTAATAACAAGAAAAGAATTGGTTTCTTGCGTTGAAGCAGTTAAGATGGACATTAGCAAAGGGGCTCAAAATCCAGCGCATAGCTGGATTAGAAAACTTAGTTTTTCAAAAAATGCAGCAGAACATGAGAATGATTTCTATGAAGGGAAAAAAGCAACTCCTGCGGATATAGCAAAAAATCTTCCGGTAGAACGTCCAATGCTAGAGGGAAAAATTATAACGTCTATACAAGAAAATATAGTGACTGTAATAAAAGCCTCCAGCGGGCAGGGAAAGACAACACTCGCATTAAGATCAGCTTATTTGCTTCAGAATGAATATACTGCCTATCAAGTGACAGTATGCGATAATAATGAACAACTAGGCAATACATTTCAATATTTTAACTCTCGGTTACGTCTTGGAGAGAAGCTTCTGATTTTGATTGACAACTTGGATGGCAGAGTACAAAAGTGGAATGGACTTGTGCAGCTTTTGCAAGCTGAATTACCAACTAATTATAAGGTTCTTCTTACGACAAGGGAAATTGATTGGTACAATTATAGTGGTGATTTGAGCAATATCCGCTCAATAAATATTATAGTCCCGACATTAGAAGAACAAGAAGCAAAAAATATTTTCCAAAAATTAAAAGAAACAGGAAATCTGCACCCCAGCATAACAAATTGGAAACGAGAGTGGAATCGAATTGCCGAACGGAAACTTTTAATAGAGTATGTTTATTTGCTGACTCATGGTGAGATGCTTTCTGAACGAATTACAGCTCAGATGAAAGAACTTGGGCAGTCTTCATTTGGACAGCTAAAATGTGACATTTTGCGTAAAGTATGCTTTGCTGATGTTTGTGGGGTAAAGCTTACTGTCCGAAATCTCTTTTGCAGTCAAAAAGATTATGCAGGAGCAGATTTTGGCGAACTGTTAAAAAATCTAGAGTCGGAATTTTTAATTCATCTCAACACAGATGATAATTATGTAGAAGGACTGCATCCAATCCGTTCGTGGCATATTGTAAATCAGTTACATGAATTTGTTCCCCTCGAAAACACGGCAATTTCTGTAATTAAAATGGTCGAAAAGAAGGATTATGCAGTACTATTTTCTCATATTCCCGAATTTTCGTTAAATAAGAGTGCTTTTTTCAAAGAGGTCCTAGATTTTTTGTGGGACGAAAACGATCTGTCCGGATGCCTTCGGGCAG
>OLVW01003365.1_pt1 | contig 10105 bp, 10 predicted proteins | sample 1673301 | NCBI WGS metagenome assembly OLVW01 (sample SAMEA3178941, study PRJEB25190) | human gut metagenome | reverse complement strand
CAGCAATAATATGCAATATATGATTGCGGAAGCTGCTCCCGAAGCTCCGGACTTTGCTAACGGGATGTTCCTGACCTCTGCCAATCTGGGAACAACAATCGGCACAGCCATATGTGGAGCTTTCATCACAGAAATGGGTACACAATATTCTGTATTCGGTGCATTGCTCTTCCTGATTGCCAGTATGGTGTTTGTTTATTTGAGGATTCGTGTGCCGCATTCACCGAAACAAGTTAAAATGAATATGGCAACAGAATGATGAAATCTACTAATATAGAAAACTCAGCCTCGATTCAGTCTAAAGAACATTATATTCTGCTGGATGCTTTATGCGTTAGTCGGACTCTTTTTGCCTTTGTTTCGTAAAGTTTCCAATAAGGGATTATTGATAACTTCCGCCTTTTTTTATTATTGCCGGCTGGATTGGCGAGTGGATATGGCGTATGCTCACTTACAAGAAAAGAATAAAAATATATAATCCGTAATTGGGGTAATAATGTCAGTAATTCATCTACAAACACTCTTTTTATTTCACCGTATTTTTGCAATGTAGAAAGTAGACAATCAATTCATTAATAATTAAATGTAAGAGATATGAAACGAATATTATTATTAACCGCTGTATTTATTATGATGCTTGGAACCAGTTTTTCTTTCGCACAGGCTGATGCGGATAACTTTTATAAAAGTGATTGGGTAAAGGTAGAAAAGGTTTCTTTTTCTAACCAGTATAAAATGAAAGTAGCCGGCAATCTGTTTTTGCCGAAGACCATGAAAGAGGGAGAGAAATATCCTGCCATCATTGTCGGACATCCGATGGGAGCGGTCAAGGAACAGAGTGCGAATCTGTATGCTACTAAAATGGCGGAACGTGGTTTTGTAACGTTGTCCATCGACTTGTCTTTTTGGGGTGGAAGTGAAGGTGAGCCGCGCAATGCTGTTTTGCCAGAGCTATATGCGGAGGATTTCGGTGCCGCAGTAGATTTTTTGGGTACACGTCCGTTTATCGACCGGAATAATATTGGTGTAATCGGAATTTGTGGCAGCGGAAGTTTCGCTATCAGTGCGGCCAAGATAGACCCTCGTCTGAAAGCGATTGCAACCATCAGCATGTACAATATGGGTACAGCCAGCCGCAACGGACTGAAACATGCGCTGACTTTAGAACAACGGAAACAAATCATGGCTGAGGCAGCAGAACAGCGCTATGCAGAGTTTCTGGGCGGAGAAACTAAATATACCGGTGGCACTGTACACGAAGTGACAGAAAGCTCTGGTCCGATAGAACGCGAATTTTATGAGTTCTACCGCACTCAGAGAGGAGAGTTTACTCCCGAAGGAGCAACTCCGATGACTACCACACACCCTACACTTTCAAGTAACGTGAAATTCATGAATTTCTATCCTTTTGCTGATATTGAGACTATTTCACCTCGTCCTATGCTTTTCATAGCAGGGGAGAATGCCCACTCACGCGAATTTAGTGAAGATGCCTACCGACTGGCTGCCGAGCCCAAAGAACTGTACATTGTACCCGGTGCGGGGCATGTAGACCTTTACGACCGTGTGGGTCTTATACCATTTGATAAATTGGAATCCTTTTTTAAGGAATATCTGAAGAAATAAGTATGAACAGGAGAACCGGAAAAACAGAAACAGTTATGAAGCGCTTATTTATGACAACTTTGGTAATGTTGACGTTGTCCGTCAGTTTCGCCTCGTGTGGCACGGATGATACGGAGTTTGCTCCGAATACAGGAGTGCCGGCTCCACCGGCAAACAATGACGATAATAGTTCCAGTGGTGGAGGCAGTGATAATCCGGGTGGTGGGAACGATAATCCCGGAGGAAATAATGACGACAGTGACGATGAAATAATGAGTAATAAACTTCGGATTACAGTAGGTTCTTCCTCGTTCGATGCTACGCTGGAAGACAATGAAACGGTAAAAGCATTCAAAAAGTTACTGCCTATGACAGTGAATATGCCGGACTTGAATAGAAATGAGAAATATTATTATTTATCAGGTAGTCTGCCAACGGCTGCATCCAATCCGGGCACTATCCTTACAGGCGACCTGATGCTCTATGGTTCTAATTGCGTCGTACTTTTCTACGAGAGTTTTTCCACCTCATACAGCTATACCCGGCTGGGACGTGTGAATAACTCTTCCGGACTTGCTTCGGCATTAGGTTCAGGAAGCGTGACAGTAACTTTCGAACTGCAAAAAGAATAATTGCATCACGATCATTTTAGAATAATCATCAAGAAAAACAGATAACTATTTAAATAAAAGACAATCGAATCATGAAACAAATTAAAAATACACATTACGAAGGCGAACGTCCTTTGTTCGCATCCCACGGGCTTTATTTGGAAGAAGTAACCATTCATGCCGGTGAATCGGCACTGAAAGAGTGCAGTGATATAGAAGCGGTAAACTGTCGTTTCGAGGGAAAATATCCGTTTTGGCATAATGATGGTTTTGTAGTTAAAAATTGCCTCTTTACCGAAGGAGCACGTGCCGCACTTTGGTATTCCAAAAATCTGAAGATGAAGGATACCTTAGTGGAAGCACCGAAGATGTTTCGCGAAATGGACGGAGTCGAACTCGAAAATGTACAGTTGCCCAACGCTTTGGAAACATTTTGGTATTGTCGTAATATAGACTTGAAGAACGTGCAGATAGACAAGGCGGATTATCTTTTTATACATAGCGAGAATATCAATATCCAGCACTACGCCCAAAACGGAAACTATTCATTCCAGTACTGTAAGAACGTGGAAATCCGTAATGCGGTTATCAACTCCAAAGATGCATTTTGGAATACGGAGAATGTGACAGTCTACGATTCTGTGCTGGACGGTGAATATCTGGGCTGGCATTCTCAAAACTTACGTTTGGTGAATTGTAAAATCTCGGGTACACAACCGCTTTGCTACGCACACGACCTGATAATGGAAAATTGTACGATGGCAGATAATGCTGACCTTGCTTTCGAACATAGCAGTGTACAAGCAACGATTAAAAGTCCTGTTCATAGCGTGAAGAATCCGCGTACGGGACGTATTGTTGCTGAAAGTTTCGGAACGATTATTCTGGATGAGAATTTGAAATCTCCGGGAGATTGTGAACTGAAACTTTGGGATGGCCTGACCTGTTTTGATTGAGATATGAAGTATAATTTCGATGAAGTTGTTCCACGCAGAGGTACGAACTCCTATAAATGGGATTCTGCCGGAGATGCGGATGTGTTGCCGATGTGGGTGGCTGATATGGATTTCCGTACAGCTCCCCCTGTTGTGGAAGCGTTGAAGAAACGGGTAGAACATGGCATTTTCGGATATGTGCGTGTACCCGATGTTTATTATGGGACGGTGGCAGGATGGTTTGCCGGACGTCATAACTGGCAGATCGAAAAAGAATGGATTATTTATACTACCGGAGTAGTACCGGCCCTGTCGGCTGTAATCAAGGCACTGACCACTTCCGGTGATAAGGTAGTGGTGCAGACCCCCGTATATAACTGCTTTTTTTCTTCTATCCGCAACAACGGATGTGAGGTGATTACCAGTCCTTTGATTTATGAGAATGGAACTTATCAGATGGACTTTATAGATTTAGAACAGAAAGTGGCTGATCCGGGTGTAAAAGTGCTGTTATTGTGCAATCCGCATAATCCTGCCGGAAGAGTCTGGACAAAGCAGGAACTAACTCGTTTGGGCGAAATATGTCTCCGAAATGATGTGTGGGTAGTATCAGATGAAATTCATTGTGAACTTGTTTTTCCGGGACATACGTATATTCCTTTTGCTTCTGTCTCGGAAGAGATTCAGATGCATTCCATAACTTGCACTTCGCCCAGTAAAGCTTTTAATCTCGCGGGGATTCAGATTGCCAATATTGTTTCTGCCGACGCTGATATCCGTATGAAAATAGATAAGGCAATTAATATAAATGAAGTCTGCGATGTAAATCCGTTCGGTATAGAGGCGTTGATGGCTGCCTACACTGACGGTGTGGAATGGCTGGAAGAACTCAATCGATATCTATTTGCCAATTACCATTGTTTGAGAGCTTATTTTGATGAATATCTTCCCGAATTTTCAGTAGTGTCGTTGGAAGGTACGTATTTGGTATGGGTCGATTGTTCGGTGTTGAAACAGCCGTCAGAAGCTATAATGAAAACTCTGCTGGATAAGGAGAAGCTTTGGGTAAACGAAGGAAGCTTATATGGAGAGGCTGGTGAAGGTTTTATCCGCATCAATATCGCTTGTCCGCGGCAGCAGTTGATAGAAGGATTGAAAAGATTGAGGCGGGCGTTGAAACAATAAAATAATTGTCAATTTATTGAGAGGTCCCCCTTCTCACTCCCTGTAAATACTGGTTGAATGAAGTAACATGGAAAGATTGAATTGCTTGAATAGGAAGGTGGTAGGTGTTATCGTCGCTTATTTCCTTATTTATGTAGTCTGGGGTTCCACCTACTTTTTCATAGGTGTGGCTTTGAAAGACTTTTCACCTTTCCTGCTCGGAGCATTGCGGTTTACAGCTGCCGGGTTGATACTTCTTGGAATCTGTTATTTACGGGGAGAACAGATATTTAAGAAAAGCTTAGTGAAGAGTTCTGCCATTAGTGGTATTGTATTGTTGTTTGTAGATATGGCTGTTGTAATGCTGGCACAACGTTATCTCACAAGCAGCCTTGTGGCTATTATTGCTTCCTCCACAGCCCTTTGGATTTTACTGCTGGATATCCCGATGTGGCGCACTAACTTTTGTAATCCTTTCACAATCATAGGTGGCATGATTGGTTTTTGGGGAGTAGTAATGCTTTATGCCGAACAGTTCCATGCTGAATGGTTGCATCCATATAGTGAACGTGGTGTTTTGCTTCTTATTTTCGGATGTATCTCTTGGGCATTAGGAACGTTGTATGCCAAATATCGATCATCCCGTGAAGAAGAAGTGAACGCTTTTGCCGGTTCTGCGTGGCAGATGCTTTTTGCCAGTGGAATGTTTTGGATTTGTGCCGCTATGAGCGGAGATGTTCAGGAAGCGGATTGGGGTAAAATATCGGCAGGAAGCTGGTTCTCCTTGTTATATTTGATTTCTTTTGGTTCTTTGCTGGCATATTCGGCATATGTCTGGTTGTTGAAAGTGCGTCCGGCTGCAGAAGTAGGGACACATGCTTATGTCAATCCTTTTATAGCTGTTCTTTTAGGAGTCTTTTTAGGAAATGAGCAAGTTACTTTTATTCAGATATTCGGTTTATTAGTGATTCTCTTGGGGGTGATGCTGATTAGCAGGAAATATAACAGGAGAAAACCATCTTTGTAGCTATTACTTTCAGGATTACAAACGAAATTTGTTAGGAGTTATTTTTGCTCTATCCTCAAAATCCATGATTGTGGTATAAATATCTGTAAATCGTATACATTCGGGTCGGACCATTTCCCGTAATTTTGTAACTGGTAATTTAATATTAAAAAGGTATAGTAATATGAAAAAGATTTTATTAATTCCATTGATGCTGCTGACGATGATACCGATGGCGGCATGTAGCGGATCAAATGCAGATCTGATTCTTCCGGAACAACAACCTGAGAATTCCGGTAGTGGAGATGAGGACGATTCTACAGATCCGGCAGACCCCACTCCCGGGGGTAACGGACGATATCTGGTGCTTTATTGCTCGCGCACAGGCAGTACAGAGCGTATGGCACAGCAGATTCAAAAAATACTTGATTGTGATATTCTGGAAGTGGAACCCCAAGTGGCTTACGACAGTGATTACGATGGAATGCTCAGTCGTGCGCAGGAGCAACTGTCTGCTATCCGTCAGGGAAATTATCCGGCGATTAAGACTTCGGTTGAAGATTTTGACGACTATGATATTGTGTTTGTCGGCTATCCGATCTGGTACAGTAGTATTGCCACACCGATGCAGACGTTCCTGCACAATCATGCTTCGAAGCTCTCAGGTAAACGTATTGCCCTTTTTGCCACCAGTGGTAGTAGCGGTATCTCTACATCGGTTGATGAGGCACGGAGGCTCTGCTCCGGTGCCACTTTCACCGAAACGCTGCTTCTGACTTCTTCGACGCTTTCACAGATGGAAAGTCGGGTGTCAGCGTGGCTCGAAACACTTGGTGCCAGTCGTGAAAACAATTATCCATCTACTTCTATGAATTTAAAGATTACAGTCGGAAACCGTACAATTACCGCCACAATGGAAGACAATGCTGCTGCGAAGGACTTCCTTTCGCGTTTGCCACTGGAGGTAACGCTGAATGATTATAATAATATCACTGAGAAAATCTTTTATCCGTCGCCTGCGCTGACTACGACAGGAGTGATACGTGGCTGTGCACCTGTGCCCGGTGATATAACGATTTATGTGCCATGGAATAATGTGGCGATCTTTTGTAAAAGCTGGTCGCAAAGTAACGACTTGATAAAGATTGGTCACATTGACGCTGACGGAATGGCGGCATTGAACGTTCCGGGTAATATTGCTGTGAAATTCGAGCGACAGTAGCTAAGTGAGATGCGGAAGTTTCTGAATCATAAAACAATATATATCACTATGAGAAGATTATTTTTTATTTTTGTAACAGTCATCGGAGTTTTGCAGATTCCGATGCAATCTATAAATGCACAGAATATGAAAAAAGAAGAAGTACCTCAAAACCTCAGCGCATTTCCGGTAGGAAAGGAAAATGCAGGATTCGAACAATACTTTACGGGAAAATCCTGGCTGGCGCCGCTGACCGGTAACAAAGACTTGAATGTCCCTATGTTCAATGTTACTTTTGAACCTGGTTGCCGAAACAATTGGCACAGCCATACAGGCGGACAAATCCTGATAGCCGTTGGAGGCGTAGGATATTATCAGGAACGGGGTAAGGCAGCACGTCGTTTGCTTCCCGGTGATGTCGTTGAAATAGCACCTGATGTAGAACATTGGCACGGTGCCGCTCCTGATAGTTGGTTTTCGCATTTGGCTATTGAATGCAATCCGCAGACCAACAAGAATACTTGGCTGGAACGGGTGGACGATGAACAGTATGCTGAAGCTACGAAAGATGACAGAGGAGGCGGACTAAGTGATACTGACCCCGAACTGGACGCGATATGGGGTCATTTTGCCAAAGAAGTACAGGAATACGGTGACTTGAATACTAAAACCCGCCTGATGGTGACCTTGGTATCCAATATAGCCTCGCAGGCCCGGACTGAATACCGGATGATGCTTGAAAGCGCTCTTAATGCAGGTATTACTCCGATAGAAATAAAGGAGATCCTTTATCAGGCAGTAGCCTACGCAGGTATGGCTAAAGTGATGGATTTTATCGGTATCACTAATGATGTATTATTGGCCCGTGGTGTTCGTCTTCCCTTAGAGGGACAGTCGGTTGTTTCTTCCGAAACCCGTTTCGACAAAGGACTGGGGTTGCAGAAGTCCATTTTTGGTGAGCGGATAGATCAGATGCATAAAAACGCTCCCGAAAACCAAAAGCATATTCAGCGTTATCTTTCTGCCAACTGTTTCGGAGACTATCAGACACGTAACGGACTGGATGTGAAGATGCGCGAACTGTTAACGTTCTCAATCCTTGTTTCTTTGGGAGGTTGTGAATCGCAGGTGAAAGGGCATATACAGGGGAATGTTAATGTAGGTAACGATAAAGATACTCTGCTGGCTGTTGTAACCCATCTATTGCCTTATATCGGTTATCCGCGCACACTCAATGCGATAGCTTGTCTGAATGAGGTGATTCCGGAAAAATAATCAAAAAATAACACTCAAACGATAAACAGTATAATCTGTTTGAGCGTATCTTTTTAAGAATTCTTTTTGGAGTGATGCGGAAGGAAACGATAGGTAATGTCCTCCATTGTCCCATTTACGATATGGTACAGACGCTGATTGGTTGTTTCAGATTTTAATCCGCCCAGAGTTTCTATGTAAGGTCCTAACTTTATATATTGGAAATAAGACACATTAAAATGATCCGGTAATTTCGATTTCCCGGAATACCAGCCGACTTTTACCGGAGCGATAGTCTGCCTGCTTAGATATTCAGCCAGCCGTTCTACTTCCGCTGGTGAAGCATCGCCACCCATAAAGCAGACGCACGTGACAGCCTTTCCGTACTTGTCGAGCAGTACGGAAAGGCTGTTTTCATTCAAGGGCTCTCCAACGTTCTCCATCAGGTAAGGACTATGGCAGCCTTTGCAGTGATTGGGGCAGTTGGAGAGATTGATAGCCAGCGTTACTTCGTCCGGTATTTCTTGAAATACAATATCGTAATCAGCGTACCGAAGCATAATATCTGAGGTCTGCCTCCTTTTGACGTGCCTGGGAGAAATTGCTGATACGTTTCATGTAGCCGATAACGCGGGTCAGATAGTCCACATCCTCGCTATGACATTCGGGACACTCGTGCAGATACCGTTTGTCGATGTGATGACATTTATTACATACGGTGTTCGGAATGTTGAATGTAAAGTAATTGCAGCCTTCGGTAGCAGCCACACGGAGTAATTGCCGGTATTGTTCTTTGCTGAGATGTTCTTCCAGGTTCATGTGCAGAGCAGAACCGCCTGTCAGATGTTCGATATAGCGATGGCCATGCAGACGGAATTTATCGACGATGTTCAGCGATTGATCTTCTACGATATAGAAGTAACTGTTATAGCATTCGCGGTAAGTCTGGAATCCTGCTTCCTTGTCCCATTTCGCATGCTTCACTCCGACATTTTCGGCAGGAATCATTTCACAGTTGAACAGAATGTCTTTTGTACGGTATTTCTTGTTATATTTTTCAATCATGCCGAGAATTTCCTGTACAAAAGCTTCATATTTAGGATTATCATTAATGTCGATTCCCATGAACTGTGCGGCTTCCACCAGTCCGTTTACACCGATAGTAAGATACTGACGACTCATATTGATGTAACCGGCATCAAATAGCGGCAACATTCCTTTTGCCTGCAGTTGCTTCAGATTCTCATTATAGGCCAGTTGTACTTTATGAACCAGATCGACTACTTCTTCCAGAAAGAAAGGATAAAGCATGCCGGATTTTACAGCGTGCTGGATACAGCGGTTCAGATTGATGGTGAGCACACTTTTAGAACCGGTAGAAACTCCTCCGGCTCCCAGCGTATAACTGAAACCGTTGTCTTGTATCTCATTACGCAAGCGGCAGCAACTGCTCAAAGAATCGGCATTGTCGCTCATATAAGTAAAGAAGGAATGCCCCTCTGCATACATCTCGGCAGTGAAGTCACCGTATTCTTTATCCAGCACGTCACCGTCTTTTGTCAAGAGTGCCATTGTCTCGACAGGGAATGTCAGTACGGTGCGGGTGCGTTCTTTATTAAACCATTTCATAAAACGCTTCTGCAACCAGCTGAGTGAATCCCAGTCGGGCTTGCTTCCATCCGGGAAAACGAAGTGCTCGAAAAGGCTGTTGAAATAATACTTGTCATAATAAGCTACATTCCAGAAGATAGCCTGGAAGTTGCGTGCTCCTGTAGGCTGATTGATGGAATAAACTATTTGTTCGAAACAGTCCGTTATAACTTTGTCAATCGATCTTTGTTTCAGGGATAGGTCTGCGAGTTTATCGGGGTTCTTATAATAATCCTGTCCGTATTCCAGTCCTATGAAATAGTTCATATACATCAGAAACTCGGGCGTAGCGCATGCCCCGCTCAACATACTCGATACGATGAATACCATATTGACGAATCCGCCACAGAAAGATTTCAGATTGGTGGGGGCAGTGGAATTGCCTCCTACGGCTGTTGTGCCTGCTATCAACCAGGGATACATCGTAATACTTGCACAGTAGTTGGCAAGATTGGTTTCATCATTCTTATATATGAAGTGTTGGTTCAGCAATTCGATGTAGCGGTCTGAAAGTTCCTTGCCGTACATGTCCTTCAGACGGTCAGTCAGCAAACGGCGGTTCAGACGGATGAAGTTCGATTTGGGGAGCTCGCCTATCAGTGTGGCTATATTTTTATTTTCCACATTGGCGTTAGCGTCATACTTGCTACCGGTGGCAGGGTTGGAGGCATCGCAGTAA
>OLVW01003364.1_pt1 | contig 10105 bp, 7 predicted proteins | sample 1673301 | NCBI WGS metagenome assembly OLVW01 (sample SAMEA3178941, study PRJEB25190) | human gut metagenome | reverse complement strand
TTACATGGAATAACGTAGTTGTACCTGCAAAAGGAGAGGTTTCTGTAAGCTTTGACGTTGTTGTAAATGAAAAAACAACAGCAGGAGAAGTTGTAAAATCAGTAAGCAATACTGCAACAATTGGAAACACACCAACAGAAGAAGTAGAAACAAAAGTTGCAAATATTACAGGAACAAAATCTGTGGATAAGACAGAAGCAAAAGTTGGTGAAACATTAACATACACAATTACTTTAACAAACAGCGGAAATGGTGATGGAAAAGTAACAGTAACAGATAGAGTACCAGAAGGAACAACAATAAAAGATTCAGAAATCAATGGTTACGATTCTAAAACAAATATAATGACATGGAAAGATGTTGAAGTTAAGGCAGGAAAATCAGTAGAACTTACATTTGAAGTTATTGTAAATGATAACACAAGCATAATAAAGAATAAGGCTTATGTTGATGAAAACAAGATACCAGAAGAACCAGAAACATCTGTAAAACATCATTACACAGTTGAACACTATACTGAGAATCTTGATGGAACATATTCAAAAGTTGAAAAAGATACAGTAGTTAGTGAGGATGTTGAAATAGGAACTAAGGTAAGCTACAAGATTAATAACTACGACGGCTTTACATTTGATGAAAGCAAAACAGAAAATAAAGATTCTACAGTACCAGATAATAATAATTTAATTGTAAAATTATATTATGCAAGAAGAAATGACTTGAGTTATACAGTATATTACAAAGAGCAAGGAACAGAAAAAGAACTTGCAGGTGCAAAAGTAGTAGACGGTCAAACATTTGGAGATGTTGTAACAGAAAATGCAATTGACATTGATGGATATAATAAAGTAAATCCAACAAGTGCCAACATAACAATAACAACAGGAAAGAATGAATATACATTCTATTATACAAAGAGAAATGACTTAAGTTATACAGTATATTACAAAGAGCAAGGAACAGAGAATGAACTTGCTGATGCAAAATTAGTAAATGGTCAAAAATTTGGAGATGTTGTAACAGAAAACGCAATTGATATTGATGGATATAATAAAGTAAATCCAACAAATGCAAACATAACAATAACAACAGGAAAGAATGAATATACATTCTATTATACAAAGAGAAATGACTTAAGTTACACAGTATATTACAAAGAGCAAGGAACAGAAAATGAACTTGCTGATGCAAAAGTAGTAGATGGTCAAACATTTGGAAATGTTGTAACAGAAAATGCAATTGACATAGATGGATACAATAAAGTAGACCCAACAAGTGCAAACATAACAATAACAACAGGAAAGAATGAATATACATTCTATTATACAAAGAGAAATGACTTAAGTTATACAGTATATTACAAAGAGCAAGGAACAGAGAATGAACTTGCTGATGCAAAAGTAGTAAATGGTCAAAAATTTGGAGATGTTGTAACAGAAAATGCAATTGACATTGATGGATATAATAAAGTAAATCCAACAAGTGCCAACATAACAATAACAACAGGAAAGAATGAATATACATTCTATTATACAAAGAGAAATGACTTGAGTTACACAGTAAATTACTTAGAAAAAGGTACAAACAATGTATTACATGAAGCAAAGACAGTTGGAAATCAAACTTTTGGTGCAGAAGTAACAGCATCAGTAACAAATGATGCAATAGAAAAACCAGAAACAATAGATGGATATAATTGTGTAGAAGTAGATAAAGAAACATTAACAATAGGAACAAGCACAAATGAAATAAACTTCTATTACACAAAGAGAACTGATTTAAGTTATACAGTAAATTACTTAGAAAAAGGTACAAACAATGTATTACATGAAGCAAAGACAGTTGGAAATCAAACTTTTGGTGCAGAAGTAACAGCATCAGTAACAAATGATGCAATAGAAAAACCAGAAACAATAGATGGATATAATTGTGTAGAAGTAGATAAAGAAACATTAACAATAGGAACAAGCACAAATGAAATAAACTTCTATTACACAAAGAGAACTGACTTAAGTTATACAGTAAATTACTATTATAATGGAGAATTAAAGCATAGTGTAACTTTTGATAATATGGAATATCTTGATGAAATATCAGGTGTTGAAGAGATGCCAAAATATAATGGAGTAACATATACTAAATATGATTTAAAAACATCAAGTGCAAATGGATTATTACCTTTAATAATTGGCACAGGATCAAATTATATTAATGTATATTATGGTACACCAAATGTAACAATAAGCAAGAAAGTAAATAAAACTGCAGTAAAAGTTGGAGATACATTACACTATACAATTAAAGTTACAGAAACTAGAGGATTTGTAGATGCTTCAGGAGTAAATGTAACAGATCCAATTTCAGAGGGACTAGAAAATGTTAGAAATATAACTCACAATGGAAAACTAAATGAAGGAAATGTTGAGTGGAACAATTTGGCAATAACAAAGAATTCAAGTATAACACTAGAATTTGATGCAACAGTTAGTGCTGCTACAATAGGAAAAACGATTTCAAATACTGCAAATTTAGGTGGCACAATGAGTGGAGATAGTAATACAGTAACAACAACTGTATCTGAATTAAAAGCTGCAGTAAAAGAAGTTAAAAAAGGAACAACTGGAAAAGACGCTGTGAATATTGTACTTGTAATGGATTTATCATATAGCATGAAGTCAAACAAAACATCAGATGGAGTTACAAGACTAGATGCCGCAAAAACAGCTGCAACAAAATTCATAAACTCTATATATACAAAGGATCCAAAATCTAAAGTTACAGTAACAGTATTAACGTTTAACACGGCAAATCCATTAACTACTATTAAATATGTGGGAACAGAAAGATGCACTAATAATAATATATGGCATCTACATTTGAATTGTAAAAATATAGATGGGGTTTGGTATTCTAACTGGAAAGAACAAAAAGTTGCAATTCCATATTCAGGAACTTCAAAACTTGGATTTGCAGATAAAACTAACTACGGTGCATTGGTAAACGAAATAAATAATATATCGTTACCAGCTGAGAATCCGGATGAGGGACTTGGAACAAATGTATCAGCTGCATTAGATTTAACAAAAACAACTATAGGGGACTTAAAGGATAATCATTCTGAAAATTCTAACGTAGTAATATTATTATCTGATGGTGCTCCAACAACAAGTTATTCAGGAAATTCTAGTTGGAATAATTATGAGGGATTAAGAAATCAAGCTTCAGAAATTAAAGGAAATCCTATAACAACAGAGTTCTATTCTATTCAATTTGGAACTGAAGATGGAGCATATGACTTGTTAAGGGCAATGTCATCAAATAATACTGTTTACACATCAAATAGTATAGACTCATTAGTTAAAAACTTTACTAACATATTGGATCAAAATACAACAAAAGACCCAATAGACACAGTAAACGGAAAATATACAACTACATTATCAAATCCTTTAGTAGTAGATGCTGACAATCCAATAACAGTAACTTATAAAGGAACAACATTATTTACATGCACAAGTTTGCCAAACAACGGATTAACATACGATTCTACAACAAAGACTATATCATGGGATATAAATGCATGGAACGCAGTTGAAGGCCATACTAAAGTAACTACGAATGACATTGTTATACAGTGCTATGTAGAAAGATAATGTAAAACATAATATTTTACAAAATAATAAAACCTATCAATTTTAAGTTGATAGGTTTTATTCATGTTAATGGGCATTTTAAGTAGTATGGTGTCATTTTAAATATATAGTAAAAAAATAATAGAACCGCTGTAATATCAGTGACTATAATTTAATTTTTGGTTATTTTTATATGTTTTGCATTCGTAAGATTTTCTTTAGAATTTATATTTATTTTTTTAGTACTATTAGAAAGAACTTTGCTTACATAAGTATCAAATGATATAATGTCAGATTGGTTTTCATCAAGTAATGTTACAGTTAAATGCAAATCAGAGATATCTTCCTCAGAAGTATTATCTAAAAATACAGATACCTTGGTTTGGTTTGGATTTGATGTGTCTATTTGAAAATTTTTTATTTCTAAGTACTCTAAATTTTCTACAGTATTTGTAGTTTCCTCAACAACTTCTAAATTCTCAATATTAACTTCATTAAGAGCTTCATTTGAAAATATGGTATTTTCAACTTTTGACGAGGTGTTTTTACTATTTTGGCTATTAAAAAAAGTATATATAGAATCTCTAAAATGATATAATAATAACAAAATAATTACAATAATCAAAAAAATAAATACAGGTAAAATATTAAATTTGTGACTGCTATTATTTGAAGAATTATTAGCAGAATGTCTTCCTTTACTCATGTTTAATCCCCCTTTGAACAGTATATATAATACAATGGATTTTCTATAATGTCAAATAAAGTAGAAAATATTGGAAAAAACATATTGAATAAGATAGAATACAAAAATGTGATTTTAGAGTATGATTAATATAGAAAGCAGTATATTATTAATAGGAGATGATTATTTTGGAGAGGTTTATAATAGAAAAATTAAAAGAATGGAAAGACAGTAAATATAGAAAACCATTGTTTTTAAGTGGAGCAAGACAGGTAGGTAAAACCTATATTTTAAAACAATTTGGAGAAGAAAACTACGAAGGAGTCGCATACTTCAACTTTGACCATGATGAAGATTTGTATAATTTATTTGAAAATACCAATATCACACACTTCATTTCCAGTTGGAAAAGTAGAATTTATGAATATGTATCCAATGACATTTAGTGAATTCTTGCTTGCAGATAATGCAAAAAAATTTGGTTGACTATATGCAATCATTAGAAAAGGTTGAAAAAAACCAGATATATTTTTCAATCAATTAGAAGATATTGTAAATGTTATTTCAATAATATATTTTTTCAACATATTGCCCCAAAAACCGAACTTTATAAACAACAAAGTATATTTAATTACAGTAGTAGTTGGTTTTGCTTTCAAAATGATACAACCATCATTCTTTTTATCAGGAGAAATTTTATTAAGTTTGTGTTCATTGACTGTAGTACCATATTTTATAATTATTATGAATTATCAAAGAATAAATAACAATGGAAAATACTATTGTCGAGTTATTGACAAGTTGCAAAAGCTATAATTATAATAGAATAAAAAAAGGAAAAATTATGATAGATAAGCAAGAGTTACACAAAATATTTTCAGAGATGCGAAAAGGTAATAATTCACAATTTGAAATTCTATATAAAAATTATAATCAATTGGTTTATAAAATTGCATTTTCTATATTGAAAAACAAAGAAAATAGTGAAGATGTGATGCAGACTGTTTTTGCAAAGATATGTAATTTAAAGACAGAACAGTTACCAAGTTCAAAAGAAGCAACTTGGTTATATGCTGTTACGAAGAATGAAGCACTTACATTTCTAAGAAAAGAAAAGACGAATATTTCATTAGAGGAAGCCTACAACATAGACACAGGCAAAGAATGCAAAGAACTTCAAGATATTGTAGATACAGAAAAATACAACAAAATAATAAGTGGATTATCACTTAAAGAAAAAGAAATTGTATCGCTAAAAATAGTCGGAGAATTGTCTTTTAAAGAGATAGCAAGAATTTTGAATGAGCCAATCGGAACCGTTCAATGGAGATATTACAAGGCTTTGAATAGCTTGAAACTATTACTTGGAAATATCAGCATGTTTATTGTAGCATTAACATTATATATTTGTTCTACACAGTACAAAAAGAGTGAAAATGTAGAGCTAGCAAATGAAACTTCAAGGAATTCTCAAACAACCGAAAAATCAGAGAGTAAAGATGATACAATACAGGAAAACAAAAAACAGGAGCAACTCGATAATGCACAAACAGACAGTAAAGATATAATTGAAAATGTTATAGAAAATAATGAAAATAATACGGTAGAAACAATTGAAATACAACCCAAAGATGAAAAAATGCACAATATAACAAGCAACATATTCTTGTCTTTTGCATCAATATTTTTAGTGCTAACTTTAATATTTGCAATAATTTTTACAAAACACCAACAAAATAGAACCAATTCTACATCTAAATAGTAGAAAGAAAGGAAAGGTGTTACGTATGAAAAAGAAAATTATACTAATAATTATTGTGTTAATCGTTATTACTTTAGCAGGAGGAGTATATTATAAAATAAATCATCAGGAAAACTCGAAAAACTTAAGTGAGGAAAATGATTCACAAAATCGCAATGAGGAGATTTCAACAAATAATGAGCCTAAGGTAGATTCTTATGGATACAGAGCTTTATCGGAACTTCCACAAGATTATTCGTTGGAGCAGGCGATTGATGACGGCTGTGTAGTAATTACATATAATAAAATTTACGGTAAAGACAAACTTGATAAATTTATTGAAAACACAAAAATAAATTCTCAAGAGAGAAAAGAGGATAAAATAAGAATTGTACAGTTTACTGTTGAGGGCGATTTGATTATAAAGGATCTAGAATACAAAAAAGAAGAAAGATTAGACGACTGCTTTAAGTTGGATAAAACGGGCTATATTCTAACTGTGGATAATACTAGAGATAAGTTTTCGGCAGATGAGGATAGAAAAATTGCAGTTGATGATGATATACCAGCAGTTTTCTATGGGATAATCAAGGAAGAAAAAGATGATGACATACATATTGTATTAGCTTTGTATGCAGAAATAGATTACGCAAGTGATGCTGCAAAGATATACAAAGCAATTGAGGTTTGTGAGTACAGAAAGAGTATAGAAGATAGCGAAGTAACAATAATGGAAGAATAATGTATAATAATTTTAATAATCTAATAAAATGACAGAAAAATTAAGAAAATATATATTATAACAAAAGTATTTAAAATAAAGGAGAAAATCACTAATTATATGAGTTTTCTCCTTTTACTAATGACTTACATAGCATTTATGCTATGGACACTAATGTAATAATATTATATGAAAAAATCAAGAATATATACAATAAAAAAACGATAGCTTTTTAGCTATCGGAATATAATGATTACGTTCTTTTTAGAACGGACACTAATGTTTTAGTAATTTTATTATAAAACAGTCATGAAAAAATGTCAAGAAAAATTTAAAATTTTATTCATTTTTCAAGGGTTTTAACCTATATAAAATTTCAAGTTGTGAATTGATTTCGGTCCAGTCATTTTTAGAAATAACCACTAATTTTCCTTTTCTTCTAAATGGATCCGTAATTCTTATTTTGCTAACAACTTTTAATTGTTCAACTAAAACAGTAGAATCGATTTTCTCTAAGTCAACGTGAAACCATAATTCATCATTTAACCTTTTAGTTGTTAAAGGAAGAATTGTACAAATTGGAGAATTCTTAGAGGATCTTAATATTAAAACTGGCCTTAATTTGTTTTGTTCACTACCAATGTTTACACCTAAATTGCACCAGTAAATAAAATTATTGTATATTGGAAATTGTGGGAGCTTCCCGTTATACCTTAAATATGTTTTTTCTTTAGTCCACTCAGAAAATTGAATTGCATCAGGAGTATTAATAGTATCTAGAAAAATTTTGGCTTCTTCGAGATTATTGTGGATTTCTGTATTCATAATATCACCTCACTTTTTAGTATAACATATTATAAAAAACAAGTAAACAAAAGTTCGTAATATTTTATGCAATATTTTTTTATAAGATAGAATCCACTTTGTAAATTACCAAGGACTAGACCGTTCGATTAGTGAAAAATCAAAAAAGTTCTCCCATTATTTAGAAAAGTATGATATAATGCTTTTGAAATAAAGGGAGATTTTAGTTTAGAATAATTTCACAACTAATATGTCTTAAATAAATTAAAAAGGGAAAATTTTATGGAAAAGGTAAAAGATTTTTTTAACAGGCTTACGTCGAATTACAAAACGTACGTAAAACAGTACATGGCAACAAATATAGTAATAATTATTGCAACACTTGTGTTTACATTTGCAAATTTTAATGCATGGAGCAAGTTTTTAACTTCGTTTGCGATTATTGCTGTAATTGCTGCCATTAATTTCTTTGTGGCTGAGTCATATTTTAAGAAGAAAAGTGCAAGAATTTATTCGTACATTATAGGATTTGCAATTGCAGGTATATTCGAAAGATTTGTTCATTATAATGCTTTCGGAACAAGTATATACAGAATTTTAATAGGATATTCCATAGTAGCTTTTTTAATAGGTCTATTTAAAGTTATAAAAAATTCTGGGCTCGAATTATCAAAATATTGTACCAGAGCTTTCAAAAATTTATTTGGAACAGGTGTAATATATGGAATTTTAGTTGTAGGATTTATTTTAATAATGACAATAGCAATCAGCTTGCTAACTTCAGGCAAAGATTATGAACCAGTAATGAGGGCGCAAATTGCAATATTTGGCTTGTTCTTAGTTCCGGCAACTTTGCTATCAATAACAAACACAGAAGGCGAAAGCTCTAAGTTTATAGAAGTGGTAATTTCATTTGTGTTACTGCCATTAACGGCTCTTGCAACTATAATAATCTACATATATATGCTGAAAATATTAGCATTAAGACAAATTCCACAAAATTCGATCTATAGAATTATAGCAGGCCTGTTTGTTGTGGCTTTCCCGGTATGGGTAATGACTTACGAATACAAACAGAAAAATAAATTTGTAGAAGTATTTTCCAAAATAATGCCGATAGCATTCATTCCGTTGATTGGACTTCAGGTATATTCGATTGGAGCAAGAATTGGTGAGAATGGAATTACACCTGTAAGATACATGGGAGTAATGTTTATAATATTTGAAATCATAGCAATAGTTCTATCTATAGTAAATAAAAGAAAATATTTAACCAATGCTGTGCTAGTTGCAGCGGGACTGATGGCAATTTCAACAATATCACCAGTAGTAAACATGGAAGAAATATCTAATTACAATCAGGCATCAAGATTAAAAAATGCATGGAGAGAAGGAGAAAGCTTTACAAGTCTTTCAAGTGAAGAAAAAGCGACAGCCTCAAGTGCTTATAGATATTTGTTAAGACAGGAAAATTCCGAAAAATACTTACCAAAGTATTTGGATAAAGAAGAACTTACTGAAAAATTAATAGAACATTATAGTCCATACGGTGACGAAGATGAAACGTATGATGAAAAAAGAACAACATATAAAAGAGTAAATTATCAATATCCAGACGATGAAGTAATAACTGTAGAAGGATACAACTGTATAAAGAAATTCCAAGTCTATGAATATGATATAAACGAGGAGAATTTGGAAAGTGTAAGCTTGTACGACACATTCAACATAAATTTGAAAGATTATGTGCTTGGATTGATAGAAGCCAATAAAAATGGTGATGAAAGTGCAAAAGAATACATTGTAAGCCATAGAGTTCATAGGGTGGATGATTCTAGAGATATATACATTACAGACGTGAACTTGAGTTATGAGGTAGACTTAGAAGGTAATTACGATTCTAAAGAAAGAATATCGATAGTAATAAAAGGATGTTTTTTAATTAAATAGAGAAATGATGAAGTAAAGGAGAAAACTAACATATAAGTTTTCTCCTTTCACTAAGGAATGTTTTATGAAATAATTTTTATTAAATGGAGCCTTTTTGTTAAATCTTGTAAAATACTAAAAAGGGCTTGAAAAAAATTACTGTTATATATATAATAAAAATTGTAAGACGAAAAAAGAATAAAATACATATAAAATGACGAAAGAAAGAAGAAACATACAAATGAGTAACAAAAAATGAAAGAACATTCAAAATTATAAATTTAAAATATTACAAAAATAAAGGAAAGACAAGCCATATGGCAAAATAAAAAATGAAGGGATGTTCAAAACATGAAAAAAATTAGATTCGAGAGAAACAAGATAATACTAGCAATTATAGATATTTTAATAATTGCATTAGCTTGTATATTCTCTAAATTTTTATTATCAAATACATTTTATTTTAAAGCAGAAGAATGGAGACAAATTGGAATTACTATTGCTTTATCTATTGTAATATACCAAATCTTTTTTAGAATATTTAATTTATACAGAAGCATTACAAGATACGAAAATGGAAGAGATTATTTAAT
>OLVW01003353.1_pt1 | contig 10139 bp, 14 predicted proteins | sample 1673301 | NCBI WGS metagenome assembly OLVW01 (sample SAMEA3178941, study PRJEB25190) | human gut metagenome | reverse complement strand
TGAAAGAGATGAGGAAGGACAACCTTATGTCCCTACATATATCAAAACAAGAATATACATTGATTTATCGAACCAAGAAACATATGAGGTTGAATATGAAAAACTTCTTAGAAATATTTATGAGAAGCTACAGTTTGTTAAACCTAAATTAGGTAAAAGACCTGAGTGGATAGATGATGCAAAGACAGATTTTTTTCCGATAAAGGATTTGATACGTCAAATTCGTGGAAGTAATACTGATGCTAAGCGCAGAAGTTGTATATCTAGGTTTCAAACAGAGTATATTGCTACCTTGAAGTCATATTATGAAAAAGGGGCGAATTCAGAACGACAATATGAATTGTTTCTGAATACAAAGATTATAAGGGATATATTTTTAGATTTCGTAGAAGTTATTTCTGAAACAGAGTGCAACTATGCAGAAGTATTAGCAGACTATTTTGAAACGATGTATAACCAATTAACTTGTATTAAAACATTTGAACCTAAAGCGGGTTCTGCTTCGGATGATGATTTGGATGTGTTTAGAAATCTTATGTGGGAGTTATTTATTTGTGTGATAGTTTTTATGCGTCATACAAAAGATTACTCAGCTATAAATACAATGTTAACACACACATATTTTTTGGAGACTACCATATTTGGAGGGGCTATTAAGCAGAACAATTATACTGCATTTAGACATCATAGTCGTGTAGTTGAAGAACGATATAAACCAAGCACAGATATGAAAAATAAATTTACACTTATGGGAGATACAATATGTAACCAAAGAGAAAAATTGCCAATTTTTACAAGTGAAGCTATAGCTGAAGCGGATTTGTTTTTGTATCAAGTATGTAATGCATATGAACTTGCTGAAGGTGAAAATAGTTGGTGTGAATCATACTGGTTTCCTACATGTTATGTATATGCTAAAAACGCTCCGATAGAATGGATGAAAATGAAATCTAGACAGTATTGTCAGAAAATGATGGTATTGTTTGGGGTAAGTAGTCTTGAAGAATTAAAGAGTGTTGTTGGAAAATGCGTATATAACAGAGAGATGAAATATTCCGGAAGCTGGGATGCTGCTCCAGCAATATTAAGCTATGTAAAAGTAGAAGAAATAGGTACATTGAATTAAGTTGTTATAGATAAAGAATAGCAGCATACAAAAGTGAAAGGTGGAGATTACGATAGAAAAAATAGGATATGATTTAGTGCTTGCTGTTGTCTCTGCAATTTTAGGAGCACTATTTGGAGTTCTGATTCCTAATTTGTTAAAAGATGAGAAGAAAACAACTGACATTCAAGTTGATAAACAACTTGTTTTTTCGCAAATCCATATTGAGCAAAAACAATACATAATTAATAATTCGGGAAATCAATGTGTAAATTCGTAAGCGCCAAATAAAATAGTGGATAAAAATATAGAACGTAAGCGTCAAATAAATAAGCAATTATAAATAATTGATGAATTCAGTACAATAAGGATGCACTTGATAAGGAGGTGCATCTTTTATGATAATTAGAGGAAAAGAAAAATGGAAGGAAGTTATCGAAGCACAGAAACAAAGTGGTTTGACAATTAAAAAGTATTGTAACGACAATCATATTTGTATTTCCAGCTTCTATAAACAAAAGGCTTTGATTCTTGAAGAAGAAAATACTTTTCTTCCTGCCATCATTGATAAGAGTAATGATGTTATTGATTTTGATATTGATCATCACCCTATTTCCTATTCTAAACAAAATCTCAAGATTTTATTGGAGAACCTGCTATGATCATTAATACCGATGAAATCAAAAATATCTATGTTACCAAACAGTTTTGCGACATGAGAAAACAGATTGATGGTCTTGCTTTGATCGTTATATCTCAGTTCAACATGAATGTCTTGGATCATAGCCTGTTTATTTTTACCAATGCTTCACGTAATAGAATCAAGATGCTTTATTATGAAGCCAATGGCTTCTGGCTTTTTACAAGAAGACTTGAAAATGGAAAGTTCAAGTTTAAAAGGCATGAGGAATCAGACAGTTGGAAGCTGAACTTGGAGCAAAAAATACAGTCATAGAAAGTCTGAAACTGAATCAACAGTATTAAAAATAGAACCAGAACTACAGATAAAAGTTACATCACATTCAAGAAAGAAATCAAAGAAAAGAGGGATTGAAGATCTTCCAGAAACAGTTGTTGAACATGATTTGGAAGATAAAACAGATCCTCAAACAGGAAAGCCATTAAGGTTGATTGGAACGAATGAAAGAAAGGAACTTGTCCATCATAAAGAATATTATGAAGTCATAAAACATATTCAATATGTTTACAGTGGGGAATATGATGAAGAAATTGAAACAACGCCAATGTACAAAGGTGATATGCCTAAAGCAGTCATAACAAAAAGCTTTGCTTCACTATCATTGCTTGCATCGATACTTGATAAAAAATACAATCTTTCTTTGCCATTATACAGACAGGAAAAGCACTTGAACGCACAGGGATTATATTATCGAGACAGACAATGTCCAACTGGATCATGAAACTCTATGATCTATATTTTCAAGAGTTTGTTGAGTACATGCATAATCAGCTTCTAAAATGTGAATATATCAATGCAGATGAAACAAAGCTGGAAGTATTGGAACTGAAAAAGAGTGAAGATGGTGCTCTATCAGTTTGAAAACGACAGAAAATATGATAGAGCCAGTGATTATCTTGAAGGCTTTAATGGAGTCATTCAAAGTGATGGCTACCAGGCCTATGCAAATATAGAAGATGTAAAAAACATGGGATGTTTTGCTCATCTTAGAAGAAAACTGGTAGAAGTAATGGATGTTGCGCCAAAAGGGACAGTAATAAAAGAAACCCAAACATATAAAATGTATCAGTTGATCAATAAACTGTTTTATCTTGAGAAGGTATACGATAAAAAATACAAAAAGGATTATGATCGTATAACCAAAGAAAGAAAAATAAAATCACTTCCAGTACTTGAAGAAAGCATGCCATGGTCAGAAGAATTACCAAAAAATCTATACAAAAACAAAAAGGCATAGAAATATGTTCTTTTTGAGCAGGTAAATTGTCAAATTAAGTGCAACACCTAATGTGAGTTTATGACTTCGTTAGGTGTTTTATAATTTATAGGGTTTGTCAAGAAAAGTGTGTAAGTAATTTAAACATTACTAAAAAATAGGTTATTCAAGTTTGTGATTATTTCTTGTAGTGTCACTAAAAGAACTTGTATTTAATAAGCAGCAGTGTTAAAACTTATCTTTAATACTGCTGCTTTTTGAGTATATAAAAGGTTATGCAATATATGAACAATTGCATCCTTCTTGGTTAAGATTGGCTACTTAAATATTGATTGATTCTAGTTGTAAAATGATCATCTATCATCAATTGATTTAATACCATTGACCAATTCCTAATATGACCATTTTCCCATTTGTTTTCTAATTCTTTGATTCTTAGATATAAAAGTTTAAACAATGCATTCTCATTAGGAAATGTTCCTTTTTTAGTGACTTTTCTAAAACTAGAATTAACTGATTCAATCGCGTTAGTCGTATACATGATTTTTCTAACATCACTTCCATAGTTAAAAAGCTGTTCTACATGTATGAAATTTCGTTTCCAAACATCTATGGCACCTGGGTATTGAGCCCATTCTTTTTGAAATGTTTCAAAAGCCGTTTTTGCAGTTTTTATATTAGTAGCACCATAGATTCTTTTTAAAGATTGTGTGAATTTCTTATAGTCTTTACTTGGTACATATTTAATAGAGTTTCTTATTAAGTGTACAATACATCTTTGAACAACGACTTTAGGAAAGATAGCTTTTGCACCTTCCTCTAAACCCGATACACCATCCATAGAAATAAAGAACACATCTTCTAATCCTCTAGCTTTTAATTCATCAAAAATCTGCATCCATTGATTCTTGCTTTCGGTTGGTGATAACCATAATCCTAAGATTTCTTTATGGCCTCTTAGATCATACCCCAAAATTACATATACAGCAGTTTGATTTACTTCATAATCATGTCTTAATGACACATACATACAATCTACAAATAAGAATGGATAGCATTTTTTAAGCGGTCTATTACGCCATTCTTCTAATTCAGGCAATATTGCATCAGTAATGTCAGATATCATTTCATGTGATACAGAAAAACCATAAATGTCTTCAACAGTTTTAGAAATATCTCTTTGCGACATTCCTCTGGCATACATTGCGAGCACCTTTTCTTCAATTGCAGAAACATCTTTTTTACGTTTAGGTACCAGTACTGGTTCAAACGATCCATCACGATCTCTAGGTGATTCAATCTCCACTTCACCATGTGATGTCTTAAGTGTTTTCTTTGTGTAACCATTTCTTCTGTTTTCTGTTTGTTTGATACCTTTATCATTGGATTCATAGCCAAGATGATTATTCATTTCACCTTGAAGCATTGATTCAAATAAAGGCCCAAATAGATCTTTGAGAGCATCGTTCATATCTTCAACAGAGTTTGGATTATAGGCATCAATGATTGCCTGCGCGAGTGCAACTTTTTTAGGGTCACGTTTATTTCTAGTCATGTTCATATCCTCATTTCCTCCTAATTATAACATAGACAAAATAAAAACTGTGTTCATCAGGTCGCGCGCCCCTGACTTACACAGTTTATTTTACACTCTCTTTTGTTCAATTGTTTTAATGACTTTTGCCGGAACACCTGCAATCAAGCTATTGTTTGGCATATCTTTAGTCACCACTGCTCCTGCTGCAATCACACACCCCGCACCAATGGTAACTCCTGGCATCACAGAAACATCGGCACCAAACCAACAATTATTTCCCACTTTAATTGGTAAAGCTTTTTCTAGCCCTTGATTTCTTCTTGTATAATTCAATGGATGATTCGCTGTATAAAACCCACAAGAAGGACCAATAAAAACATGATCACCTATTTCAATGGATGCCCCATCCATAAAATAGTTATAATGTTTACAAAAACATTCTTTCCTAATTTTATATTTTTTCCATAATCTGCTGTAAAAGGACTTAATAAAACAAGATTCTCTGGAAAATACCCTAAAATCTTTTCAATTATTTCATTTCTTTTTTCATCACTTGGTTTTAATTGATTTAATGCAAAACATAAATCCTGACAAACTAATCTTTGATCTATGAGTTCTTGATCATTATTCGCATCATACCATAAACCTGCTACCATCTTTTCTTTTTCAGTCATATTCAATACTCCTTTTACAACTATTATTATCTTTTAAATAAAATATCTCAACAAAAAAATATAAAATTTACCACAACACCAAAAATACTTTTCATCGTCAGGAACGATTGCTTTTTCCATATCATATTTTTGAGACAGTTTGTTATAACAACCTTTACAAATTTGTGGTGCTACAATAGCTTCTCTAATTTCACCAGGAATTTCCCAACACCCAAGCGCAACTTGATCTTTTTTTCAAACAATTTCCACAATGATCTTCATAAAGATACTCTATAGTTTCATATTTATTCCCATCATATCTACACGAACTATCAAGGCATGCATTAATAATTTTCTTGCAAGCATTTACACTTATTTCAAATTTTTCAAACATGGTAACTGCTGTTTCTACAACCTCATTTATTCCATGTCCAATAACATGACTACTCATCATCCTCACCTTCCTTATGCCTTATTTTATCATTGTTCTCTCACTATTTCATTGGCTGGATTGTCCAAATAGTTGACAAACTGTTTTATACTGTTATATACTGTTTGTAGATGAAGGAGGACTTATATGCGCATAATTATTAATCACTCATCTATGATTCCAATTTATGAACAAATTGTCGATCAGATAAAGAAACAAATCAATAACCACACTTTAAAAGAAAATGATGCTTTGCCTTCTGTAAGAAGTCTTGCTAAAGAATTACAAATTAGTGCTCTTACTGTAAAAAAAGCCTATGATTTTTTAGAAAACGAAGGTCTTACTAAAACAATTCATGGTAAAGGAACTTTTATTCTTGCTGTTAACGAAGAAACACTTTTAGAAGAAACACGTAAAGAAATTGAAAATTATTTAGAAAAAGCTATTCAAAAAGGAAAACAAGCAGGTGTGAGTTATGAAGAAATTAAAGAAATGCTAGAACTATTAATGGAGGAGTAATATGTTAAAAGTTAATCATGTTCAAAAATCGTATTCACATTTTCATTTAGATTGTTCATTAGAGATAAAACGAGGATCTATTACTGGAATTATAGGGAAAAATGGTTCAGGGAAAACCACACTTTTTAAAGCTATCTTAAATCTTATTCATATCGATTCTGGTGATATTATACTTTTAGATAAAGATTATAAAGAGGTTGATAAAAATAAGATTGGTTGTACACTAGCTAATATTTCTTTATGTGAATATCTTAAATTGAAAGATTTGGTAGATGTTTTAAGAAATACTTACCAAGATTTTGATGTAGATTACTTTCTACAAAAATGTAATCAATATCAATTTCCTTTAGATAAAAAAATTAATGAATTCTCGACAGGTATGAAAGCAAAACTTAATGTTCTCATTGCTTTGTCACATCATGCAACATTTCTTATTTTAGATGAACCAACAAATGGTTTAGATGTTCTTGCCAGAGAAGAGATCATTGATTTAATTAGAGAGTTTATGAAAGAAGATGAAAATCGTTCAGTGTTAATTAGTTCTCATATTTCTTCTGATTTAGAAGGTTTATGTGATGATATTTATATGATAGATGGTGGTAAGTTTCTATTTCATGAAACAACGGATTGTTTATTAGATCAATATGGTTTATTAAAATTAACAGATAAACAATTTGATCAAGTAGACCCTAGTTATTTTATAAAAACAAGAAAAGAGAATTATGGTTATGCTGTTCTAACGAATCAAAAACAATTCTATCAAGAAAATTATCCAGAAATTATTATTGAAAAAAATAATTTTGATACTTTATTTTCTATGATGTTAAGGGGTGAATAAAATGAAAGGACTATTTATTAAAGATTTTTCATATATCAAAGAAAGCAAAGTACTCTTTCTTTTTCTTGTTTTATTTGGTTTTGGCGCTTCTTATTTCTATAAAAAGCCTACTTTTGTTTTAGGTTATTTCAGTGTTTTTCCAAGTATTATTCTAATGAGTACAATTAGCTATGATAGTATTAATCATGGTTTTACATCTTTATTTACAATGCCTATAAAAAAAGAAGATTATCTCAAACAAAAATATAGCTTAGGTATTTTATTAGGATTACTCTTTCTATTCTTTGCAATTTGTATTTCAAGTATAGGTTACTATCGTATTCAACAATCTTTTAACTTTATAAATAGTGATTTTCTTCAAGGATGTTTTCTTACTCTTATGTTTTCTTATTTTGTGATTGCAATTGTAACTCCGGTAGGAATCTACTTCGAAGCTCAAAGGAGTCAACTTGCAATTGTTATTGTTTTTGGTGGACTTTTTGTATGTGTTGCTCTTATTTATTTCCTAACAAAACTCATTGGTTGTGATTTAGAGTCCATTATTGATGCACTCATCGAAAATCATTTATCGATTGTAACACTTTCTACTGGTTTATTTACACTTATCTGTAATATCATTTCTTATCATATTAGTTTAAAACTTTTAAACAAAAAAGAATATTAAAAAATGCTCTGTTCAAATGAACATGAGCATTTCTTTTATTATAAATCACAAATACCTTTACCTTCCCCATAAACATCATACCAATCACTATTGAAATCATTTACCGCTTTTTCAATACTTGGATTTGCAAAGATTTGTTTTAAGACTTCTACGGGTGCTGTTATTGCTTGACTTCCATAATTGAAAGCATCTCTTACTTGTTGCACTCCTTTAAAGCTTGCTGCTAATATCTTACAATCATATCCATCTTGTACAATTCTATTAGAGAGTTCATTGATGAGTTCCATTGGATCATTTCCTAGGTTTCCTATTCTATTGACATAAGGTGCAATATAATCTGCCCCTGCCGCTAATGCCATATAGGCTTGCATTAAATCATAGACAGCTGTTGCTGTGACATGGATTCCTTCTGCTTTTAGTTTTTTAATAGCTTTAACTCCTTCATAAGATACAGGTACTTTGATATAGACTTGATCATCGATTTCTTCTAGAATACGATGAGCTTCTTTAACGATTTCATCACATTCTTTTGAAATCACTTGAATATGAAGACTTCTTTCTTTTCCAATGATTTCTCTTACTTCTTTCATATGTTTAAAGAAATCTTTTGGACTTGTTTTTTTTACAATTGAAGGATTGCTTGTTACTCCTACGATTGGCATATATTCTACTGCTTCTTTTATATCTTCTAAATTTACTGTATCAATTATAAATTCCATTTTTCTTTTCTCCTTTTATTCTCTTATTAAATTTTTTAAATTTACCTGCAAGGCAACATCATAAAAATGTTGAATTTGTTTTTCATCAAACATTTTATAATTTTTATTTATCCCATATCCTTTACCGACAAGTTCATACTTTGATGAAGCTAAGGGATTATAGTTTAATAGTTCATAGTTTACATTTGGATCAAGCTCGACTAAGTAACGTACGATTGCTTCAAGGTTTTCATCTGTTGCTGTTATTTGTGGAATAAGCGGTGTTCTGATAATCACTTTCTTTTTATGTTCACTTTGTAAAACATAACGAATGTTTTCTTTAATGATTTTTGAGGAAACATCAGTATATTTTTGATGTTTTTTTTCATCGAAAAGTTTTAAATCGATATAGATTAAATCTAAATAAGGCAAAGCCTTTTTGATGAGCTCTAAAGATGTATAAAAAGAGGTTTCAATAGCTGTATGTATCTTTTCTTCTTTACATCTTTTTAGGATTTCAATAAGGAAATCCCCTTGCATAAAGGGTTCACCTCCTGAAAAAGTCACACCACCGCCATGTTTATAAAAGACTTCATCTTCTTTTATTTTAGAAAGTAAAGCATCTAAATCATATTCTTTACTATCATATTGAATCGCACTACTAGGACACGCTTTAATAACATCCGTAAAATCATTTTGATTCTCTTTAAAGTAAGGGCGATCATGATATTCAATCTGTTCATTAAATCGTTGGCAACACCTACAATGAATACATTTTGTTTTAAAATAAAGCACTTGTCTTGTTGTCTCTAAACCTTCTGGATTTTGGCACCATCGACAACGAAGGGGGCATCCTTTAAAGAAAACCGTTGTTCTTAAACCATGACCGTCATGTACCGCAAATCTTTTAATATCAAATACGAGCGCTTTAGATGCTTTCATAGGTTGTTCTTTCAATGATTTCATCTTGTAATTTACCTGCCAATTCAACAAAATAAGCGGTATAACCTGCCACACGAATCGTTAGTGATTGATGGTTTTCTGGATGGACTTTTGCGTCTAATAATTCTTCTTTACGGACAACATTAAATTGGATATGAGGGACTTTTAAATCAACGAAAGCGCGTAAGAAATTTTCAAATTTCAAACATCCTGTTTCTGTTTTAAAAAATTCCGGCAAGAATTTCATATTAAGCAAACCACCATTGGTTGTACATGAATTATTTAATCTTGAAACGGATTTTAAAACCGCTGTTGGTCCTTGTTTATCTCTTCCATAAACAGGTGACATTCCCCCATCTGCCAGTGGTTTTAAGGCATTTCTGCCATCAGGTGAAGCTCCTACGTTTTCTCCCATAGGAACATGAGCTGATACGGTATACATTCCCGTATGATAACGACCACCACGATAGTTTGTATAATGTTTCATCTTATCTCTAAAGTATTTTGTCCACTTACTTCCAAGTTCATCGACCCATGCTACATCATTGCCATATTTAGGTACTTTATTTAAAAGCATGGTTTGAATAATTTCATATCCTTTAAAGTCTGCCTTAAGTGCTTCCAATAAATCATGTTTAGAAATCATTTTTTCTTGATAAACAAGTTCTTTGATAGCCGCTAAAGAATCTGCTAGATTAGCCACTTGAATCATTTGGATTCCTGATAGATTATACTTAGCACCTCCACGCGTAACATCTAAACCTTTTTCTAAACAATCATCAATAACTATTGATAGAAATGCTGTTGGTAAATAATCTTGATGAGCTTTTTCAACTA
>OLVW01003351.1_pt1 | contig 10139 bp, 9 predicted proteins | sample 1673301 | NCBI WGS metagenome assembly OLVW01 (sample SAMEA3178941, study PRJEB25190) | human gut metagenome | reverse complement strand
ATTGTACATATCGTTAAAAGATATCCTATCAGCGTTGTTGCTTTTTTATTTTGTTTCATTCGCATCTTCTCCTTATAATTTATTATATTTTATTCTTTATTGTAAAGCCGTACAAAGAACAAACAATATAAGCATCCAGGAACTGCTTTTGTAGATTTTCATGCGATATTCTTCTTCCTCGATCAGTACATATGTCATGATCATTCTCAAAATAATATTGATAATCTGTAGTATTCCAAAGATGATCTTAACCTTATCAAAGGATAAAGATCCATGATCCATTTGTACAATGACCGCATAAAAAAATGATATTACACACATGACAACACACTGCACATAAAAATAAAATTTGCTTTCCAAATCAATATTGAAAAAGACATTTGTCTCATCTTGTGAAAAGAAAAGTAAAAATATAAGTATCATTTGCCTCATTAAACCACCTGCCGGATTTATGACAATCCAGACAGCAAACAGGATAAGTATAATACTTGTAAACCATTGTTTTTTAACTGCTTCTATGCTGCTTTTTTTCATGAATTTGTCTCCCCTCTTAGTCTATTTTAATAACTTTATTCAAAAGATGTTATTAGTATATCTGATACATAATTACTTGTCTAATAGTGCTTGTCACTATCTACATTTCAACTAATAAAACTAACAACTAACAAAGAACTCCACAGCCTACGCTGTGGAGTTCTTACTTTATCGATATTTACATCATCAATATTCAATTTCGTCAAAAAATGGCAAATCTTATTCGTCAGCTTTTCCTTCAGATCCGAATAATTTAATCTTTGTAATTACCATATCTTTAATAGCTTCAGCACCTGGTGCTAATAATTTACGAGGGTCGAAACCTTTTCCTTCAAGGTCTTTTCCATCTTCGATATATTTACGTGTAGCTTCAGCAAATGCAATCTGGCATTCTGTGTTAACGTTGATCTTAGCTACTCCAAGGGAGATTGCTTTCTTGATCATGTCTTCCGGAATACCTGTACCTCCGTGAAGTACTAACGGCATCTGGCCTGTTAATTTCTGGATAGAATCAAGAGTCTCGAAGCTTAATCCTTTCCAGTTTGCCGGATATTTACCATGGATGTTACCGATGCCTGCTGCAAGCATGTCCACGCCAAGATCTGCAACTCTCTTGCACTCTTCCGGATCAGCGCACTCGCCCATACCTACAACTCCGTCTTCCTCACCACCGATAGAACCAACTTCTGCCTCGATGGACATTCCCATTGCATGGGCAACGGATACGAGCTCTTTGGTTTTCTCAACGTTCTCATCGATTGGGTAATGAGATCCGTCGAACATGATGGATGTGAATCCTGCTTTGATACATTTATAGCATCCTTCGTAGGTACCATGATCTAAGTGTAATGCAACCGGAACTGTGATGCCTAACTCATCATGCATAGCTTTTACCATAGCTGCTACAGTACCGAAACCTGTCATATATTTTCCAGCGCCTTCAGAAACACCTAAGATAACCGGGGATCTTAACTCCTCTGCTGTAAGCAGAACAGATTTTGTCCACTCCAGGTTGTTAATGTTGAACTGACCAACTGCATAGTGACCAGCTTTTGCTTTGTCTAACATTTCTTTTGCAGATACTAACATATGCTATTCCTCCATAAAATTAATATTTTTACCCTATGGGTATTATATATTACTTCTTTCAAAAAATAAAGTTAAATTTATAACAATCTTTCTCATTTGTTTGCCGGAACCATAATATCGACAGCACGGCAGATATTTTTTACGATAACTTCCTCATGCGCTCCGCCAAATTCCCCGTCCAATGTCCAAGGAACTTCCTCTCTTGCCATGAACTCTACTTCATCTGACTTAAACGAATAGATCATATCCGTATCATCCACCAGATTGATGAGTGATGCAATAATCTCGTTGAGTTCAATCGGATTGCGTGGTTTTTTGATCAGGGTAACCTCAAACACGCCATCGTCTAAAAGCACATCTTTTCCGGTCATTCCCTTAAATCCACCCACCGATGTGGAATTGCTGATCATTCCATAGATAAATTCATCCTGGATCCGCACATTATTGTACTCTACCTGCATAGTGAAAGACGGGATATCATGCAGACTGCGCATTCCCTCAAGGATATATGCCGCATGTCCAAGTACATTTTTCCACTCCTGGCTTGTCTTATAAGACACTTCCGTAAAAAGACCAAACGCTGCCACATAGACAAAATAATCATTGTTAAATGCACCAATATCACAAGGAAATGTTCTTCCATTCACCGCTGCATCGGCTGCTTTGACCATATCTTTCGGGATTCCCAGTGATGTTGCAAAGTCATTCGTGCTGCCCGCCGGAATATATCCCAAAGGCACGGTAAGCCCTTTGTGCATAATACCGCTTACCACTTCATCAAGTGTACCGTCCCCTCCGCTGCATACAACAAGATCATATTTCTCTGCGTCCACTTCCACCTTATGTATCGCATCTTCCGGTGCCTGTGTCGGGTAAATCGTTACCTCATATCCAGCTTTTACCATGGTATCCACAATATCCATCAGCTGATTTTTGATCTGTGCTTTTCCGGAAAACGGATTGAAAATAAATAGTAATGTTTTCTTTTCTTCCATACGCTCCCTACACCTGTTCTGTTATTTTGTCAGGAATTCCTCGATTGCCGCAGTTGCAGCCTCTTCGTCCTCACCCTCAGCATCGATCACAACCTCTTCTCCATTTAAAAGAGCCATACTCATCATGCCCATAATGCTTTTGACATTGACTCTCTTATTATCCCCGGATTCCATATAGATCTGGCTGGAAAACTGATTTGCCTTCTGCACTAAAAGCGCAATTGGTCTTGCCTCTAAGTCGTTTTGCATGTTTACCACTACACCCTTTTTCATGATAATCTCCATTCTTGCGCTGTTTTTTGCGCATCTCAAGTTTGTGCGTTAGCACAAATCTTACGTGTGAAAAATCTTATTTTTCACACTACCCTCCATTCCTGTGCTGCTTTTTACACACTTTATGTTTATGCTCCAATACAGCAGCTACGTATCAATAATATATTTCCACATTATTCTTTTTCACGCAGCTCATCTGCAATCTCACTGATCCTGCGCAGCCTGTGGTTCACTCCCGATTTTCCGACCGGAGGATCGAGATATGTTCCCAGTTCCTTAAGCGGTGTATCCGGATACTCTAACCGCAGCAACGCCATATCTTTTAGGTTTTCAGGCAGACTGTCTAAGCCTGCATTCTGTTTAATATATTCAATATCGCCAAGCTGTTTTACGGCTGCCGCCACAGTCTTGCTGATATTTGCCGTCTCACAATTTACCTTTCGGTTGACAGAATTTCTCATTTCTTTTAAGATACGCACATTTTCAAGATTCATCAGTGCCACATGTGCTTCCATGATATTTAACATATCCACGATCTGGGCACCTTCCTTTAAATATACGACCTGGTGTTTCTTTCGTTCTACGATCTTTGCTTCCATCTCAAAACTGTTGATTGCATCCTGAAGCTGTTTCGCCTGCGCAATTTCCCGGCAGACAATCTCAAAATGATAAGACTTATTCGGATCACTGATCGATCCACCTGCTAAAAATGCTCCCCGGATATATGCCCGCCTGCAGCATGTCTGCTGCAGTAAAATACCATTTACCGTCTCTGTGATGTCTGCACACCTTAAAGACTGATTCCACATCTTGATTGTCTCAAGAATGCGTTCCGGTGGCAATGTATCTATCTCTTCTATATTAACATGGAACAGCTGTGCCAGTAACAGTCCATATTTTTCCTGCAGAAGCGGATTTTCCGAATCCAGCACATCTCCCGCATCCCCGATCAGCTGCTGACGCTTTCCGTCAAAAGCAACTAACGCCGCAAGTTCAGCGATCTGACAATGTCTGCTCTTTCCACTCTGCTTTGCTAACTCCTGTTTCACTTCACTTGAAAAAGACATCTTTTATTTTCCCCTTAAAGCATCTTTGCCAATATCACGATGCTCGATTTTCAGTCCATAACCCTTTTTCCCTGACAGACGTTTGTATAATTCATTTGCCAGTGTTACAGACCTGTGTTTTCCTCCCGTACATCCTATGGAGATCACAAGCTGATTCTTGCCCTCCGTGATATAATTCGGGATCAGAAACTCTAACATATCTTCAAGTTTGTCCAAAAAAACATTTGCTTCCTGAAACTGCATGACATAATCCTGAATTTCTTTATCATTTCCGGTCTTTGCCCGTAAACCCTCCACATAATACGGGTTTGGTAAAAAACGGACATCAAATACCAGATCAGAATCGACCGGTATTCCATATTTAAATCCAAATGACAAAATCGTAATAAACAGATTCTTGTAGTCCTGATTCTGTATAAATATTTTGTCCAACTCCGCTTTTAACTCTCTCGTCAAAAGCTGGCTTGTATCTATAATATAGTCTGCGCGCTCCTTTAAAAACGCCAGACGCTTTCTTTCCTCTTCAATTCCCTTGTCCACGCGCTCGCCGCCCGCTAAAGGATGATTTCTTCTCGTTTCCTTATATCGTTTTACCAGAACAGAATCTTCGGCATCCAAAAACAGGATCTCGTATTCAACCCCATTATCCTTCATGTGGTCTAATACACCATGCAGCTCATCAAATGACTGTCCGCTTCTGATATCGATGCCGACTGCAACTTTCTGCAGTTCTGCGCTCTGTAATGTTGTAAGTTCCACAAACTTTTCCAGCAATGGGATCGGTAGATTATCCACGCAATAAAACCCAATATCTTCCATCATTTTTATCGCTGTACTTTTTCCTGCTCCTGACATTCCTGTTAAAATTACGAACTTCATCTTTTTTCTCCATTTCAAAACGCTTTGCGCGCATCCAAATCCTGTTTAAAATTCACCGATCATCTTAACTTCCGGCTCTAATCTGACACCAAACTTTTCTTCTACAATATCCGCTACATTCTGCATCAGGGTTCTTACATCTGCCGCTGTTGCATTTCCGCGGTTGATGACAAATCCACAGTGTTTTTCCGACACCTGCGCTTCTCCCACCAGATAACCTCTTAATCCCGCATCCATGATCAGTTTTCCTGCAAAATATCCTTCCGGTCTTTTAAATGTACTTCCCGCACTCGGATATTCAAGCGGCTGTTTTTCCACTCTCTGCTTCTTTAACTCCTCCATGCGGGCACGGATTGCTGTCTCTTCCCCGTGTTTCAGTTTGATCTTAGCTCCCGTTACAATGTAGCCTTTTTTTAAAATACAGCTTGTCCGGTAACCCAGTTCAAGCTCTTCTGCAGAAAGAATCTTCTCATTTCCTTCCTGATCTAAGACGGTCACGGCGGTTAAAATATCTTTCATCTCACCACCGTAAGCGCCCGCATTCATGACAACTGCACCACCGATGCTGCCCGGGATACCGGCAGCGAATTCCATACCGGTCAGTCCGTGCTCCGCAGCACGGTTTGCTGTCTTTGACAGCAGCATTCCCGCACCCACGGTGATACAGTCGTCCTCCACACAAATCTCATCTTCTTTTGACAGCATCTCGATCACAAGTCCCCGGATCCCGCGGTCGCCCACTAAAAGATTGCTCCCGTTTCCGATGACCTGATACGGGACATCATACTTCCTGCACAGACGGATGACCGACGCAAGCTCTGTTCCCTTTGGCTGCACTAAAATATCTGCCGGGCCGCCCACACGGAATGTCGTATGTTTTTTCATCGGTTCGTCCGTAAAAATTCTGTTTTCTGCTGTGACTGCTTTAAGTTCTGTCAAAAACTGCTGATTCATGCTTTCCTCAATTCTGTGGTCTTACGCTTCTTTTAAGAATGCGACATAACCGTTATATGCTTCATATAAGTCTACTTTGCTGATGAGTTCCCACGGAGCATGCATGTTTAACACTGCAACACCGCTGTCGATAACACTCATTCCATAGTTTGCCAGAATGTATGCGATGGTTCCACCGCCACCCTGATCTACTTTTCCGAGCTCTGCTGTCTGGAATGACACATTGTTGTTATCCATGATATTTCTTAAATATCCGACATACTCTGCATTGGCATCGTTAGAGCCGGATTTTCCTCTCGCTCCGGTGTATTTGTTAAATACAAGTCCTCTTCCAAAATATGCTGCATTGCGTTTTGTCATAACAGACGGATAATTCGGATCAAATGCAGCGGATACATCCGATGAAAGTACTTTGGAGTTTTTCAGGGCACGTCTTAATTTTAATTCCGAATAATCTTCTGCTGCATTCATGACCTCTGCAACGGTATTTTCGAAGAAACGTGACTGCATGCCGCTTGCCCCGACACTGCCGATTTCCTCTTTGTCTACAAGCAGGCAGACACTCGTGATCTCCGGTTTTTCCATTGCAAGCATTGCCATAAAGGAAGGGTATGCACATACTCTGTCATCATGTCCATATCCCATGATGATGCTGCGGTCAAAACCGTAATCTCTTGCCTCTCCTGCCGGAACGACCTCGATCTCTGCAGATAAGAAATCTTCTTCCTCTATATCATATTCTTTTGCAAGGATCTTCATGATATTTGCTTTTACTTTTTCTTTTGCAGCCTCTTTGTCATCGCCCGCTTCCTCTGCCGGAATACTTCCGATGATCAGATCAAGGTTCTCTCCCTCGATCACCTTCGCTGCCTTTTTCTCAAGCTGCTCTCCGGATAAATGGATCAAAAGATCGCTGACGCCAAATACCGGATCGCCCGGTTTGTCTCCGACATTGACTTTTACAACGGTACCGTCTTTTTTGGCGATCACACCGTGCAGTGCAAGTGGAAGTGTCACCCACTGGTATTTCTTGATTCCACCATAATAATGGGTGTCTAACATTGCGAAATCGGTATCCTCATATAACGGATCCTGTTTTAAATCCATACGCGGGGAATCGATATGTGCGCCAAGGATGTTCATTCCAGCCTCTAAGCCTTTCTTTCCGATCACGAACATGGCAATTCCTTTTCCCATGTTATTCGCATACACACGGTCGCCTGCTTTTAATTTTGTTCCTTTTTCTAATACTTCATCCAGATTTACAAAACCTGCTTTCTCGGCTCTTTTTGCAAATTCTGTGGTACATTCACGCTCTGTTTTGCACTCAGAAATAAATTTTCTGTAATCCTCTGCAAACTGAAATACCTCTTCTCTTTTTTTGCCTTCCGGGTATTTCTCCCATGCGTTTTTTCTTTCCATGACTGATATTGCCTCCATTTATGCTATTCTTTTGACTCCGGGCTTTTACTCATCATCGTCCGAAGATTTTTTTGTGAGATTTTCCTGCACACGGCGGTAAAGCTCCTGTGCTGCATTGTATCCCATCTTTTTCTGTCTGTGGTTGACAGCCGCCGCCTCACAGATGACGGCAAGGTTACGTCCCGGACGGATCGGGAGTGAGTGACATACTACCTTGTTGCCAAGAAACTCTGTATATTCTTCCTCTAATCCAAGACGGTCGTACTCATTTTCTTTCTTCCAGTCCTCTAACTTGATCACAAGGTCGATCTGCTGTTTTTCCTTGACACACTCTACACCAAACAGTGTTTTCACATCGATGATCCCGATACCGCGAAGTTCGATAAAGTAACGTGTGATATCCGGTGACGTTCCGATGAGTGTATGCTCATTGATCTTGCGGATTTCCACCACATCATCCGTTACAAGACGATGTCCTCGTTTGATCAGTTCGAGTGCAGCCTCACTTTTTCCGATACCACTCTCACCCATGATCAGAAGTCCTTCGCCGTAGACATCTACTAAAACGCCATGGATCGTAATACACGGTGCAAGCTGTTCATTCAGACAATAAATAAGCTCTGCCATGAATTCGGAAGTACTGCGTTTTGTGCCAAGCACCGGAATATTTTTCTCCTCTGCAATTTTCAGGAAAGAATCATCCGGCCGCAGATCCCTGCAGAAAATAACACACGGAATATCATATCCCATAAATTCACTGTAAATCTTTTCACGTTTTTCCTCGTCTAACTGCTGCAGATATGTGTACTCTACCGTACCGATGATCTGAACCCTCGACTGTTCAAAGTGTTTAAAATAACCACTGAGCTGTAACGCCGGTCTGTTTACATCACTGATCATAATGCGATGTCCCTTTAATTCCATATCCGGCAGAAAATTACATAAATCCATGATCTGCGCGATCTTTGCTACTCCAACACCTTCCATATCCTTTGTCCTCTCCTAAACATATTTTTCGTAACGATTCTGACGACATTTTACCATAGATACCGGAATTCTTCAACTTGAATACCCGTGTTTATCTTCCCGGAAAAAAGAATAAACTGCCCGTGCCGCCTGCTCATTCATCGACTCTGTCTTTGCGAGTTCTTCCTCCGAAGCCTCACTGATCGCCTCAAGTGACTGGAACCGGCGCATTAAGGCTTTTCTTCGTGCCGGACCGATGCCCGGAATATCGTCAAGTACGGAATGTACCTGTTCTTTGCTTCTTAAAGATCTGTGATACTCGATGGCAAAACGGTGCGCTTCATCCTGGATCCTCGTGATCAGTTTAAAGCCCTCGCTTGTCCGGTCGATCGGTATCTCTTTATTCTGATAGTATAACCCTCTGGTGCGGTGATTATCATCCTTTACCATACCGCAGACCGGAATATTTATTTTCAGTTCATCAAGCACTTTTAATGCAATGTTTACCTGTCCGCGGCCGCCATCCATCATGATCAGATCCGGAAATCTTGTGAAACTTCCATATTCCTCTGACATTTCCCGTTCTGCAAGTTCTTTTTTCTCCTGCATACCGTGTGTAAAACGTCTGGTCAAAACCTCATGCATGGATGCGTAATCGTCCGGCCCTGTGATGGTTTTTAATTTGAATTTACGATAATCACTGCGTTTTGGTTTTCCCTTTTCGTAGACGATCATGGATCCTACCGTCTCAAAACCGTTGATGTTGGAAATATCAAATGCCTCCACGCGGGAAAGTCCCTCCATCCCCAGAAGATGCTCGATCTCTTTCATCGCGCCGATGGTTCTTCCCTCCTCGCGTTTGATCTTCTCGCGATCCTGGGAAAGTACAAGCTCTGCATTTTTCTGCGCCAGCTCTACCAATTTTTCCTTCATACCTTTTTGCGGAACACGGATATAAACCCTGGCTCCTCTTTTTTCAGTTAACCACTCGGCTAAGACCTCGTGATCCTCGATCTCCTCCGGCAGCATGATCTCCCTTGGAATAAATGGCGTTCCCGAATAAAACTGTTTTAAAAAAGTTGTTAAAATCTGGCTTTTGGTATCCTCTGTCCCGACCCTGACATAAAAATGATCCCTGCCGATCAGCTTTCCGTCACGGATGAAAAATACCTGCACCACGGCATCCCTGTCATCCGATGCAAGCGCGATGATGTCTTTATCCTCACCGTCGGTATGCGTGATCTTCTGTTTCTGCGCGATCTGGCGCACACTGCCTAAAAGCTCCCGGTATTCGATTGCCTTTTCAAATTCCAGATTTTCGGATGCCTCGTTCATTTTTTCTTCTAAGGATTTTAAGATCGGTGCATAGTTTCCATTTAAAAATTCGACGGCAGCATCGATTCTTTCCCGGTATTCTTCCCTGCTGATATAACCCTGACAGGGTGCCTGGCACTGATGGATATGGTAATTTAAACACGGGCGCTCTTTGCCGGTATCTCTCGGCAGTACACGGTTACAGGTACGAAGCTGGTAAAGCTTATTGATCAGCTCGATCGTATCTTTTACTGCCCCCGCACTGGTGTATGGCCCAAAATATCTCGATTTGTCTTTTTTCTGCTGACGTGAAAAGAGTACCCGTGGGAAATCCTCACCGACCGTCACACGGATATAGGGATAAGTCTTGTCATCGCGCAGCATGGTATTGTATTTTGGACAATGTTCCTTGATCAGGTTGCACTCCAACACAAGCGCCTCTAATTCCGAGTCCGTAATAATATACTCGAAACGTGCGATCTGTTTTACCATCTGTGCCTTTTTGATGCCCTCATCATGACTCGGCTGGAAATACTGGTGTACTCTCTTTCGTAAACTGACAGCCTTACCGATATAGATGATCGCATCGTGGCTGTCATGCATAATATAAACTCCCGGCTGATCCGGGAGTTTTTTTAATTCTTCT
>OLVW01003350.1_pt1 | contig 10146 bp, 9 predicted proteins | sample 1673301 | NCBI WGS metagenome assembly OLVW01 (sample SAMEA3178941, study PRJEB25190) | human gut metagenome | reverse complement strand
AAGCTTTCTCGGTACTAGTGTAATCTTTCAATTCCAAGCATTTTGAAATAAATCTTCCGGAAAACTTGCCTGCTAACTTATCTTTATATCTTTCTGCTATAACAGATGTTCCACCAATAGCAAGTGTTCCTGCCATTATAACATCCATTCCCGGTTTTATGCTATCACTTTTTAGTAAATTGCCTGTTGTTCCAATCATAAAAATGTTAATAATTGGACCTTCAGTGGCTCCTCTATAAACATTACACTGATTAATTTCCACATTATGACTGTCTGCTGACTTTCTAAAATTTTTAATCATTCTGTTTACTTCTTTTTCTTCAAATTCCAATGGCATTGTAATGCTTAATTGTAAACTTTTTGGAACGCCACCCTTTTCGCAAATACTGTTAATACTTCGCTGAACATAAAACTCTTCACATCCGTCAAAAGTCTTTAATATACAATTAGAAGACACTACAGCCGTAATGTCTTCTAATTGTATGTTTGCAGCATTTACTCCCGGTTTAACTCCTTCGTTTTTGGAATTTAAATTCTTTAAAATAGCTCTTTTATAAGTTACTTCTGAAACTTTTCCCGGATTCATAATTCACCGCCTTATTTAACTATTCTGATTTTTTTGATTTCTTACTTGAAGTCGACTTTTTTGTTGTCTTTTCACTACTCTTCTTGTCGTCCTTATCACTATCATCTTTCTTAGTTGTTGTGGAAGCCTTCTTAGTTCCCTTTACAACAATTGTTGGTGACATTGCATAAGTACTTGTATGTATTAATTCCTTACTAACCTGCTTGCCGTTTTCATATGTAATCTTCCATAATTCAGCCACATACCCTACATGACCTGAAGATTCAACTTCTGAATAGCCTACAGGCTTACTTGAATCCTTCTTAGTCTGTGTTTTAACAGGTGTAGTCTTTACAGTCTTGCTTTCATATTTTACTGAATGACCTGCTTTTCTTGTGTCATGTCCATAAATATTGAAAGTAATTGAACCGCCTGAATTATAAATACCTTGAACATAAATAGGCGCATCAGTATCATTTTCAAATACTAAATCCTTGTAATCTCCTGCCAAAGCTGCATCTGCTGACAAAGGAACATATCCTACTGCCATTGAATGCGGGAATCTCTTAACAACCTTAATCTCTGCTCTAAGCAAAGCATTGTAAAGTGTACTTGAAACCTGACAAATACCACCACCTAAGCTGTCCTGAACGCCACCATCAACATATGTACCTGCAGGATGCCATCCGTTATCCTCTGTCCACGGATATAAGTTTTCATTACATGAATACTGTTCTCCCGGATAAACAACTGCTCCGTTAATTAACTTAGCACCATTCTGTATGTTTAAGTTTCTATTAGCATAAGAACTTCCTACACTAAACTCTGTTGTATAACTGCCCATTGGTTCGTTAGAAACCTTTTCACAATCCTCTGTTGTATACTTAGGTTTTGAAACTGTAGTTGTGGCAGTTAACTTTATGTTAGCTTTCTTATTCCACTTCTCTGTTACATATGTATATAACTGTTCTACAGTCTTATCATAGTCTACAGTCACGCCTTCTTTCTCTTTTATAATCTTAAATCCATGACCTGTAGCCTCCAAAGATGCATTCTGCGCCTTTATTTCATACTCAGCACAAATAGTTTGCAACTTCTTTTTTAAGGTATCTTTATTAAATGACATTTCAACATTAAACTTCATGCCATTATGCTGTAAATCAAGACCATCCTTATATCTCTTTATAATGTTACCTATCTTTCCTGTATTCACAGCTTCATCAACTACTGTCTTATTGCTCCACTTGTATCCTAAATTCCCTAACGTAGTCTGAACTGACTTACCATTAACATCAAGTGTTACCGTTGTAGCTGTCTTGTCTGACACAACTGTCTTCAACGCTTTTGTAGCTTCGCTTGCTGTCATTCCACTTACATCAACGCTGTCAATTGACACGCCTTTTTTAATCTTTTCTTCTGCATCCTCAGAAGCAGCCCATACACACACTGTTCCCATTGTAAGAATAACACATGCGATTAATAAAACTACTTTCTTAATCCCCTTCACAATTAGCCTCCTCAAGTCCTTCTCTATACACTAAATACTGTTGTAACAACCATTGCAAGTATTAATAAGCCTGCTATTACTCCTGCGATAATTCTCTGATTCTTCTTGTTGTAAAAAAAGTTCATACCATTCTCCTTTTCCCAATAAACTAATGATTACAGTGTAATCAAATTTTAGGTATTTTAACATTTATTATATTAATAAAAAACGTTAATATTGTGAACTGTGGTCTAATAACCCACTTTTTCTTTAACAAAGTATACCATAACTGTCAAAAATGTCCTAGTCAAAAATTCTGCCTTTTTCTGAAAGAATTTTGTCTATTTTTTTAGACGCCTCATTCTTTGAAAGCTCATCTATATTAAAATTCATTTCAATCTTATGATATACCATCAAATCTTTTAAATATTTCTTTTGTCTGTCAGTAATAGGCTGCATTTTTTTCGCTTTAAATACTAACTGATAAGGTTCAAAAATTCCCGGACACCCTGTCCCAAACTTTTCCATTAGCACGTTGTATAACTTAGATGTAACCTCTGCATCATTAAATGCCCTGTGATGGTTTTCATCTGCTATTCCATAATAATTGCACAAATATTCCAAGCCTCTGCTTTCAAGTCCCTTCAAAGTCTTTCTTGCAATCTTTAATGTATCAATTCCCATTTTGTCAAACTTAAGTTTCTGGTTAATTGCATTCTGTTTCAAAAAGCTATAGTCAAACATAATATTGTGTCCCATAATCACATCGTCCCCGGTAAACTCAATAAATCTTGGCAGAACTTCCTCTATAAAAGGTTTATCCTTTAACATTTCGTCAGTTATTCCCGTAAGTTCTGTAATATAGGGACTAAGTTTCAGCCCCGGATTAATCAGCTCCGAAAAAGTATCAACTGCCTTACCGTCCCTTACCTTAACTGCTCCAATCTCTATTATTTTGTCCCACTTTACTCTTATGCCGGATGTTTCGATATCCACACACACATAATCTTTAACCATAATTCCTATCTCTTTATCTGCTTTGTTATGTTAATCAGCTTAGCCTGTTTATTCAAAGGATTTCTGTGTTTGTAATCAAATAATATATATGTAAGATTGTCCTCATTTATTCCAAACACTTCAACGTGAGTCATTTTTTCTAACTGCTTGGAATCGTAATCTTCATAATCCACAAGGATTGTTCTAACCTCTTCTCCTTTAAAAAACTCTCTAATCTGATGCTTGTATTTTTCAATGTTTTTAGAAAATCCAGGACGGCTTTTGGCATTTTCACGCAAATAAAAATCTTTTGTCAAAAGCTCCTCCCATTGAATATTCTCTTCAAAGTTCCTCTTCTTAATAAAATTCAAAAGTAATTCATAACGCTTTACTCTTGAATGTTTCTCCCCGTTTTCACTGTGTTTCTGGTAAAAATTACCCAGTTGTTCATACAGTTCAAATGGTGATTCGTAAAGTTCACTAAGCTTTCTTATTGTATTTTCAAACTGAAAACTATTGTAATATATCTCAACAACAGCCTCCACTTCTTTTAGTTTCAATATGTCATCAAAACTAACCCAGTTGGTTTTAAGCACTTCGTAAGGTGCCCTGCCACTATAAGCCATACCATATTTTTCACTATTTTCCTTCATCATTGAGCCATAAAGAACTTTCAAAAATCCCAACTGAAACTGGTCAGGCTTCATTGCATACACCTGATCAAAACTTCTCTTAAAGCTTTCATAATTCTCATATGGAAGCCCTGCTATAAGGTCAAGATGCTGATGAATATTACCACCATGATGTATCTTTTCCGTAATCTCTGCTATTTTTTCAATGTCCGTTTTACGATTAATTGCCTCCAAAGTCTTCTCGTTAGTTGACTGCACGCCAATTTCTAACTGAATCAACCCCGGTCGCATATCACTTATTAAGGCAATCTCCTCATCCGTCATAAGATCTGCTGCAATTTCAAAATGAAAATTAGTTACACCATTATCGTGTTTCTTAATATATGACCAAATTTCCATTGCATGCTTCTTGTTGCAATTAAAAGTTCTGTCCACAAACTTAACCTGATTAGTATTATTGTCTATGAAAAACTGAAGTTCCTTCTTAACCAAATCAAGACTTCTAAACCTTAATCTTTTGTCAATGGATGAAAGACAATAACTGCATGAAAATGGACATCCTCGGCTTGTCTCATAATAAATAATCTTATGTTCAAAAAGCTCCATGTTCTCATATACAAACGGAACCTTACTCAGATCCATGGTCTTGCGCCATTCATTTTCCACAATCTGCCCGGTCTGTTCCCGGTATACGATTCCTTTCATATTCTGAAGTCCGTCCACTGTCTTGTCCTGATAAAAGTGTAAAAGATCGCAGAAAGTCTGCTCCCCTTCTCCTTTCATGACGCCATCCACTTCTGGCAGACGCTCCAGCACCTTTACTCCATCATAAGATACCTCTGGTCCGCCTATCCAGATGATGATCTGCGGCATCACTTTCTTGATCTCCCTGCAGATCTCTTCAACATAAGTAAGATTCCAGATATAGCAGGACAGACAGAGCATGTCCGGCTTCCTTTTGTAGATATCCCGCAGAATCTCATCGAGCTGCTGATTGATCGTATATTCTCCAATACTGATCTCATCTGATGTATCACCATACTTTTCCGCATATGCTTTCAGACAGTAGACTGCCAGATTGGAATGTATATATTTCGCATTGACTGCACCTAAAAGTACTTTCATATCGTTTCCTTTCCGTTTCCAAAAAGTTTTATCTTTAGTATCATACTCCATTTTCAGATTGACGTAAACCAAAATGATAAAATAAAATCTCCTCAGATACATTGACATTTTTACAAAAACACGGTAAAATAATGTTCTGTGCAGCCGGGGTGCTAGCGGTACCCTGTACCTACAATCCGCTATAGTGGGGGTGATGCTGTGCCGAGGGCTTTACTTGTCAAAGCTGCCTCTGGTTTGTGGCGTTGAGATTTGGGTCTTACGCGGCGGGACTCTGTGAACCGTGTCAGGTCGGGAACGAAGCAGCACTAAGCAGAACCTCTCGGGTGCCGTAAGGTAGCCTGGATTGAGTTTACAGCCAGAGTAACGTTTGGTAGGCTTTAGTTCGACGCACAGCGCACAGAAAAAAGAAATTACAAAAGCTACGGATTTTGCTTCCGTAGCTTTTTTCATGCAAAAAAGCCTGCCTTTGACAGGTTCTTCGATTAAGGATTTTCTTCCGGCATATTTGCTGATTCCTGTTCTTTCTTTTTCATCTTCTGCTTCTTGCGCAGTTCCTTGAAAAAGCTCTTCATCATCTGTGAGCATTCTTCTTCCAGAACTCCTGTCGTAAGCTCTGCCTGATGATTAAACGCTTCCACCTGTAGAAGATTCAGGATGGAACCGGCGCATCCGGCTTTCGGATTCATACATCCAACAACCACTCGTGGAATCCTTGCCTGTACAATGGCTCCGGAACACATCTGACATGGTTCCAGCGTTACATATAAGGTGCATTCTTCCAGCCGCCAGTCACCCATTACCTTACTTGCCTTTTTGATTGCAGAAATTTCTGCATGTGCAAGGGGATTCTTATCCGTTGTCCGCCTGTTGTATCCTCGTCCGATAATTTTCCCCTGATATACGATCACACAACCAATCGGTACTTCCTCAATCTTCCATGCTTTTTTCGCCTGACGGATCGCTTCCTTCATGTATTTTTCGTCTTCGGTCAATATCTGCCGCATCTTCCTTCTCCTTTACTTCTTTTCGAATCACTGCCCCTACCGGTCTGCACCAGTAACCGAAATGTTCCTCATCTTCAATCTCATATTCTTCCAGATCCAGTTCACCATCAGATGGCTTCATGAACTGACTAAATCCAAATGCTCCTGCCGCCCGCTGCTCGCCCGAAAAATAAAGTCCCGGAACCCCAATCCAGCATTTCCCTTCTTTTTCAAATGATACCAGATGATGGTAATTATAATATCCATGGAGCAGAAAATGATTATTCGCAAGCTTCCATTCCTTTCGCGGAAGTCCGGCAAGCTCCTGACGGGTGATCTTATAGATGATATCCTTTGTGGTTTTTGGTGGTAAATCTGAATTTGCGTTCTGAGAGTTTCTTTCTTCCGGCACATTTGGGTTGCTTTTCGATTTCCTAACTGCATCTGTGTTTTTAGATTGTTCTGAGGTCTCCTGTTCTTCTATATTCTCATATTTTCTCTGGCTTGTTTTCTCCTCAAGTATTTTCTCATTTCCTGGCTTCTCGTATTTTTCATTGCTTAGCACGTCTCCGCCATTTGCAATTTTTTTATTTTTCCCCGATTTGTTTAGCTTCCATTCTTCTTCCGTAATCATCCTGCTAACATCTACCGGTCTCGCCTCATCCCAGACTGCTCCATAATATCCTGCATCCGCTCCGTTTCCAGCCCGAAGGATCATTCCACCAATCCTGCCAAACTGTCCATCTCCTCCCACATCGTCTGTCGTATAACTCAGCTTATAACCAAATGCTGCCTGCGCCCCTCTGATCTCTCCCATCCGGATTCCAATACACTTGCCATCCTCTTCATAAAAGAGATATATTTCCAGTGTACGTCCTCCTGCCACCGGAAATCCTCTCCCATAAATCTGGATTTCCGCTGTATCTGTCTGTTCAAGAACCTTCACAAATCCTGTATTTCTTGTCCTTTTTCCATTCTGATATTCATATAAATACCGGATAAAGCTTTTCATAATCTAGCACCTGCACCTTCCTTCTAACTGCCTGTTCTAAACTATTCTGACTTTCCGGTAAAAATTACCATTTTTAAAAAATCAGAGCGGAATCTTCCGCTCTGACAAATAACTCATTGATTAATCCAGATAAATCGGTGGCTCGTAGTCTTTTCCCATCGTAGCTTTCTTTCGCTCTTCCACCCCAAGGAACGCCCACTCTGTCATGTCTGTCCACTTGTGATCTTTTCGGTCATATACCTGTACATAACCGATTCTGTGTGGATGCATACGCACACTGTTTGTCCGATACTCATGTCCGGTATATGGGTTCACATCTCCATTTACCAGATCTTCATCAATATCCTCCCGACGCTTGATCGGCTGGAAATCCTGCGGCCATCCGGAAGATTTCTTTTCCTTTTTCGGAGTAATCAGCTTTGTAAGTTTTGAAAATGGTGAATTTTTCTCCTCATGAACATCTTCAGTTTCCGCCTCTTCTACTACAGGATTTTCCTCTTTCTGACAGGTTTCCGGCTGATTCTCTTCATAAGCCGGCTGTTCCTGGTACGCTTCTTCCTGCGGTTCTGCCTCTTCCTGGTAAGCAGCTTCAGAAGTTTCCTCCGGAATCTCCTCAGCCCCGGCTTCTTCAACCACTTCCGCTTCTATTTCCTGTTCGGGCTCCTGTAATTCTTCTTCAATCTGTTCTGCGTCTTCTGCAGATACTTCCACATCATCTTCTGCCGGTTCTGTGTACGGCTCTGTTTCTTCTTCAGTCAGAATATCTTCTTCCAAAGTATCTGAATCCGCAATGCTTTCCGTCTCCTTGGCAGCATGTTCTTCTGCATCAAGATCCAGTTCCATCTGTACAGCTTCTTTCTCCGGTTCTGCTGTTGTCTCTTCAAGTATATCTACAATCTCTCCAACTGTAATATCACGTTCTACATTCTTTTTTGCTTCTTCTCTTGCTGCCTTTCTTTCTTTTTTCGCGGTAAGCTTCTCAAGTTCTCTTCCCGTCGGCATCTCTTCTTCATCCAAAGCTTCCTTTTCCGAATCCGCATTACCCAGAATGCTGAGCTGGAACGGGCATCCAAGAATGTCTGCGATCATACGCATATCCTGCTCCTGAAAATTATCTCTGCCAAGCCGCTGTGTCAGATTCTGACGGGACATCTTTTTCCCGGTTCTTGCTTCGATTTCTTCTGCAAGCTCTTTAATCGTCATATCTTTTCTGCTTAAAACAATTTTTACCTGCTCCCCGAATGTGAGACTAATCATTTATTTTTCCTCCTTTTCTCCCGTATAAATATATCTTCTTTTTAAATACAGACTTATTGCTTTGTTAACTTAAAACTTTCTTGATAAAGGAATCTTTTTCACTTATCTTTTATTCTAGCAAATGACATTTTATCCGTCAACACCTAATAAATGCACGAATTTTTTGTATTTTTTTTAAAAATAATTTGACAAATCAAAATCAGTCGCTATAATAAAGCGTATCAAGAACGACGGCGTTCCCTATTATCCGGGGAACGCCTTTTTTGTTCTTTTTTTTAAATCGAGAAGGAGGGACTCAGTTATGAAAAAACTAGAAATCATTATCCAGCCGGAAAAACTGGAAGCCCTGAAAGCAATCCTGGATGCTTCCAATGTCAGCGGTATTATGATCAGTAACATTATGGGATATGGTAATCAGAAAGGACACAAACAATTTTATCGCGGTGCTGAATACAGCGTAAATCTTCTTCCCAAGATCAAAGTAGAAACTGTTGTTGAACCGGAAGTTGCAGAACCTCTGATCCGGAAAATTGTCGAAGAGATCAAAACCGGTGCGTACGGCGATGGTAAAATTTTTGTTTACGAAGTACAGGATGCTGTAAGAATCCGTACCGGCGAACGTGGCTCTGCTGCTCTTTAGCTAAAAATATATGTGAATTAGAATAGTGTTGAATATCGTTATCAAAGAGGATAACTACAAATGAACTGCCTGTAGATCATTCATTGTAGCTATCCTTTTTATTTGAAATGGAGGATGTTAAATATGGGATTATCTGATTTAATTGCGGACGGAATGGATGCAACCGCCGCCACTGAACTACTGCTTAATGTTGTCTGGACAATTGTCGGTGCAACTCTTGTTTACTTTATGCAGGCTGGATTTGCAATGTGTGAAGCCGGATTTACCAGAGCAAAAAATACTGGAAATATACTGATGAAAAATATGATGGACTTTGTTCTTGGAAGTTTGTTCTTTTTCATCTTCGGATTTGCGATCATGCACGGAACCGACTGGAATGGTATCATCGGTATAAAAGGGTTCTTCAATCCTACAACACTTGCCGATGCCGACGGACTTTTCAACGGACTGCCAATCGGAGTCTTCCTTATTTTCCATACAGTATTCTGCGCCACATCCGCTACCATCGTATCCGGTTCTATGGCAGAACGTACAAAATTCCTTGCTTACTTATTATATAGTGCAGCAATCAGTATTTTTATTTACCCGGTAACCGGCCACTGGATCTGGGGCGGTGGATGGCTCGCTCAGATGGGATTCCACGATTTTGCAGGTTCCACAGCAGTCCATATGGTCGGCGGTATCTGTGCACTTGTTGGTGCCAAAATCCTCGGACCTCGTATTGGAAAATATGATAAAGAAGGAAATGCCCGTGCGATTCCCGGACACAACCTTTCCATTGCAGCTCTTGGCGTATTTATTCTCTGGTTCTGCTGGTTCGGTTTCAACTGCGGCTCTACCACAGCAGCTTCCACAAACCTCGGTGATATCGCAATGACAACCAATCTTGCCGCTGCTGCCGCAACACTTGCAACCCTTGTTGTAACCTGGATCCGCTATGGAAAACCAGATGTATCCATGACATTCAACGGTTCCCTCGCCGGACTCGTAGCAATCACCGCCGGATGCGACACCGTCAGCAACTACTCTGCAATCATCATCGGACTGATCGCTGGTATCCTCGTCGTATTCTCTGTAGAATTCTTCGACAAAGTAGCCAAGATTGATGACCCGGTAGGTGCGATCAGTGTCCACGGCGTATGCGGTTTCACAGGCAGTATCCTCGTCGGAGTCTTCTCCCCGGAATACACCCTCAAAACCCAGGTGATCGGTGTCCTTTCAACCGTAGCCTACGTCCTCGTAATGGCAATCATCGTATTCACCATCATCGATAAAACCGTAGGCCTCCGCGTCACCAAAGGAGAAGAACTCGACGGTCTCGATATCCACGAACACGGCTGCTCAGCATATGCAGACTTTAACTTCCGTTTATAGCCGGGCGAAGTAAGAAAAAAAGATATAGCCACTGGAATGCTCGCATTTCAGTGGCTATATCTTTTTTTCTTAGTGA
>OLVW01003336.1_pt1 | contig 10190 bp, 10 predicted proteins | sample 1673301 | NCBI WGS metagenome assembly OLVW01 (sample SAMEA3178941, study PRJEB25190) | human gut metagenome | reverse complement strand
TCGACAGCTCACCTCAATGGGAGCCATACAAAAAGCCTCTCCTTGAGGAGAGGTGTCACGAAGTGACGGAGTGGTGGAATAAAAAAAGAAATGCCAAAAGGCATTTCTTAAAATGAGCAAATCTATAAGCCGGGTTCTGTATTAGATAATCATCTATCTCGACGTACAGTTACCTATACGCTCAAGCCTTTCAAGGGAACACGCCGAGCAAGCTTAACATTCCCAAAGTTGCTTCAGGTGGGGTTTACACGGGAATTCAGTTGCCATCTTCCCTGTGCGCTCTTACCGCACATTTCCACAATCACCTTAATAAATCAAGGCATTTATTTTCTGTTGCACTATCCTTAAAGTCACCTTTACCGGCCGTTAGCCGGCACCCTGCTCTGTGAAGCCCGGACTTTCCTCACCGTAAACGGCGCGATTATCTGACTTACTCTTAAAATATTATACAATATATTTTAAATTATGTCAAACAAGTTTAAAAATATCCTTATTTTCTGATTTTATTATTTCAATATCAGTATCTTTCAAAATATCTTCAAATATATCCATAACACATATTTCAGTAGGATAATGACCTGCGTCAATGACGCATATTCCAAGTTCGGTCATATCAATCATATTATGATACTTCATATCACCCGTTATAATAACGTCCGCACCTTTTTCAAATGCAATCGGAATAATTTCACTGCAGCTGCCCGATGCAACCGCAACTGTATTAATATCCTTTTCAAAATCGCCGGAAACACGCAAAAAAGGTGTGCCGAGTATCTTTTTACAATGTTCTGCAAAATCACCGAATTTAATCGTTTTTTCAAGTTTGCCGTATCGTCCCAAACCTGCCGAAGAATCATCGGTATGTTGGTCAAGTATTTTAATATCGGTAAGTTCAAACATTTCGGCAAGTTTATCATTTATACCGCCTTTAGCTGTGTCCATATTAGTATGAGCGGCGAAAAGCGGTATATTATTTTCAATAAGCAATTTAAGCATTTGTCCCACAGATGTGGAATAATCAATTCTCTTTATACCGCCAAGCAGTATTGGGTGATGTGAAACAATCATATCGGCATTTTTTGATATAGCCTCTTTAACGGTATTGATATTAGTATCAAGCGTTACAAATACTTTTTTTACGTCCTTATTTTCATCACCGCACAAAAGACCGACATTATCCCATGAATACGCCAATCTTTCGGGACATATATTCTCAATTATTTTAATTATTTCTTTAGCTTTCATATTTATTCAATTCCTTTAGCCAGTATTTATATTTATTGAGTTTATCATCATCAACGTCTTTTGAATTTTCAAGACCTGCTATAACCTTGACAAATTCACGATGTTTTTTATCATAGAGATTTTTATAATACTTATGATTTACAAGATATTTCGGTAAATGATATTCAATATCGTTATCAAATTCCTTTTGAGATTTGTTTATAACATTCATTATATTATATACCTTAAATCCCTCAATGGCAATATCTTCGTCCGTAATAGAAAAGCCGTTTGTAATAAGATACTTTCTAAGCTCATATTGTGCATTCATCGGTTGAAGTACAAGATTACATTCTCTCGCCTTTTCTATATCTGCACTTAAAATCTCACTGATAAGCTGACCGCCCATACCGGCAATTATAACGGTGTCAACCTCACCTTTTTCAATAACTGAAAGACCACTGCCAAGCCTTACCTCAATTTTATCAGAAAGTTTATGCTTTTCAACATTAGCTTTTGCAATATCAACCGGTCCTTGTCTTACATCGCCTGCAATAACGTATTCGGCTAAATCATTTTCAACAAGATAAATAGGAATATATGCGTGGTCAGTACCAATATCGGCGATTCTATTCCCTTTTGTATGGTCTATTATACATTTTAAACGTGGTGTAATCATAAATAATTACCTCCGAGATTCAAATAAATTAGTTTATACGGTTATCCTACAAGTTATACACACAGTGTGGATAACTTTCAAGGTGTTATAAACAACAAAAAACGCCTTAAAACCGTAATTTGTGGTGAGTTATCATCAGTTATCCACACTTTTTCCACGTATTTGTGTAATATTTGTAACAATAGTGTAATATTAAAATGTAAACCTTAAAAAATCGCATATTTACGCGATTTTTTATAAACGGTAATAATTACACACTGTGTGGATAACTGTGTGGATAACGTGGATAACTCAAAATAAATGGCTTGTCTACGTCATTTTTAAGTGGATAAGTGGTAAAATTAAGGTGTTGATAAGTCAAATTTAACCATAAATTAGTTTACATAATACCACAACTATATCTTGTGTTACAGAAATATTACAAACACAATATAGGTTATCAACACAAACGTGGAAAAATTAATTTCAACTGTTTTGTAATGTTGATAAATACAATAATAGGCAAGCCATGGCTTGCCTATTTACAAAAATCAAAATTACTTAGAAATCTTATCTGTACCCATATAAGGAACAAGAACTTCAGGAACTGTTACAGTACCGTCCTCATTCTGATAATTTTCAAGAATTGCGGCAACAGTTCTGCCGACTGCAAGACCTGAGCCGTTAAGTGTATGAACAAATTGAGCCTTATCCTTCGGTGTTTCCTTATATTTGATGTTGGCACGTCTTGCCTGATAATCTTCAAAGTTTGAGCATGAAGAAATTTCAACATATCTGCCGTAGCTTGGCATCCATACTTCAATATCATATGTCTTAGCCGATGAGAAACCAAGGTCACCTGTTGACAAGCATACAACTCTGTAAGCAAGTCCAAGCTTTTGAAGTAGCTTTTCAGCGTCGTTTGTAAGTTTTTCAAGTTCGTCATAGCTTGTTTCAGGCTTTACAAACTTAACAAGTTCAACTTTGTTGAATTGGTGCTGTCTGATAAGACCTCTTGTGTCACGGCCTGCACTGCCTGCCTCTGCTCTGAAACATGCTGAGTAAGCTGTATATTTAATAGGAAGTTGGTCACCGCTTAGAATTTCATCTCTGTGAAGATTTGTTACAGGAACTTCTGCCGTAGGAATTAGGAAGAAGCCGTTGTTTACAACCTTAAATGCGTCCTCTTCAAATTTAGGCAGCTGACCTGTACCTGTCATTGATGCTCTGTTTACCATATACGGTGGGAAGATTTCAGTATAGCCCGATTCTTCTGTGTGAGTATTAAGGAAGAACTGAATAACGGCTCTTTCAAGTCTTGCACCAAGACCTTTATATACTGTGAAACGAGTACCGGCAATTTTTGTACCGCGTTCAAAATCAAGAATATCAAGGTCTGTACCGATATCCCAGTGAGCCTTTGGTTCAAAATCAAACTTTCTCGGTTCAGAGAACTTTCTAAGTTCAACGTTTTCTGTATCGTCCTTACCTACCGGAACTTCAGGATTAGGAATATTAGGAATCCTTAGCATAAAGTTTCTTAGCTGTTCGTCAATATCCCTTACCTTTTCATCGTCAGCTTTAATATCATTACTCAATTCCTTCATTTCGGCAAAAATTTGGTCTGTATTTTCACCGTTTTTCTTCATTTGAGGAATTTGCTTTGTAATTTCGTTTTGTTTAGCTTTTTTCTGTTCAACTTCTGCAAGAATTGCACGTCTTTGCTTATCAAGTTCTATAGCAGGCTCAATATCAAGCGGATTGAAACGCTTTTTTAAAGCCTCCTTTATACGTTCAGGTTCTTGTCTTAATACTTTAATGTCTAACATCTTAAATTTATCCTTTCTTTAATTTATATTATTTTTAATGTTATCGTATATAATTTTTTGGTCACTTGAAAGATCGTTGTAATTAACTTTATCAAGCGTTTCAAGTGCCATTGAATTATTACCGAGTGTAAAATAACCATTTGCACTTAGTAATAAATCATTTTGTGACTGTTTTTGTACGAGTGATTCATTATCAGATTTAAGCTGTATATTTTCTTCGGATAATTCTTGATTTTCTTTTTTTAGATTACTGTTATTTTCTAGTAAAACTGTATTTTCTTCACTAAGTATTGATGCCTTTTCGGAAATACTCATTTCTTTATCCGGTGATTCACTAACTTGCGGCTGATTTTTTTGCATATTTGTCTGACCTAAAAACGAAAAAATAATCAGCAATACCGCAACTATAAATATTAAAGCAGTGTAGAGAAACATAGATTTGTTATCATTCTTATTAGCCATTGTTTTCAGTCCTCTTTAGTTTACTTTTTGCATTTTCAAGTGCAGCATTTTCTTCATCAAGAAGTTTTATAGGTGTTTGACCGCCGACAATTTCACGCACATATGTATTGCATGAATTGTGTCCGTAAAGCGATGTTAAAATGATACCGTCGTTGTTGTTATTCAAAATAGCAAGTGCAAAGCTTAGTTTTCCTGTAACATCGTCAAATGCATCAAAATTAACAACAGCTACCTTTTTTAGTGAAATATTAGAATTATTTTCACAATTTGCAAGTCGTGACATCAAAACCGCGTCTGATGTATCATTTACAGTCTTTGATAAATCATCAACTTTATCGTAATAATCTTTTAAAGCACTTATAATATCGCCTTCATCGGAATAATCCATAAGTGTGTTGATTTTTGATGAATTAATGCTGTTGCAGATGAAACAAATAACTATAAGTATCATCATTATTGCAAGAGCAATAAAAATAAGTGTATTTGTATCAATATTCATTCTTATTCTCCTTTTATATTAAAAAATCCAAGAACACGTTCTAAATCTTCGTTTCCGTAATATTCAATTTCAATTTTACCTTTTTTAGCGGTATGATTGATTCTGACTTTTGTACCCATTGCAGAAGATAATGTATTTTGTATCTTCTCGATTTCAATGTCATAGGCCGTTTTTTCAGACTTTTTCTTCTGTGGCTTTTTCTTTTGAAGTTGCTTTGCAAGAGCCTCGGCTTGTCTTACATTTAAGTTATCTTCGATAATACGTTTTGAAAGTGCTATTCGCAGTTCTTTATCGTCAAGCGAAAGTATCGCACGTGCGTGACCGCTTGTTAAAGTACCTAAAATAAGCATTTTCTGAATTTCGTCCTCAAGTGACAAAAGTCTTAATGAATTGGCGATTGCACTTCTGCTCTTTCCTACTCTTTGACTTATAAGTTCTTGAGTAAGATTAAATTCGTCCATCAATAAGTTATAACCGATAGCCTCTTCAATCGGATTTAGATTTTCACGCTGCAAATTTTCAATCAAAGCAATTTCGGCAACCTGTTCTTCACTGTATTTTCTTATAACTGCCGGAATTTCTTTTAAATTTGCCTTTTTTGCGGCTCTCCAACGTCTTTCACCGGCAACGATTTTATACATATTATTGTCGGACGGTGTTATTATAATAGGTTGAATAAGTCCGTGTTCCTTAATAGAATCTGCAAGAGCCGTTATTTTTTCTTCGTCAAAATGACGTCTTGGTTGTTTTTTGTTAGGCTCAATCAGGGACATACGCACTTTTTTTATGTCCCCCTCTGAAGATTTAGTAATATCGGAAGTAACTTCTTCAATATCTTCTTCATTAAAAAGAGAATTAAGACCTTTGCCTAAACCTTTTTTAGCCATATGCTCACTCCTTTACTGACATTAATTAAGTTATTTATTGTTTCGTATAACTTCCTTTGCCAGAGCCATATATGCGTCTGCACCTTTAGAGGTTCTGTCATAGTTTATTATAGGCTCACCGAAAGAAGGTGATTCACTTAAACGAACATTTCGCGGAATAATGGTTTTATAAACCTTATCCGGAAAGTATTTTTTAACTTCGTCAAGCACCTGTATTGAAAGATTTGTTCTGCCGTCATACATAGTTCCGAGAACACCTTCAATTTCAATTTGCGGATTAAGTTTCTTTTTGATTGTCTTAATTGTGGTAATAAGCTGACTTAAACCCTCAAGTGCATAGTATTCGCATTGTATCGGAATTAATACGGAATCTGACGCAGTCATAATATTAATAGTAATCATTCCGAGTGCAGGAGGTGAATCTATTATAATGTAGTCAAAGTTTTCTTTAATCATATCAATGGCATTTTTCAAGAAAAACTCACGCTTATCTTCATATGCAAGCTCAATTTCAGCGGCAGAAAGGTCTGAAGATGACGGAATGACATACAAATTATTATATTTTGTCTTGATTACAGCGTCTTTTGTTTTAGAACTGTCAACAAAACAATCATAAATTGATAATTCATAATCATCTTTTTCAATACCAAGACCGCTTGTCGAATTACCTTGAGGGTCGCAGTCTATAAGCAGAGTTTTTTTATTTTCATATGCAAGACATGATGACAGATTAACAGAAGTGGTTGTTTTACCGACACCACCCTTTTGATTTGTTATTGCAATTATTTTTGTCATAATAATCTCCACTTTTTAATTTATTTCTATATATCATTATATCATAAAATTTTTATTTGTAAATGTTTCACGTGAAACATATTGAAGATTTAACACAAATGTAATGTTTCACGTGAAACATATGTATAATTTTCAAAAAGTGATACCATAATATATATGATATATTTAACGGAGGATTAAAATGAACAGTTTATTTAGAAAAATAAAAGATTATGTGATATTCTCTCCTACTGCTCAAGAAAATGATTTTAAGTTGAAAAATAAAAGTAACGATATAGAATACGATGTGCGAGATGAGAAAACCGAAACAACCGCAAATGATACTGTATCAAAAAGTTATGAAGAAAACATTTCATATGTACGAAACAGATTTAACGTACCTATTAATAACGATATAGTAATACGCGAGCTTGTTTTAAAAGAGGGACGCAAAGCATTTATCGTATTTATCGACGGTATGGTAAGTACAGATATGGTTGATTTGGCGATAATAAAGACATTGCTTGAAATCCCCTACTTTTCAGATGACAAGATATACAGTTATGAAACTGAAATAATAGACAGATTTATTGCACATTCGCAGGCAATAACTACAAACAGTATGGATACTATATTTGAAGAAGTTAATTTTGGTGGTTGTGCTGTGTTTGTAGACGGTTTTTCAAAAGGTTTTTCACTTGATGTTCGTGAATGGGGTACGCGAAGTATCGGTAAACCTGAAAATGAACAGTCTATTTACGGACCGCAAGAGGCATTTGCAGAAATGCTTAGAAATAATACTGCTCTTGTCAGAAAAATAATTAAAAGTGAAAAACTTATTGCGGAAGGTATTAAAATCGGAAGTGTCAGCAAAACAAGAGGTGTAATGTTGTATATTTCCGATATTGCTAACAGTGATATGGTTGACGAAGTGAGAAGACGGCTTAACAGTATCAATACACAGTATGTCATTGCAATCGAAGAAGTTGCAATGATGCTTGAAGATAAGACTTTTTCACTTACAAGCCACATTTTTGCAACGGAACGACCGGATAGGGCAGCACGAGCATTGACAGAAGGACGTGTTGTACTGATTTTAAACGGCAGTCCGAGAGCATTGATAATGCCGACAAACGCTTTTGAACTTACTCACGCAGTTTCTGATGATTACTTGCGTGTACCGTATGCAAATATGTCACGAATAATCAGAATGTTAGCGATGTTCTTGTCTATTCTGCTTCCTGGATTATACCTTGCTATAACGTTGTTTCATCAAGAAATAATACCGACTTATTTGTTATATTCGATCAGTGCGGCAAGAGAAAATGTACCTTTTTCAAGTATAGTGGAACTTTTGTTAATGGATATATCGTTTGAAATGATACGAGAGGCAGGAATACGAATGCCTAACCCAATAGGCTCAACACTGGGTATTGTCGGAGGTTTGATTTTAGGACAAGCCGCAGTCAGTGCAAAAATAGTAAGTCCGATTATGATTATAATTATAGCTATAACAGGTATCGGTTCATTTGCAACTTCAGATTATTCACTTAGTTGGGGTTATCGAATTTTAAGACTTGCTTTTATAGCTTTGGCGGCTGTAATGGGCTTTTACGGAATTGCAATAGGTATTTTCATATATAGCTTGTATGTTGCAAAGCAAACAAGTTTCGGAGTACCGTATTTATCCCCTATTCCAAAGGTTAATAACAGAAGTATGACTAATTCTATATTTGAAAATCCTATATGGAAGAAAGAACATCGTCCGGATTTTTTAAAAACCAAAAAAAATACAGAAGAACCGAAGATAAGCCGTAATTGGAAAATAAAAAAGAATACACGATAAATGTTTCACGTGAAACATTAGAAGGAGTAGTTATGATAGACAGAAAGAAAATGACGACACTGCTCATTAATGTAATATCGGTAAAAATGCTCTTGACATTTCCTAAAATAATGATTATAAACAGCGGAAATGCAGCATGGATAGAGTGTATATACAATACGTTGATTGTAATAGGACTGTTTTGGATTACAACCAAACTATACAGAAGTAATAAAAATATAATACAGCTTGCTGAAATGACAGGCAAAAAGTGGCTTAAAATAATAGTCGGAGTTGTTGTTTTTGTAGTTTTATTGATAAATTATTCGTCAATTATAAGAATTTTTCCCGAAACAGTCAAAATTGTACTCTTGCAGGACTTCAAAATAGAATTTATAATACCTATTTTTATGCTTGCTATAGGAATAGGTGCATATATAGGTCTTGAACCGATAGCAAGAGTAAATAATATGTTTATGCCGCTTGCCGGAATAGTGTTGCTGCTGTCGTTGATACTTTTGATACCGTATTTCAATATAAATAATATATTTCCGATACTAGGCAACGGGGTTTATAGTATAATGGTCAAAGGAATAAATACAATTTCACTGTTTTCGGATATATTGCTGTTGAACATTCTGCTTCCCTATTGTGAAAATACTTCAGAGGCAAAAAAGAGCGGTTGGAGAGCAATTTATATAAGTGCAACTATCGGAGTAGTTATTTTACTGTCATATTGCTTAATTTATCCTTATCCGGTTTCAAGAGAATTTATGATTCCCGTGTATCAACTGTCAAGAGTGATACATTTGGGTAACTTTTTCAGCAGATTTGAGGTAATATTCCAATTTGTATGGTCAATTCTTGTGCTTATATATTCATCAATTTATGTATATGCACTGTGTTATGTGTGGCAGATAACATTTGACCTTAAATATTATAAACCGCTTATACTTCCTGTTGTGATAATAAGCGGAATTGTGGCTGTATTGCCGAGTTCTGTTGTGGATTTGGTTAAATCTGAACGGTTGGAAAACATAATAGTATACCCCGTGGCATTTTTATTGCCTATTTTGTTCGGATTTTATTCAAAAAAGATATATAACAAACGAACTGTAAATGAGGAGAGTGGTGAAAGTGAGTAGAATACGAATAATTATAACTATTATAGTAGTCGTTTTAACAACACTCCTTACAGGCTGTACAGGAAAAGAGCCGAATGAAATCGCATATGTGGTTGCACTTGGTATAGACAGTACAGATGACGATAATTATAAAATAACAATTCAGTATGCGAACACCACTCAAATAAGCGGAGGAGCGTCGGAATCCGGCGGAAAAGCATTCAACCGCAGAAAAGATATGGGTGAGATTTCCGGAAAACGGGCGGACCGGATTTTCCTCGTACCGGATGATCCGGGAAACGAAGATCCGCAGGCGATCTGTGAGGAGATCGGCGGATACATAGCAAAGGAAGGTGCATCCTTCCAGATCCGCATGGACCGCGGAGCAGCAATCCGGGAGGCGATTCTTGGCGCCGTACCGGGAGAGGTTGTTCTGATCCTTGGAAAAGGCGCGGACGTGACGATGCACGTCGGAAACGGAAATGTGCCGTACCGGTCAGATGCCGTCTATGCAAAAGAGGCGCTTGCCGAATATGGAAATGCATTTGCCGAAGCGGCAACGGCCCGTGAAACAGAAGAATAGAAGCAAAAACAGAAAAAACAGAGCAAAAAAGACACGGAACAGAAAAATCCGTGTCTTTTTTTGCGTCTGGCGGCAGCAGAAACGAAAATCAGACAGGAAATTTGGCGGATACATCCTACAAAATGTAGAAAAGAAGGACAGAAACTAACACATATGACGAAAAGTTGTTAAAAATATAACGAACGAAAGTTAGATATGTGAAACTGAACACAGAAAGCAAAAACCCGGGAACCATGCAGGAAAAGACGAATTCTGCGGGATAAAGGATAAAACTGTAAGTTTTTGGAAAGAATTCTTGTGAAAAAGAACAAAAAATGGTATAATT
>OLVW01003333.1_pt1 | contig 10192 bp, 9 predicted proteins | sample 1673301 | NCBI WGS metagenome assembly OLVW01 (sample SAMEA3178941, study PRJEB25190) | human gut metagenome | reverse complement strand
GTCTTTACCAATTGGAACAGATGGGTCCATAATATTTGGTATCTTCATCATTCTTGATTTTATTTCTTCAGCATATTTTGCTTCTAATTTTTCGTTTTCTTCAAGTTGTGCATTTATTTCTTGAACTTTTACTTTTATTTTTTCTGCTTCTTCTTTTTTGCCTTGTTTCATAAGTCCACCAATTTCTGCACTTAAAGATTTTCTTTCTGCTCTTAGATTGTCTCCATTTAATTTTGCTTCTCTGTTTTTTACGTCTAAATCAATAACTTCGTCAACTAATATTAGTTTTTCGTCTTGAAATTTGTTTTTGATGTTTTGTTTTACAACATCAGGATTTTCTCTTAAAAATTTGATATCTATCATTTTTGCCTCCTAAAATTTAATTTATATAATTTTTTTCAATTTCTTTTACTATTTCAAATCTATGTGTTTGTCCAGTTATATTATCTGGTCTTTCTGTGGAAATTTCTGATAAAAACATTTTTTCAGGTCTTACCCAAAGTGTTTTTTTATCTTCTCTTTCATATAATGGTTTGTAAACGACTATTCTTTCGGTTGTTTCCGAGTCATAGGCTATGTTTTCTACAAAATAGTAGTTTCCTTTAAAATGACGGTAGACTTTGCCAATTTCAACTTTTTCCATTTTTGATTTCATTCCTTCCTAAAGGTATAAACTTTTTATATTTATAATTCTTTCTATGGCATTATATAATATTTTTGGTTAAATATCAAGGAAAATTGACATAAAAAAAGTGCATATGTGTTTTTTTGGTTTTTGACATATGCACTTTCAAAAAACCATAAATAGTTACTTCCAAATTATGCCATTTTTTAATTGGCTTGTAAATATCTACAAAATAAAAATTCAATCTTTGATTCGAATTTAAATCTATAATGAAAAAAAGAATAAAAAAATTAAAAAAGATAAAAATATAAAAAGAAAACAAAAAGGAGCGTGTAATAAATGTTTATAGAAATAATAAAATTTATCATATATTCAGGGTTGATAGTATTAATTTCAAAATATATCTTGGTAACGACTTTAAGAAAATTAGCAGAGGCTATGAATTTAAAAGCTAAAACGGTAGGGGATATAGCAGGTTATGCAACATCAGTACCAGAATTATTAACAATAACAACATCAAGTTTAAGAGGACTAACAGGTGCAAGTGTTTATAACATTTTAAGTTCAAATGTTATAAATTTGATTCAATATTTAGGTGCGATTTTGCTAAACAAAAATGCATCAAAATTGCGTAATAAAGCAATAGTAATAGATATGGTTATGGTATTTTTTACAATTGCGATACCAATTGTTTTTTTGAAACTTGATATAGAATTAAAATTGGCTGTTGTTCCACTATTTATTATTTTATATATTCTTTTTATGGTTTTAAATAATAATGTTCATAAATTGTATTTGAAAAATGAGGATGAGGAATTAGAAGAAGAAATTGAGGAAGAGAGAAAAGAGCAAAAGAAGAATCCTGGAAAAGTGTTGAGATATGTTTTAGTTTTGATTGTTACGGGTGTTTTGCTGTTTATTATTGGAGAGATGTTGGGTGATACTCTTGAGAATTTGTGTAATTTGTTTGGTGTTTCTGAGGTTGTTGTTGGAATTCTATTAGGTTTTGTTACCAGTTTGCCTGAGCTTATTACTTTTTTTGAGGCTCAAAGATATTATAAGAAGGTTGATGATGATATGCTTGGGGTTGTTGAGGCTACTAATAATTTGCTTACTTCTAATATTTTGAATTTGTTTGCAATCCAAAGTGTTGGGATTTTGATTTCGGCTATTGTGTTGGGGTAGTTAATTAATTAAAAATGTTAAAAAGTGTTCATCAAAATAGTTAAAAAGTGTTCAATAAATATTGACTCTTTACTGAAAATAAGGCAAAAAAAAAACATTTGTGTGTGGTTAAAATTTTATGGCTATTTTTTCTTTTTTTGTTAAAAAAATGGAAAATATTTCAATTAGAAAATATAACCATAAATGTTGAAATACATAATTTGTTATGTTAAAATAAAATTGAAAAATGATAAAATACATATTTAATACGAGATGAAACTATTTTAACTAAATTTAATATTGGGTTATTGTTTAAGATTAAATTGGAAAAATACTAAGGAGGAATTTTTAAATGTTATTGAAGAAAAATAAGGGGATAACTCTTGTAGCACTTGTTATTACAATAGTGATTTTGTTGATTTTGGCAGGGATTTCAATTTCTGCTTTAACAAATACTGGAATATTTCAAAAGGCAAAAGATGCTAAAAGTGCAAGTGAGAATGCAGAAAAAGACGAAGATACTTTGATTTCAAAATATGAAAAAGAATTAAATAAATATATATCAAATGATTTAGAAGAAAATATAGGAATGAAATTTAACAAAAATACTGAATTGCATGATAAAAATGGAAATAAAATTGTTGTTCCAAAAGGATTTAAAATTGTAGTTGATGAAGATACTGAAAATGCAAAGACTGTAGAAGATGGAATTGTAATAGAGGATGCAACAGAAACATCAACAAAAGGAAGTCAATTTGTTTGGATTCCGGTTGGGAAAATAAAAAAAACAGATGGAACAATTACTGAAATAAAATTAGATAGATATACTTTTTTAGAAGATGGAACTCCGGTAGAACAGGGAGAAAATGTTGTTGAATATTTTTTTAAGGAACTAAATAAATCAAATGGAGATAATATAACAGCAAAAAACATTGATGAATTTAAGAATAGTGTTGATTTGAATGATGGATATTATATAGGAAGATATGAGACAAGAAAAAATAAAAATGGAGGGATTACAGAGGTAAAGTCAGATGTTGTATTGAATGATGTAACACAGATAGATGCTGCAAATTATGCACGAAATATGTACAATGATAAAAATTATACTTGTGATTTAATTAATAGTTATGCATGGGATACGGCAACGCTTTTTTTGCAAAGTTTTGGAAATAACAAGACTTATTCAAGAAAAAATAGTTTGAATGTTGAAACACTTGAAGAAAATGGAACAATAGACGATAAACAATGTAATGTGTTTGATATGGCAAGCAATTTAATGGAATGGACAACGGAAACGTTTAACGGTGAGGAAACAGGTGTACTTAGAGGTGGACGTTATAATGATAGTTATATTTATACTGGATGGAGAGGCAATAATAAAGCATCTGTTATTTATATCGGATTTGGTTTTAGACCAATATTATATTTAAAATAATTTTTAATTATTTATTGAAATTTTTTGAGATATAAAATGAAAATAAAAATATCATAAAAAATAGTTATAGACCACAAATCTATGACTATTTTTTTGTTTCAAATTATAAGATAAATTCAGTTCACAAAAAATTCACAAAAAAATTTAGCAAAAGGTATTGACAAGTGCTAAAAAAGGATATAATATATAACAAGATTAGCAAACAAACAAAAAGAGTGCTAAAAGAGGTGATAAAATGCTAGACGATAGAAAAAAGAAAGTATTACAAGCCATAGTAGAAGAATATATAAACACAGCAGAGCCAGTAAGTTCAAATGCACTAACAAATAATGAAGAACTACAATATAGTAGTGCAACAATAAGAAACGAAATGGCAGACCTTGAAAAAGCAGGATATCTAGAAAAAACACATACATCAAGTGGAAGAATACCATCAGAAAAAGGATATAGATACTATGTAGACGAACTTTTAAAAGACGACAACATAAGTATGGAAGAAATTAAATATATAAGTGACAAATTAGAAACAAAAGTAAATGAAATAGAAGACTTAACAAAAATTGCAACAACAACAATTTCAGAAATAACACATTATACAACATTAGCAATTGGACCAAGTTCACAAGACTTGTTGATTGAAGAAATAAAATTTGTTCTATTAGGACCAAGAATGCTAATGGCAATAATATTAACAAACACAGGAATGGTAAAGGAAACAATAATAAAATTTGACGAGGATATAACAGATAAACAAGTAGAAACAATAAATTATATGTTTAATCAAAAGTTGAAAGGTCAACCACTTCAAATTATAGATGTTCCATTAGAAGAATATCTAATAAATGAAATGAAATATAGTGTAAAAGTTATAAAACCAATTATAGAACAAATCAAAAAAGTCATTTCAGAAGATAGGCAAGTATATCTTGAAGGAGCAAATAAAGCATTTGATTTACCAGAATTTAATAGTTTAGCAGTTGCTAAAAATTTTGTAAATATAATAGATGAAAAAGATTTAATGACAGATATATTAAATTCAGGATTTGCAAAAGATATAAATGTTTATATAGGTGACGAAAATGAAAAAGAAGAACTTAAAGATTTTAGTGTTATAACTTTTAAGCATAAAGTTGGTGACAAAGATATGGGAACAATAGGAATTATAGGACCTAAAAGGATGGATTATTCAAAAGTTATTTCAGTTATGAAGTATATAAATAAAAAATTAAAAGACAAAGGAATATAAAATACTTTGAATAAAAATTTCTTGAAAATAAAAAATAAAAGAAAGAGGCGATAAGATGTCAGAAAAAAATGAAAATGTTGAACAAGAAGTAACAGAAGAAATCAAAAAAATTAATGAAGAAAAAAGTGAATTACAAAAAAAACAACAAGAATTAGACGATTTGACAGACAGATATAAAAGAATTCTAGCCGAATTTGAAAATCATAAAAAAAGAAGTCAAAAAGAAAGAGAAGGCATGTATAATTCAATTTTAGGTGATGTTGTGGAGGTTATGCTTCCAATATTAGATAACCTAGAAAATGCAGCAAAAGTTGAGACTCAAGATGAAAATTATAAAAAAGGCGTTGAACTTGTTTTAAAACAATTTCAAGATGTACTTAAATCAAAAGGTGTAGAAGAAATCAAAGCACTTGGAGAAACTTTTGATCCAGAACTTCATGAGGCTGTTAGCAGTGTTCAGGATGATTCTAAAGGTGAAAAGGAAATTGTTCAAGAATATAGAAAGGGCTACAAAATAGGTCATAGGGTTATTAGACATTCTATGGTGGTAGTCGCAAATTAAAGAAGGGGATGACATTTTTGGGGATATTAATTGATTGTTTAATATTTTGTATATTATTTATACCTCTTAATAGAGGAATGTCATTTTGGATTAATTTAATTTTATATGTGATAGGATTTATAGTAAAAGCATTAGTACTTTATGGAACTATAACATTTTCAGGAGTTATAATATATTGTATTATGGGTGTTGTAATGGTTTGGTTTTTAAGAAAGATTATTGATGCATTGAATCCTCTTACATTTATGTTTATTGCAATTTTATCACAGGAAGTTATTTCACTTATACCTGCTATGATGGGATTGTTTAAATAATCATAAATATAAAAGTGTTTTTAATTTTAAAAAATATATTAACAAAAGACTAAAAGATTAAGAAAAAAATTAAGGAGGAATTTAAAATGGGAAAAATTATAGGAATTGACTTAGGAACAACAAACTCATGTGTAGCAGTTATGGAAGGAGGAGAACCAGTAGTAATACCAAACGCTGAAGGTAACAGAACAACACCATCAGTAGTAGCATTCTCAAAAAATGGTGAAAGATTAGTTGGACAAATAGCAAAACGTCAAGCAGTTACAAATCCAGAAAATACTGTTATATCAATAAAAAGAAAAATGGGTACAGCTGAAAAAGTTAAAATAGAAGGTGACAGCTTTACACCACAAGAAATATCTGCAATGATTTTACAAAAATTAAAAACAGATGCAGAAAATTATTTAGGACAAAAAGTAACTCAAGCAGTTATTACAGTACCTGCATACTTTAATGATAGCCAAAGACAAGCAACAAAAGATGCTGGTAAAATAGCAGGACTTGAAGTTTTAAGAATTATAAATGAGCCAACAGCAGCCGCTTTAGCTTATGGAATGGATAAAGAACAAGACCAAAAAATATTAATTTATGACTTAGGTGGAGGAACATTCGATGTTTCTATACTAGACATTGGTGATGGTGTATTTGAAGTTTTATCTACAAGTGGTAACACACATTTAGGTGGAGATGACTTTGATAATGCAATAATTGAATATTTAGTAAGTGAATTCAAAAAATCAAATGGAATCGATTTAAAAACAGATAAAATGGCAATGCAAAGATTAAAAGAAGCAGCAGAAAAAGCAAAAATAGAATTATCAGGTGTTCAACAAACACAAATCAACTTACCATTTATTACTGCAGATGCAACAGGACCAAAACACTTAGATGTAACTCTAACAAGATCAAAATTTGAAGAATTAATTCATGATTTAGTAGAAGCTACAGCAGGACCAGTTAACCAAGCATTAAAAGATGCAGGATTAACAGCAAATGATATTCATAAAGTATTATTAGTTGGTGGTTCTACAAGAGTTCCAGCAGTTCAAGAAGTTGTTAAGAGAATAACAGGTAAAGAACCAGATAAAGGAATAAACCCAGATGAATGTGTTGCAATCGGTGCATCAATTCAAGGTGGTGTTTTATCAGGAGATGTTAAAGACTTAGTATTACTAGATGTAACACCATTATCATTAGGTATTGAAACATATGGTGGAGTATTTACAAAATTAATTGAAAGAAACACAACAATACCAACTAAAAAATCACAAATATTCTCAACAGCAGCAGATGGTCAAACATCAGTAGAAGTTCACGTATTACAAGGTGAAAGAGAAATGGCTGCATACAATAAAACATTAGGAAGATTCCAATTAACAGGAATTCCAGCAGCTCCAAGAGGAGTACCTCAAATTGAAGTAACATTTGATATAGATGCAAACGGTATAGTTCATGTATCTGCAAAAGATATGGCAACAGGAAATCAACAAGATGTTTCTATTACAGCTTCAACAAACTTAACAGATGAAGATATCGACAAAGCGGTTAAAGATGCAGAAGCACATGCTGAAGAAGATAAAAAGAAGAAAGAAGAAATCGAAGTTAAAAATAATGCAGAAAGTTTAGTTTACAACAGTGAAAAAACATTAAATGATTTAGGTGACAAAATTAGTGGAGAAGAAAAAGCTAAAGTTGAAACTGAAATCGATAATACTAAAAAAGCATTAGAAACAAACGATACAGAAAAAATCAAAGAAGCTACAGAAAAATTAACAAAAGTATTTTATGATATGTCAGAACAATTATATAAAAATGCAAATCCAAACGGAGCAGCAGGAGTAGACCCAAATGCAGCAGCTAGTGGTACTGGAACAGATAATGGTTCAGATACTAATAATGGCGGAGACAATGGAAATGTTTATGATGCTGATTATAAAGTTGAAGATGACAAATAGAATTTGAAAAATTTCGGGATTGGGGGACGGGTCTCTAATCCCGAAAAAATTATACGGGATTAGAGACCCGTCCCTCAATCCCGAATTTTTATGGAGGAAAAAATGGCTAATAAAATAGATTATTATGAGGTTTTAGGTGTTAATAAAAATGCCACTGATGATGAATTAAAAAAAGCATATAGAAAAATGGCAAAAAAATATCATCCAGATGCAAACCCAGATAATAAAGAAGAAGCGGAAAAGAAATTTAAAGAAGTTAACGAAGCTTATGAAACACTTTCTAATCCTCAAAAAAGAAGAATGTATGACCAATTTGGAACAGCTGATCCACAAGGATTTGGAGGAGCTGGAGGACCATTTGGAGGTGGAAATTATACATATTCTACTTCCGGATTTGATGGTTTTGGAGACTTTGGTGATTTAGGTGATATATTCTCATCTTTCTTTGGTGGTGGTTTTGGTGGCAGACAATCTGCTAGAAAAAATAATGGACCAAGAAAAGGTGCAGATTTAAACTTAAATATGGATATTACATTTGAAGAGGCTTTTTTAGGTGTTGAAAAAGAAGTTGTAATAAATAGAAATGAAACTTGTGAACATTGCCATGGAACTGGTGCAAAACCTGGAACTAATCCTATAAAATGTCCAGATTGTCATGGAACAGGTCAAGTAACACAAGTTCAAAACACAATTTTAGGTCAAGTGCAAACAACTAGAACATGTGGTAAATGCCATGGAACTGGTGAAGTTATTACTGAAGTTTGTGAATTCTGCAAAGGTAAGGGAACTATAAGAAAACAACCTAAAATAAAAGTTAAAATTCCTGCAGGAATTGATGATAATCAAACTGTAGTATTAAGAGGAGAAGGCGAACCAGGTAGCAAAGGTGGACCTAAAGGAGATTTATATATTACATTAAGAATTAAAAAACATGGCATATTTACTAGAAAAGGTAATAATGTTTTATGTGATATTCCAATTACTATGACTCAAGCGGCACTAGGGGCAGAACTTGAAATACCTATGGTTGATGGAAGTAAGGAAAAATATAGAATCCCGGAAGGTACTCAAACGGGTACAAAATTTACTATTAGAAATAAAGGATTTAAATATGTAAATTCAACATCTGAAGGTGATTATGTATTTACTGTTATAGTTCAAACTCCTAAGAGATTGACTAAGGAGCAAAGAGAATTGCTTACTCAATTGGCTAGAACTATGAATGAGCAACCTCCTGTTAAGAAAAAAGGAATTTTTGGATAAAATTTATAAAAAAATCGAGATTAAAAGTTAAATTAATCCCGATTTTTCTTCTTTTTCTTCATTTTCTGTTTCATTTTCATTTGTTTTTAAATATTTTATAATATCTGTGTCAGAAATTTTTAAGACTTTTATAAATTTTTTTAGTGTTTTTACTGTTGTTTTTGATTCGTTGTGTTCTAGACGTTGAAGGTGTCTCCAACTTATATCTACTTTTTCTGCTAATTCTTCTTGTGAAAATCCATTTTTAATTCTATATTCTTTTATCATATAGGTACCTCCATAGTAATTATGTGCTAATTATGTCATAATTATTAATAAAAAAGTATGATAAAAAAATCATAGAATTTTGGCGGTAAAATTAATTGTTATAGTTTATAGCACAAAAAATAATTTTATGGTCTGTGAACTGCAACAATTAATTAAAAAACAAACTTTTTATATTTCATAAAAATCTTGATTTTTTAGTATTTTTGAAGTATAATTGTAACCGTATATAAAAACGAAGAAAGAAGGAAAATAAATGAAAGCAATAGAAATAAGAAATAAATACCTAAACTTTTTTAAAAAACACGGACACGCTGTAATACCATCAGCTTCATTAATCCCAGAAAACGACCCATCAGTACTATTTACAACAGCAGGAATGCAACCATTAGTACCATATTTATTAGGAGAAAAACATCCATCAGGAACAAGACTTACAGATTACCAAAAATGTCTAAGAACAAATGACATAGAAGAAGTAGGAGACAACAGACACTTAACATATTTCGAAATGTTAGGAAACTGGTCATTAGGAGACTACTTCAAAGAAGAATCAATTCAAATGAGTTTTGATTTCTTAACAAAAGAACTACAAATACCAGTAGAAAAATTATCTGTAACAGTATTTGCAGGAGACGAAGACTGCTCAAGAGACGAAGTAGCAGCAGAATGTTGGAAAAAAGCAGGAATTTTAGATGGACATATCTATTATTATGGAAAAGACGACAACTGGTGGATAGCTGGAGAAGAAGGACCATGTGGACCAGATACAGAAATGTTCTATGACACAGGAAAACCAGTCTGTGGACCAGACTGTCAACCTTCATGTGACTGTGGTAAATATGTTGAAATATGGAACAATGTATTTATGGAATATTTCAAAAGCAAAGATGGAAAATATTCAAAATTAGCTCAAAGAAATGTTGATACAGGACTTGGACTAGAAAGAATGACAATGCTATTACAAGGAAAAGAAACACCATTTGATACAGAATTATTCAAACCAGTAATGGACAAACTATCAGAATTACAAAAAGTTGATAATATAGAAAGCAGAAGAATCATAGCAGAACACTTACGTTCAAGCATGATGGTAATTAATGATGGTGGAAGACCAAGCAATGTTGACAGAGGATATATTTTAAGAAGATTAATCCGTAGAATGGTAAGACATATGAACAAACTACAAATAAATTTAGAAGAAATATCAACATTAATAGATATCAATGTTGAAAACTTAAAAGAAATGTATCCAGACTTAGCAAAAAATCAAGAATTAATAAAAAATGTAATAATTGAAGAAAAAAATAAATTTGTAAAAACACTTGCACATGGTGAAAAAGAATTTGAAAAAGAAATGA
>OLVW01003321.1_pt1 | contig 10238 bp, 8 predicted proteins | sample 1673301 | NCBI WGS metagenome assembly OLVW01 (sample SAMEA3178941, study PRJEB25190) | human gut metagenome | reverse complement strand
TGCCGCACCTCGCTCGCCGTATCGGCACTTAGAATTATGCGGTATTGCCCTAAAACATTGCAACACTCTTCCGGGGTGGCAATACACGGGGCAAATGACCGCGGGCGGGCAATGCTCGCCCCTGCAACGTAATTTTCTGTTATCCTTTCTTATTATTCTTATTATATTTTATTCTATCATTTCAATTTTTTACAATGCGAGGTAACACCCAATGAAACAAAATCGTGTGATTTCCGGCGCTGTGGCCGCCCTGGTGCTGGCCGCTCTGCTGGCTGGCTGCGGCTCTACCGCAACCGGCGCTTCTTCCGCTGACTCCACCCCCGCTGCCACCGAGGCTGCCGGCAGTGAAGCCGCCGCCCCCACCGCAGAGCCCCAGGCCGAAGCTGCTCTGCCGGACGGCGTGTATACCGCCGAATTTGAAACCGACAGCAGTATGGTGCACGCCAACGAAGCCTGCGATGGCAAGGGCACCCTGACTGTCGCCGATGGCAAAATGACCTTCCATGTCAGCCTGGCATCGAAAAAGATCGTCAACCTGTACCTGGGCACTGCCGAGGACGCCCCCAGCCACGAAAGCGACTGGCTGCAGCCCACCACCGATACTGTGACCTATTCCGACGGCACCAGCGATGAAGTGTACGGCTATGATATTCCGCTGGACGCTGTGGATACCGACTTCCAGCTGGCCATTTTGGGCACCAAGGGCACCTGGTACGACCATACCGTCAGCGTGCGCAATGCCGAGCCTAAGACCGAAGATGCCGCTGCCGAAACCGCCGCTGTGCCTGCTGATGGCAGCTACACCTGCGCTGTCACACTGGAGGGCGGCTCCGGCCGCGCCACGGTGGAAAGCCCTGCCGCCCTGACGGTTGCCGATGGAACCATGACCGCCGTGATTGTGTGGAGCAGCCCCAACTATGACTACATGCTGATTGATGGAGAAAAGTACCTGCCCACCAACACCGAAGGCAACTCCACCTTTGAAATCCCCGTTGCTGCGCTGGATACCGCCCTTGCCGTTACCGCCGATACCGTTGCCATGAGCACCCCGCACGAGATCGATTATACCCTGACCTTTGACAGCGCCACGCTGACCCCCGCAGAATAATGCAGACGAAACGTTTTGGGCTTTGTGCCGCACTTTCTGCCGCAGCGCTTTTGCTGTTGGCCGGCTGCGCGGGCAGCGGCAGCACGGCTGCCCCCACCCTTACCGTGGAAAGCAGCTACCCGCTGCAATACGCCAAACAGTTTACCGTGGATGAATGCACCGGCGGGTACGAGCTGATCACCATTGCGGACAGCCAATATCTGGTGGTGCCGCAGGGCGCTGCCGTTCCGGAGGATCTGCCCCAGGGCACCACCGTGCTGCAACAGCCCATTGAGAATATCTATCTGGTTTCCACCTCCGCTATGGACCCCATCATCAGCCTGGGCGCGCTGGACAGCATTGCACTTTCCGGCACCAAGGCGGATGGCTGGTACCTGCCCGAAGCCAAAGCCGCCATGCAGGCGGGGCAGATTGCCTATGCGGGCAAGTACAGCGCCCCGGACTATGAAACCATTCTGGCTTCCGGCTGCGGCCTTGCCATTGAAAACACGATGATCTACCACACGCCGGAGGTCAAAGAGCAGCTGGAAAAGTTCGGCATCCCCGTTTTGGTGGAGCGTTCCAGCTATGAAACCGACCCTCTGGCCCGCATGGAGTGGGTCAAGCTGTACGGCATTCTGCTGGGCAAACAGCAGGAGGCGGAACAGCTGTTTGACACCCAGGTACAGCGCGTTGCCCCGCTGGAAAACCAGCAGCCTACCGGCAAAACGGTGGCGTTTTTCTCCATCACTTCCAACAACCTTGTCACGGTGCGCAAAGGCAGCGACTATGTGGCCCGCATGATCGAGATGGCGGGCGGCAGCTATGTGTTTGCTGATTTAACGGACAGCGGCAACAATCTGGCCACCATCAATCTTTCGCTGGAAGATTTTTATGCCGGTGCCAGGGACGCCGATGTGCTGCTCTACAACAGCACCATTGAGGGCAGCATTGCCAGCACCGAACAGCTGGTGGAAAAATGCCCGCTGCTGGCGCAGTTCAAGGCCGTGCAGAACGGCAATGTGTGGTGTACCGCGCAGAGCCTGTTCCAGCAAAGCATGGAGCTTCCGGATTTGATTCTGGATATGAACCGCGTGTTTACCGAGGGCACCCCCGCGGACAGTGAACTGACATTTTTAACGCATGTAGAATAATTTTATTGCAGAAAGGCAGCGCCATGCACACCAAGCGCCTGACAATTACATATGTAGCCCTTGTGGCGGCGCTGCTGGGGCTGTTTGCGCTCAACCTGTTCTGGGGCAGTGTGGCAATTTCGCCGCGCGGCGTGGTGCAGGCGCTGCTGGGCCGCGGGCAGGATGAACTGGCCGCCAATATCCTATTGCAGCTGCGCCTGCCGCGCGCCGTTATGGTGGTGCTGCTGGGGGCGGCGCTCTCGGTAGCGGGCTACCTGCTGCAAACCTTTTTTGCCAACCCCATTGCGGGGCCGTTTGTCATGGGCATTTCCAGTGGGGCCAAGCTGGTGGTTGCGCTGACGATGGTGGTATTTTTGAACCACGGCCTGCTGACCAACTCGCTCACCCTGATTCTGGCCGCCTTTGCTGGATCCATGGCTGCCATGGCCTTTGTGCTCAGCGTGGCGCGCCGGGTACACCGCATGAGCATTCTGGTCATCTGCGGCGTGATGATCGGCTATATCTGCTCCGCCGTCACCGATATTGTAGTGGCCTTTGCACAGGATTCCAACATCGTCAACCTGCACAACTGGTCCATGGGCAGCTTTTCCGGCATGACCTGGGGCAATGTGGCCGCCGCTGCGCTGGTGGTGCTGCCCTGTTTGGCCGCGGCCTTTTTGCTGGCCAAGCCGATGGCCGCCTACCAGATGGGGGAGCAGTATGCCCAAAGCGTGGGTGTGGCTGTGCGGCCGTTCTGCGTGGCGCTGGTGCTGCTTTCCAGTTTGCTGGCCGCCTGCGTCACGGCGTTTGCGGGGCCCATTTCCTTTGTGGGTATTGCGGTGCCGCACTTGGTCAAGCAGGCGTTGGGAAGCGCCAAGCCGCTGCATGTGCTGCCGGGCTGTGCGCTGGGTGGGGCGGCGTTCTGCCTGCTGTGTGATCTGATCGCCCGCAGCCTGTTTGCTCCCACCGAGCTTTCCATCAGCTCCGTCACAGCGGTATTTGGTGCGCCGGTAGTCATCTGGCTGTTGGTGCGCCGCCAAAGCGGGGAGGGCCGGGCATGAGCGAAGCATTTTACTGCCAAACGCAGGATCTTACCATCGGGTACGGCAAAACGCCGCTATTACAAAACATTGGCATTGGCGTGCAGCGCGGGCAGATCTTAGCGTTGATTGGCCCCAACGGCGCGGGCAAATCCACCCTGCTCAAAACTCTGGCCGGGCAGCTGGCGGCGCAAAGCGGCGCTGTGCTGCTGCAGGGCCAAAACCTGACAACCTACACCCCCAATGCCCGCGCGCGCAAAATGGCCCTGATGCTGCCCCACACCCGCCACACGGAGCTGACCACCTGTTTTGATGTGGCCGCTGCCGGGCGCTACCCCTACACCGGACGGCTGGGCATCCTGTCCGAGCAGGACAAACAGCAGGTGCGGGATGCTCTGCATCTGGTGCAGGCGGATGAGCTGGCCGACCGGGACTTTACCAAAATCAGTGATGGCCAGCGCCAGCGCATTCTGCTGGCCCGCGCCGTCTGCCAGCAGCCGGAAATTATCCTGCTGGACGAACCAACGTCATTTTTGGACATCAAAGGCAAAATTGAGCTGCTGACCATCCTGCGCCAGCTGGCACAGGAAAAACAGGTGGCCGTCATTGTCAGCCTGCACGAGCTGGAGCTGGCGCAAAAAATTGCAGACGCAGTTGTGTGCGTATCGCCGCAGGGCGTTTCCGGCGTAATGACGCCGAAAGATGCGTTTGCCGCAGAGAACATCCGCACGCTGTACCGCCTGACCAAAGAGCAGTATGAAGCACTGTACGGCCCCCAGCCGGAGCGTGAACCCGAACGGAGACCCACCAAACAGGAGTCGCCCAGGTTTGAACATTACATCCGCAGCGGGCAAAAGCTGCTGCGCTGTGGCTACACCACCGGCACCTGCGCCGCCCTTGGCGCTGCCGGGGCCACCCGCCTACTGCTGACCGGTAAAGCGCCGGAATCCGTCGGCCTGCGCACCCCAAAAGGCATTGTGGTGGAAGTTGCGCCCATCTACTGCCGCAAAACAGCCGCCGGCGCCCAGTGCGCCATCCGCAAGGACGGCGGGGACGATGTGGACGTTACCACCGGCCTGCCGGTCATAGCCGATATCACCCTGCTGCCGGATGCCCCCGGCCAGGTCACGATTGACGGCGGCCCCGGTGTGGGCCGTGTGACGAAACCCGGCCTGGACCAGCCGGTGGGGCAGGCGGCCATCAACCATGTGCCGCGCCGGATGATCACCGATGCCCTGCACGCGGAGGCCGAAGCAGCCGGGTATGACGGCGGCTTTGACGTAATGATCTCAATCGAGGGGGGCGAGGAAGCCGCCAAACGCACCTTTAACCCCCACATCGGGGTGGAAGGCGGGCTTTCCGTCCTGGGCACCAGCGGCATTGTGGAGCCCATGAGCCAGCAGGCCGTCCTGGATACCGTGCAGCTGGAGATCCACCAGGCCGCCCTGCGGGAGCAAAGCCCCAAGCGGCTGATCCTGGCCCCCGGCAACTATGGGCTGGACTACCTGGCCCAAAACCTGCCGGAATACAGCAGCATCCCGGTGGTCAAGTGCTCCAACTTTATGGGGGATGCGCTGGATATGGCCGCTGCGGAGCAGTTTGCAGAGGTATTGCTGGTGGGGCACATCGGCAAGTTGGTCAAGCTGGCGGGCGGCATTATGAACACCCATTCCCGCATGGCGGATTGCCGCACCGAACTGTTCTGCACCCATGCGGCGCTCTGCGGGGCCAGCCAGGCCACCTGCCGCGCCCTGATGGACGCCGCCACAACGGACGCCTGCCTGGACATTCTGGATGCCGAAAACCTGCGGGAGCCGGTGCTCGAAAGCCTATTGCAGGCCATCCAGCTGCATCTGGACCGCCGCGCGGCGGGGGCGTTCCGGGTGGGGGCTGTACTGTTTTCCAACCAGGCCGGGCCGCTGGGCCAGACTGAAACCGCCGCCCAGCTGCTGCAAAGCTGGCAGAAAAAGGAGCAATGAGGTATGGTACATTTTGTGGGCGCAGGCCCCGGCGCACCGGATCTGATCACCCGGCGCGGTGCGGCGCTGCTGCAAACGGCGGACTGCATTATTTATGCGGGCAGCCTGGTCAACCCGGCGTTGCTGGGGCTGGCCAAAGCCGGCTGCGCCATTTATAACAGTGCTGAAATGACATTGGAACAGGTGCTTGCCGTGATGCGCCAAATGGAAGCTGAACACAAAACCACTGTGCGGCTGCACACCGGGGACCCCTGTTTGTACGGGGCCATCCGGGAGCAGATGGACGCGCTGGACGCCGACGGCATTGCTTACGATGATACGCCCGGTGTTTCCAGCTTTTGCGGTGCCGCCGCCGCGCTGAACGCCGAGTACACGCTGCCCGCCGTCAGCCAGACGGTCATCATTACCCGCATGGAGGGCCGCACCCCCGTGCCGGAAAAGGAAAAGCTCGCCAGCCTGGCCAGCCACGGCGCTACCATGGTGATTTTTCTCTCCATCGGCTTAATTGATAAAGTGCAGGAAGCACTGCTGCAGGGGGCATACACCGCAAGCACCCCCGCCGCCGTGGTGTACAAGGCCACCTGGCCGGAGCAGAAAACCGTGCGCTGCACCGTTGGCACCCTGGCCCAAAGCACCAAGCAGGCAGGCATTACCAAAACGGCCTTGATCGTGGTGGGGGATTTTCTTGGCCGCTGCTATGCCCGCAGCAAACTGTACGACCCCGCCTTTACTACCGAATACCGCGAGGGGACCAAACCGTGAACTGTGCGTATCTTGCCTTTACGGCCAAGGGACTGGCGCTGGCGCAGCAGCTGGCCCAAACCTGCCCCGGCTCCGTCAGCCGCTGCGGGCTGGGCGGGGTGACGCTGGCCGGGTGGACGGCCCAGCAGTTTGCCGCGGCGGATGCCCTGGTGTTTGTGGGGGCGGCGGGCATTGCGGTGCGGGCCATTGCGCCCCACTGCCAAAGCAAGGCCACCGACCCCGCCGTTGTGGTGCTGGATGAATGCAGCCGCTTTGCGGTGCCGCTGCTCTCCGGCCATCTGGGCGGCGCAAATGACCTGGCCCGCCGGCTGGCTGCCGCCTGTGGTGCGGTGCCGGTGATCACCACGGCGACCGATGCCAACGGCCTGTTTGCCGTGGATGAGTGGGCCAAAAAACAAAACTGCGCTGTGTGGGAAACCCCGCGCATTAAATTCGTCAGCGGGGCACTGCTGGCCGGCAAAACGGTGCGGTATGCTTCCCCCTGGGCCATTGCGGGCACCCCGCCCGCCGGTGTGGCGGAAGCCGAAGAACCGTCTGGCGCTGATTTTGCCCTGACAATGACCCCGCAGGGGAACGCTTTGCATCTGATCCCCCGCATTGGCGTGCTGGGCGTTGGCTGCAAGCGCGGTACCACCGCCGCCCAGCTGGAAGCCGCGTTTGCAGCGTTCTGCGCCGATACAAATTTGGCCCCGGTCGGAATTACCGCCGCCGCCAGCATTGATCTAAAACAGAACGAACCCGGCCTGCTGGAGTTCTGCCGCAGCCACGGCTGGCCGGTCAGCTTTTATTCCGCCGCCCAGCTGCGCGCTGTGCCCGGAACTTTCAGCGCCTCCCGCTTTGTGCAGGGAGTGACGGGTGTGGATAACGTCTGCGAGCGCGCCGCCGTGCTGGCTTCCGGCGGCACGCTGCTGCTGCCCAAATATGCGCATACCGGCGTGACCTTTGCCGCTGCCGTGCGCCCCTTTGCCCCGGATTGGAGATGGAAAACCGATGAAGCGTAACCTTGTATCCGTTGTGGGCCTTGGCCCTGGCGATGCCCAGTTTTTGACCGCGCAGGCCCGCCATGCGTTGCAAGAGGCTGATGTGCTGTGCGGTTACACCGTTTACATCGACCTTGTGCGCCCCCTGTACCCGGAAAAAGAAACCTATGCCACCGGTATGACCAGAGAAATTGACCGCTGCCGCTGGGCGCTGCAAACGGCCCAGACCGGCAAAACGGTGGCGCTTGTCTGCTCCGGCGACGCCGGGGTGTACGGCATGGCCAGCCCGCTGCTGGAGCTGGCGGTGGAATACCCCGATGTGGAAGTGGAGGTCGTTCCCGGCCTGACCGCCGCATTAAGCGGTGCCGCCGTGCTGGGCGCACCGCTGGCCCATGATTTCTGCGTGATCTCCCTTTCGGACCGGCTGACTCCGTGGGAGATGATCGAAAAGCGGCTGGCCTGCGCCGCCATGGGGGATTTCTGCGTGGCGCTGTACAATCCCTCCTCCAAAGGGCGGCCGGATTACCTGCAAAAGGCGGTTCGCATCCTGTTGCAAAACGGCAAGGGGGCGGGTACCCTTTGCGGTGTGGTGCGCAGCATTGGCCGCACCGGCCAGCAGAGCAGCCAGATGACACTGGCCGAGCTGGAACACACCACCGTGGATATGTTCACCACGGTGTTCATCGGCAACAGCGCCACCCACCAGGTCAGCGGGTGGATGGTAACGCCGCGGGGGTACCACGGGGTATGAGGATCGTTGTGTTCAGCGGCACTACCGAAGGGCGGGATTTCTCCCGCGCCGCTGCCGCGTTGGGCATTGCCGTTACCGTCAGCGTAGCAACCGACCTGGGGGCCGAGGAACAGGGCCAGGCCCCCGGCATTACCGTACATTCCGGCCGCCTGCTGCCCGGCGCCATGGCGGAGCTTTTGCAGGGCGCAGCCCTTTGTGTGGATGCCACCCACCCTTACGCGGTGGAAGCCACCAAAAACATCCGCGCCGCCGCCAACGCAGCCGGGGTAGAGTACCACCGCCTGCTGCGCGCCGCCAGCACCTTGCCCACGGGCAGTGTGGTGCTGGGCAGTGCCGCCCAGGCCGCGCAGTATTTAGCCGCAACGCAGGGCAACATTCTGCTCACCACCGGCGCCAAAGAGCTTGCGGCCTTTGCCGGGCTGGATGCCGCCCGCCTGTACCCGCGGGTGCTGCCCACCGTGGCGGGCATTACGGCGTGCGAGGGCGCGGGCATCCCGCACCGCAACATCATTGCCATGCAGGGGCCCTTTACGCTGGAACTGAACCTTGCACTGATGCAGCAGTTCCACATCCGTTACCTTGTAACCAAGGACGGCGGCAGCGCGGGCGGCTTTGCCGAAAAAGCCCAGGCTGCCGCCCAAAGCGGGGCTGCGCTGGTTGTACTGCGCCGCCCGGAGGAATGCGGCGAGACCGCCGAAGAAATTTTGCAACGATGCGGGGAGCTGTTATGAAGATTACATTGGTTGGCATGGGCAGCGGGATGCCCGGCAGTTTGACTGCCCAGGGCTTGCAGGCCCTGCAAACGGCAGGGCTGATTTTGGGGGCAAAGCGGCTGTTGCAAAACCTGCCGGATGGCTGCACCACCAACCGCAAGCCAATTTACCTGCCGGATGAAGTGCTGGCCTGCCTGCAAGCGGAGCCCTGCCAGACCGCCGCGCTGGTTTACAGCGGGGATACCGGCTTTTATTCCGGTGCTGCGGCGCTTGTGCCCAAGCTGCGGGCACAGGGGGCGGAAGTAACGGTGCTGCCGGGGATTTCCAGCGTACAGCTGTTGGCCGCGGCGCTGGGCAGGCCGTGGCAGAACTGGCACCTTGTCAGCGCCCACGGATGTGCCTGTGCCCCTGCGGCAGAGTGCCGGAGCGACCGCCCGACCTTTTTTTTGACGGGCGGGCGCAATACCAGCCCCGCCGCGCTGTGTGAGATTCTAGCCGCCGCAGGCTTTGGCGCGGTGCAGGCCACGGTTGGTGAGAACCTTGGCACCCCGCAGCAAAAGGTCATCACCGATACGGTGCAAACGCTGGCGGGCGGCAGCTTTGCGCCGCTCAGCGTGCTGCTGGTGGAGCCCTGCCCCAAACCGCAGCCCCGCGTGCCCGGCCTGCCGGATGAAGCCTTTATCCGCGGCAAAACGCCGATGACCAAGCAGGAGGTGCGCGCCGCCGCGCTGGCCAAGCTGGCCGTTGCCCCCACTGATACCCTGTGGGATGTCGGTGCCGGAACGGGCAGCGTGAGCGTGGAAATGGCGCTGGCCGCCCCCATGGGTCAGGTGTACGCGGTGGAATGTGATGCCGATGCCTGCGCGCTGGTTCGCCAGAACCAGGCCAAATTTGCCGCCAGTAACTTAACGCTGATCGCGGGCAAAGCCCCTGAAGCGCTGCAAAATCTGCCCGCGCCGGATGCTGTTTTCATCGGCGGCAGCAAGGGCAATATGCAGGCCATTGTAGATGCTGCCCTGGCCGCCAACCCGCAGACCCGGCTCTGTATCGCCGCCATTGCGCTGGAAACCTTGCAGCAGAGTATTGCCGCCCTGGCCGCCCACGGGCTGGCCGCACAGGTGACCCAGATTGCCGTAAGCCGCAGCAAGGCGGCAGGCAGCCTGCACCTGATGATGGCCAACAACCCGGTATTTTTGATCGTGAGGGAATGAGAATGCTGCAGCTGCTTTTGGCCGCGCCCAGTTCCGGCAGCGGAAAAACCACCGTAGGCGGGCTGCTGGCCCGGCAGTTGGGTCTGCCCTTCCGGGACTGCGACCCGCAGGTGGAGCGGCTGGCGGGCAGGACGGTGGCGCAGCTGTTTTCCGGCGGAGAGGAGTGCTTCCGCCGCTGGGAGACGGCGGCATTGCAGGCACTCTGCGCCGGAGAGGACTGCGTGCTGGCCACCGGCGGCGGGGCTGTGCTGCGGCCGGAGAACCGGGCGCTGCTGCGGCGCAGCGGCGTGCTGTTCTGGCTGGATCGCCCGGTGGCAGATATTGAGCGCACATTAGAAAGAGCGAACCGCCCGCTGCTGGCCGGGGGCGGTTCGCTGGAGACGTTGCGGCGGCAGCGGGAGGCGCTGTACCGCATCTGTGCCGACTACGCCATCCGGGAGGATACGGCGCAGGCGGCGGCAGAGGTCATTGCCGCCATATGGAGGGAACAGGTATGAAATTCCTCATCATCAACGGGCCGAATCTGAATCTGCTGGGCAACCGGGAGCCGGATATCTACGGCACCGGCACCTATGAGACCCT
>OLVW01003319.1_pt1 | contig 10243 bp, 8 predicted proteins | sample 1673301 | NCBI WGS metagenome assembly OLVW01 (sample SAMEA3178941, study PRJEB25190) | human gut metagenome | reverse complement strand
TCAGACAATCCTTCGGGCATGTATTCATCAGAGACTTAACAAAATAAGAAATCACGTAAAAACGTTGCGTTCTACGGCAATTATCTTAGTTCTCTGATGACAGAACAATTAAATATATTGGCTGCAAAATAGTTTATTTATTACCGATATAATAAGCAATATGTGGTTTTGCAATAACTTCGAGTATGGGAAGTTTTAATGCCTTATTTTACATATTCCCCTTCTCTTATCTCCTAGGCCAAGCATAACATATCCGTTATCAAAAATATAGCACAATCTTTCCTTTCCCCCTGTCATTTTATATCCGTTTATGGTATCCTTATTGTGGGGTTATTTTTTACCGAATGTTGATGGGAACGTTCGTGTTATTACAAGAAAAAGGAGATTTTAAATGAAACAAATTGGCTTTGATAATGATAAATACTTATCCATGCAGTCTGCACATATTAGAGAGCGCATTTCTCAATTTGGCGATAAGCTGTACTTAGAGTTTGGCGGCAAATTATTTGACGATTATCATGCATCACGCGTACTTCCGGGCTTTGCACCGGACAGTAAATTACAAATGCTTTTACAACTTGCCGATCAGGCTGAAATGATCATTTCGATCAATGCATCAGATATTGAGCGTAACAAGATCAGACATGATCTCGGAATTACCTACGATCAGGATGTATTACGTCTGATCGATGTATATCAAAAGAAAGGACTTTATGTCAGCAGCGTAGTTATCACCCGTTACGCCGGACAGCCATCCGCAAATCTGTTTCAAAAAAAATTAGAATCCATCGGTATCCAGGTTTATCACCACTATACTATCGATGGATATCCAAACAATATCGACAAGATCGTAAGTGATGACGGCTATGGCAAAAACGATTATATTAAAACAACCAGACCGCTTGTCATTGTTACTGCACCGGGACCGGGAAGCGGAAAGATGGCAACCTGCCTTTCTCAGCTATACCATGAAAACAAAAACGGTATCAAGGCCGGTTATGCAAAGTTTGAGACATTCCCAATTTGGAATATTCCTTTGAAGCATCCGGTCAATTTAGCCTATGAGGCCGCAACTGCTGATCTGAATGATGTTAATATGATCGACCCATTTCATTTGGAAGCATATGGTGAAACTACGGTAAATTATAACCGCGACATTGAAATTTATCCGGTGCTCGCCGCCATGTTTGAACGCATCTATGGATACTGTCCATACAAGTCTCCAACAGATATGGGCGTCAATATGGCAGGCAACTGTATTATTGATGACGAAGTCTGTAAGGAGGCGTCGAAGCAGGAGATCATTCGCCGCTATTATCAGTCGCTCAACCGCTATATCAAAGATGAGGCATCGGGTGACGAAATATACAAACAGGAACTCATCATGAAGCAGGCTAAAATATCCGTAAACGATCGTGCTGTTGTTCCGATTGCTAACGAGCGGGCTAAGCAAAAAGGATCGGCTGCTGCAGCAATGGAACTGCCGGATGGAACCATCGTAACCGGTTCTACTTCTGATCTGCTCGGTCCGGCGTCCGCTGTACTGTTAAATGCGATCAAAGTATTAGGAAAGATTGATGATAATGAACATCTGATATCCCCTTCCTTTATTGAACCGATCCAGCACCTTAAGACCGGTTATCTTGGCAGCAAAAATCCACGCCTGCATACCGATGAAGTACTTATTGCGCTTTCAATGTGCGCTGTATCGGATCCGAAAGCCAAACTGGCATTAGAACAGCTCCCAAAATTGTCCGGGTGTCAGCTTCATGTTTCCGCGATCTTGTCATCGATCGATATCAACACTTTCAAAAAGCTTGGCATTGAATTAACCAATGAAGCCGTTTATGAGGGTGCTGCTACAACAGAAACGGAATGATCGTATTCCCGCATGCTATAATAAAAAGTTTCCTATAAAATAAAAAACAGCGTTTTCAAATTTTTTGAAAACGCTGTTTTTCATTTCTTATGTTTCCTATCACACGAAGATCATTCATTCCCCGTATTCTTTTTCATGGCTATCTCAACAACTTTACTGGTATACTCTGCCTTGTCTAAGCTTAGCAGTTCCCTTGCCTGCGACTCACTGACGCCATACTCAGATTGTAACAGAGATACGATCTGTTCTTTGCAGCCATCTACCTCGTCCTCGATCTCAAGCTGTTTGGCAGTCTCTAAATTTGCATCATATCTCTGCAAACCACGGATCAGCGCATTTAAGGCATCTGGATAATAATTCATAGCATCATAATTTTGATAAGAATCCAATGCTCTCTGTACCTGCATCACTGTTCGAATCTTATTATAGGTATCCGGATCTTTTTCTTTCACCTTCGTTCCTAACACCTCTTGGTATGCCTGCTCGTACTTACCCATCTCAAAGTATTTCATGGCCTGCTTCTTTGAACTGGAGTAACCATGTATGTTTGTGCCAGCAATCTCCACTACCAGAAAAGTAACGGTCAAGATAGCAATGATCGCAACACCAACTTTATTGAGCTTGCCGGTAACTTCATATTTTTCAGCTTCTGCCTCTTCTTCCTGCTGTGCTTTTTGCTCAGCCTTTTTGGCTTCTTTTTCCGCTTTTTTTGCAGCTTTTTCTTCCGCTTTTGCTGCTTTCTTCGCTTCTTTTTCTGCTTTTTTTGCTTCCTTTGCCTGCTCTTTTTCTGCCTTTTTCTGTTCCGCCAACTCCGCTTTTTCCGCAGCTTTTTGTTCTTCCTCTTCCTGTGCTTTTCGTTCTTCCTCGGCAATCTCATCGTTGATCACATTACCAAAGACACGCTGAAACAATCCTTTCTGATCTGTTGGCTCCTCTTCCGGATATTCCTCCGGTGCCGCAATATCTAGCAGATCATCAATAGACACATCCTGTGATTCCGAATCAGCACCAAGCATATCAAAAATATCTGCTGCCTCAGCATCCTGATCTTCTACCAGTTCATCCTTTGATGCCGTCTCCTGCTGCAACGATCCAGTCATATCCAGATCATCCAACAATCCATCTAACATCATATTTAATGCCTGATCATCGGTCGAAGATTCTGATTTTCCGTCATTCATTAACGCTGCCGTCTCTGCTGAATCTCCGCCACTTACATCGTCAGAATACAAATTGATATTATCTAATAATTCACTGGTATTAATCGTCGCACTATCACCAGCCGGCTGTGAGATCTCTTCAGTACCTCCGTCGTCGATCGGTGCTGGAATCTCTTCAGAAGCTTCCGCAACCGACATTGGAATCTCTTCGGAAACTTCCTCCTCTACCGGCATTGGAATCTCTTCAGAAACTTCCTTCTCTACCGACATTGGAATCTCTTCGGAAACCTCCTCTGCCGGCATCGGTGCATCCTCAGACTGCTCATCTGACTTAAACTCCTCTATCCCTTCCAGATTTTCCAAATCTTCTATGTCCACAAAATCCGCCAAGGAACCCATATCCGCGAAATCAGCCGCATTCAGATCTTCTAATTCTTTGTCTTCTCCTGACATTACCGCAACCTCTTTTCTTCCTTATTGATGGTCCGTTACTCCGATCAAGTTATCTAATGCAGCAACCAACTGTCCAATCTCCGGTTTTGACAACTGGGCATCAGCTCCGAGCGACTCCCCTTTACGACGCATCTCTTCGTTGATCAACGAGGAAAAGATGACGACTGGAATATGGCAAAACTGATCAGACTCTTTGATCAATTTTGTCAAATGGTGTCCATCCATCTGCGGCATCTCAATATCTGTGATCACACAGGATACTTTCTCGTCCAAATTTCCCGACTTATAATAGTCGCATAACCGATCCCAACATTCCTGACCATTGTTTGTTGCCGTTACGTTTACATATCCGGCCTCAGACAAGCAGTTGACGATCATCTTGCTAAGCAAAATAGAATCTTCTGCAATCAAGATCGGTGTATCGTTTCGTTTTCTTCCCGTCAAATGATCGACAGAAGAGGCCTTCAATCCGGTTTCCGGATTAATTCCGGCAACAATCTCCTCAAAATCCAGTATAATAATCAGCTTACCATCAATCTTAACGATGCCTGTCGCCATGCTGTTATCACCACTATTCACCGTAGAATCCGGTTTCAAAATTTCTTTCCAGGAAATGCGATGAATTCCTGCAACTCCGTGTACATGAAATGCAGTATGCAACCCATTAAAGCCCGTTACGATATACATATCTCCCGCCGTATCTGCTTTCTTAGGCAGATTCATAACCACTGCCAGATCAATAATAGAAAGGATCTCATCTCTCGGCATAAATATCCCCTCTACTCTGGGATCTGCATTTGGCACCGGTGTTGGCACCTGATATGGCAAAATTTCCCGCACTTTCGCAACATTAATTCCATAGCTGTTGCCACCAACGGTAAATTCCAAAATCTCTAATTCATTTGTTCCACTTTCCAATAAAATACCTGTATCCATGCTCGCGCCTCCTATTTGATAGCTATTTCTGCCTGTTTGTCATCCCGTACAGCTACCAGTGATACATCTGACAAGTTAATTTCCTGATCCACCTCAAACACCAAAACTCCCTGTCTGTTATCTCCAGCCTTGATCTTCTGCTGAAAATATTGCAATTCGCCATTCGCAACTGTATGCTGTAGAAGTCCCACCTGTTTTCCCTCTGACCGCAGGTAAAAATCCGGTTTGTTTTTATGTAAGTCAACCTTTGCATTCGTATTCCCAGTATTTTTGATCCGAAAATATAATACAAGCAGTTTCTTACCCTTTCCGGCTTTACAATACGCATAATCTGCACCGAGCGAAGATTTCAATTTTGCTGACACAAAGTCTACAGAAACCCCAGGAATTCCATACAATTTCGTTAAAGGAACTGTTATAACTTCTGCCTCTCCGTCCTTTCCGGCCGCAGCCTGCCCCGGTTCAGCACTCTGCACTGCTGCAGTTTCTGTCGGTGCCGGCGCAGGAGTAACGATCGGCGTTGGAGTTGGAGTCGGATTTAAAATACTACGGTCATAATCCAAACCATATGCATATTTACTGTCATGTTTTAACAACTCTCCTGCCATATATTCCGATGCTTTGCCGGCATCCAGCTTTGATAAATCAGGAACACTCGTGCTGCATCCGGTCAATGCACACGCGGCAGTGAGTACAGTTGCTATAATTCTCTTTTTCATCCTGCACTACCTCTTTTTATTGCGGGCATTTCATATGATTTTGCCCATACATTCATTATCTTTATACTACCATATTACCGCTATATCAGTCAATCGTCTTACAATCGAGTTCAAACCAAAATTCTACACCATTCTCATGATTGATCACTCCACATTTCTGATTCATAGAATCCATGATCGCTTTGACAATCGACAGCCCAATTCCGTTGCCTCCATAGGCTCTGGTACGCGCCTTATCCACCTTATAAAACTTGATCCATATCTTATCAAGGTCTTCCTCCGGTATCGTCTTACCGGTATTGAATACAGAAATGCGCTCAACATCGCCTCTCCGCTCCATTGTTACTCGTATAACCCTTTCACCATCCACATGATTAACTGCATTGCTGATATAGTTTGTAATAACCTCTTCGATCATATACTCATCTGCCCACACATAAACCGGATCCGTTTCATAAAATAAGATCTCTGCATCCTTTTGTTCTGCCAGCAAAGTTGCGGAATTAACCGAAGAACGAAGTACCTGTACAATATCAAAACGTTCAAAATGCACTTGATCACTGCCGAACTCGATCTGATTCAGTGTCAAAAGTTTTTTAACCATTTTATTCATTTTATTTGCTTCATCAATAATGACTTCGCAATAAAACTCCCGGCTCTCCTGATCATCGTTGATATTGTCCTGCAACCCCTCCGCATATCCTTGTATCAATGCGATTGGGGTTTTTAATTCATGCGATACATTCGACAAAAACTCCTTACGCATCTCATCAATCTGTATTTTATTTTGAATATCTTTTTGTAATTCGTTGTTCGCTGATTTTAATTCCAAAATGGTATTTTCTAACTTATCCGAAAGAGCATTAATACTGTGCCCTAATAAGCCGATCTCGTCTTTTGTGTGTACCGGATAACGTACATCAAAATCAAGATTTGCCATCTGATTAGCAATATCTGCAATCTTTAAAATTGGTTTTGCAAAACTATTGCTGACCACGATCATCAGCAGCATACTGACAACAACAGCTCCAACCGCCACATACCCAAGAAAATGATTAAAGATCGCCACACTCTCAGTCATGCTTTGATAATTCGTCCGCATATAGACAAACTGTCCGGACTTTAACTGACCAAACAATTCAATATACTCCGACCCTATTCGATCATCCATTATCTTATAAACTGAATAATTTTCGGATTCCGTAATCTTTTTTTTGGAATCACCACGTTCGCCAACACTGCCACCCCTTTCCAGCCCGAGCACATATTCCCTCGTCTTCTCTTCGACTGTCTTGCTCTGCCGTTCAGAAATGGTATCCGAAGATGGATAATCAAACGAATACATAATATTACCCAAAAAATTAGTCAGCTCAAACAGATAAATGCTATAGGAATGGTTTGCAGACATAATATCAATCTCACGTACACTTTTGTCGGACAATTGGCCATTCTTACTAAGCTGCGGCTGATCCTTCTGCGTTATCGTGTTGACCGAATTGTACGAATCCACCAGCATGGAAACCTTTTTGTGCTGGTAATATCCCGGCAGCAATGCATAATTTAACATCCAAAAGGCGCATAATGTAAAACCCAAGATCAAAAGCATCGTTATCATTAATTTTGTGCGGATCGACATGCCACGCACGTTACAATTTTCACGCTTTCTCATACTTCAAATTTATACCCCATTCCCCAGATTGTTTTGATATATTCGCCCTTGTCACCTAATTTGCTGCGCAATTTTTTTACATGCGTATCGATCGTTCGTGCATCCCCAAAATAATCATAATTCCACACATTGTTCAATATACGTTCCCTCGATAATGCAACGCCTTGATTGTCCATAAAATAGGTCAACAGTTCAAATTCTTTATAGCTGAGTTCTACCAGTTCTCCATTGATCCGCACCTCATGTGCAGCCCGATTCAGACTGATTCCTCCCGCTTCCATCACATCATCTTCAAGTGCATTAGTTCTCCGCAAGATTGCCTCTACACGTGCCACTAATATCTTCGGGCTAAACGGTTTCGAAATATATTCATCAACACCAAGATCAAATCCGAGTAACTCATCTTTCTCATCACTCTTGGCTGTCAACATAATGATCGGCACCTGTGAATACTGACGGATTTCCCGACAAACTTCCCAACCATCCATCTTCGGCATCATCACATCAAGGATGATCAGCGCAATGTCTTTGTTCGCAAAAAATACGTCAACCGCCTGTTCACCATCCTCTGCTTCCAGTACGACAAATCCCTGTTTATTTAAGAAATCTTTGACAAGTTTACGCATACGCTGCTCATCGTCCACCACTAAGATTTTCAATTGTTCCATAGCTTTCACCAACCCTTTCTCATTATTCTATTTAATAAGAAGTCAATGAATATGCTCATTGACTTCTAAAATAAGTATATAAAATAATTATGAATAATCTGTGATAAGATCACTTATTTTTTAGTGCGTTTTCCCGCTCATCCAACTGTTTTTCTTTCTGTTCCAATTGATCCTGCCACTGCTCATATTCATCTACTAATTCTTCCCGCATTTCTTCTTTATAATTTGTAAAATACGTAAACACAGAATATCTGGTCTTAAATGTCACTAACAACATTCCCAAAATAATGATCAACAAAACGGTTATGACCATGTTTTTGATCGTTTTACCAGTCACTGCATCTTCATATGCTTTCTTATATCGTTTGAGCTGTCGCTCTATTTCTGTCTTGCCTGTCACACCAGAATCCGTTGCGCCCGATCCTTTACGTTGTTTATCAGAAGCGGCCTGTTCTGACACTGCAACCGGAATAGGCGCAAGTGTGTCTTCTCCTACGATACCTGACTGCAGGATCTCAGTACGAATTTCCTGTAAAAACTGCAGTCCGATAACTGTACAAAACGCATGCTTTTCGACGGATCGATTGTACACCTTTAGCAGTTCCTTTGGTTTCCCGGAACGGATTGTTTCCTTGAGATAGGAAATTGTTTCTTTCTCCTTGTGTGCCCGTTCAAATTCACGTTTTGTCAGGAATTGATATCCGTCCAAACAATATAACGTATTCTTCATGCCATTCCCCATTTCTGTTATTTTGAAAACGTTGCATGCTTTGCGATCCATTTCTGTACAGCACTACTCAACGCATTATCCTTTAAGCTTTCTCGATTCTTCTTCTCATATTCTGCTTCAGAATCATATTTTTCAGTGTTATACTGATATTCCTCTGCCACCAGGTCTTTATATTCCTTGTCCGAATAATTAATCCCCTCTGCTTTTGCAATTGCTTCAACGACCAATTTTTCTTTGACAGCCTGCTTCGCCTGTTCGTCCAACTCATTTTTGACAAAGTCTTCTTCATTTTCGCTGCCCCAGGACTGAAAAATTTCGTCATGGCTCATACCGTACATATCCGCCATATCATAATACCCCTGCAGCACTTCCTGCTTGGCATCTTCTAATAATTCTTCCGGATATTTTTTTACTTTTGCATTTTCAAGAACTTCTGTCCATGCAAAATCCTGCTTATTATTCTCATTTTCTTTTGCTAGCTCCGTGCGAATATCAGCTTCATACTCTTTTGCTGTCTTAAAATCCGAAATCGACTGCACAAATTTATCATTCCAGGTCGGTACGATTTCATCTCCACAGATATATTTTACCGTAGCCTTAAAGGTAACTTCCTTACCGTCAATAGTATCATCTCCATAAGTTCCCTTTGGAATATTGATCTTAAAAGTGATCTGCTTGCCGGTCGTGGCTCCTACAAAAGCACTTTCAAACCCTTTTACAAATTGGTCAGATCCAAGCTCTATAACCTCTTCTCCACAAGTATCATCTACCTTTTTGCCATCAATATAGCCATTAAATTTAGCGTATATTTTGTCATCTTCCTGTACGGTGCCCTTTTTCTGTTCATACGTGACATTATCCTGTATCAGACCGTCGATCTCCTGCTGTACATCGTCATCAGTAACCGCTAAAGATACTTTAATTCCTTTATAATCACCAAGACGCACGCATTTGTTTGCATCATAGTCAGCCCCGGTATTCTCCTGTGTTATCTTGCTCCAAGGCTGCTTTTGTACCAGTAATGTGCCACCGACTCCCAAAGCAATCCCAAGAATAAGCATTCCACCGGCAATTGCCGTCCACTTTTTGCCAATCTTCTTATTATAAGAAGATATTTGACTTGATGCAGGCTGCTGTGTATTATCAACATCTGACATTGCCTGACACGGTGTTTCCGGAATTTGTTGTTCAAACCATTCAAGCATATCTGCCGTAGTGCGTACTACATAATCAGCACCAGCCTCTTCTAATTCTCCGGTTTCCGCATAACCATAATAAACACCTAAAGAACGGATACCACAGGATTTTGCTCCAATGACATCGTATTTACGATCACCAACCATTAATACTGTACCCTTATCCTGCTCAGTTACATTTAATCTACGCAATGCTTCTTCTACAACAGCCTGTTTGGAACCACGATCCCCTTTCAACGTATCTCCAGCAATCACATCAAAATATTCTTTAAGATGAAAGTGTTCCAAAATACGTTCTGTATATTCTTCCGGTTTTGAAGTTGCTACCGCTATTTTTACCTGCGTTTTTTTCAAATATTTTAAAACAGCTTCAAACCCTTCATACACATATGCCTCAAACAGACCTTCCGACTGATAACGCTCCCGGTACTTTGCCGTAGCAGTCTTCGCCTCTTCTTCCGTTAAATCGGTATACTCACGGAATCCAACCACCAACGGAGGTCCGACAAATTTGCGCAGAGTCTGTTCCGCCGGTATCTCGCGCCCCATCTGTTCTAACGCATATCGGATACAATTCATGATCCCCTCTCCGGAGTTCGTAATTGTTCCATCTAAATCAAATAAAATATATTTCCACATAAAATTCTATTACTATCCTTTCCTATAAATTCTTATTTACTCAAACCTACCATAACTCAACATTTCACACAACCACATATTACTTATTATGTCAATGACTATATAGCATTTTGCAGCTGTCAAAGAGTGGTTTCTGTCATCAGAGACATTAAGTAACGTGACGTAGCGCATCGTAGCGAAAGCGTCCCGTCCAA
>OLVW01003314.1_pt1 | contig 10250 bp, 7 predicted proteins | sample 1673301 | NCBI WGS metagenome assembly OLVW01 (sample SAMEA3178941, study PRJEB25190) | human gut metagenome | reverse complement strand
AGATCCGATAATTACCCGGTGCCAGCTTGGAGGTAGCTATACTGCAAACAACTCTCCGATGCTGGTCGGATACATGGCAAATGCCACTTTACAGTCACTATGTACTCTGCGCTCCAATTCCTCCAGTCCACGGATTCCACCTACGAAATCAATCCGCTTATCGGTCTTCGGGTCTTCAATGCCAAGTACCGGATGCAGTAACACATTCTGTAAAATTGATACGTCCAGCCCATCTACCGGGTCACTGCTTAAATCCGCTTCTTTCATCCGGCAGGCATACCAGTTATCCCCAAGGTACATGCTGAAACTTCCTTTTTCCGTTGGATGAACCGCTTCCTTCTGTGGCGTGCCCACTTCAAACAGGTCGTTCATCTTTCCAAGGAATTCCTCTTCTGTCATTCCATTTAAGTCTTTTACTACACGGTTATAATCCATAATCATAAGCTGGTCATCCGGGAATAATACGGATAAGAAATAGTTAAATTCCTCAGTTCCGTCATAATCCGGATGCTCTGCTCTCCGCATCAGTCCTACCTTTACCGCGGATGCTGCACGGTGATGACCGTCTGCGATATAGATATCTGCCATGTTTTCAAATGCCTGTGAGATTGCTGCAATTTTATCATCGTCACTGATCTCAAACACACGGTGTCTGATTCCATCCTCCGATGTAAAGTCATACTCTGCCTCTCCTGCTTTGACTTTCTCCACGATCTCATTGATCACCGGATTCGAGCGGTATGCTAAAAAGATAGGTCCGGTCTGCGCATTACAGGCATCCACATGATGAATACGGTCTGCTTCCTTTTCTGCTCTGGTGTTCTCATGCTTTTTGATGACGCCATTTAAATAATCATCGATCGATGCACACGCCGTAATCCCTGTCTGTGTGCGTCCATTCATCGTAAGTTCATAAATATAGTAACATTTTTTCTGATCGCGGATAAAAGAACCATCCTCTACCATCCCCCACAACAGATCATGTGCTCTCTGATACACCTTTTCATCATACATATCCACAGAAAGCGGATAGCCTGTCTCCGCACGATCAATCTTTAAAAAAGATTCCGGATTTTTCTCCACTTCCACAGTTGCTTCTTTTCTGTTATAAACATCATAAGGGAGGGCAGCGATTTTAGCTGCCTTCCCTTTTTCTGGTCTGATGCTCATAAACGGTCTGATATCTGCCATTTTTGCTGCACCTCATCTTATTCTTCTGAATTAAGTTACCATTTTCCTTAAAGTTCTTTCCTATGCCGATCTAGGAAACAATAGAATGTACCTTTCTTAAACACTCTATTGTCACAAATCACCGTCAGATTTCTAGCAGATCTTGCGAACTTTTAAGACACCCTCTGTATTCTTTAATTTTTCAAGTACATTCTCCGGAACAGAAGTGTCTAAATCCAAAAGCGCATATGCATAATCGCCTTTTGATTTGTTTGCCATTCCGTCAATATTGATTCCTGCATCACCAAGGATCGTTGTATATAAACTTAACATACCTTTGACATTGCGGTGTAAGATTCCGATACGTCCTGCAGTTGTGCATGCCCCCATGCTGCAGTCCGGAAAATTTACAGAATGGACAATATTACCATTTTCTAAGTAATCACGGATCTCACGCACTGCCATAATCGCACAGTTATCTTCTGACTCTGCTGTGGAAGCTCCAAGGTGTGGTGTCACAATGCAGCCCTTCGCGCCAACGGTTGTTGTATTTGGGAAATCAGATACATATTTGTGTACTTTACCTGCTGCGAGTGCATCTACCATTGCCTCTTCATCTACAAGCAGATCTCTTGCAAAGTTTAATACGATGGCAGTCGGTTTCATCATGGCGATCGCATCTGCGTTAATCATTTTCTTTGTGGAATCTAAAAGCGGTACATGGATCGTGATATAATCGCATTCACGGTAGATATCCTCTACATTGCTGATATGTTTGACACTTCTTGATAAGTTCCATGCAGCTGCAACGGAGATATATGGATCATAACCGTATACTTCCATTCCCATGTGAATTGCTGCATTAGCAACTAATACACCGATCGCACCAAGCCCGATGACACCTAATTTCTTTCCGGAGATCTCGGTTCCTGCAAAGTTCTTTTTCTGCTTTTCTGCAGTCTTTGCAATATTCTCATCGTTCTGGTTCTCTAAGCACCACTCGATACCGCCTACAATATCACGGGATGCATAAAGCATACCTGCAAACACGAGCTCTTTAACACCGTTTGCATTTGCACCCGGTGTATTGAATACGACGATACCTTTTTCTGCACATTTGTCCAGCGGGATATTGTTGACTCCGGCACCGGCTCTTGCGACTGCCTCTAAGGTATCCGGCAGTTCTAAATCATGCATTGCAGCACTTCTGACTAAAGCAGCCTGTGCATCTTTTAATTCATCTACTTTCTCATACTGATCGGAAAACAGATCCAGACCGACTGATGCGATCGGATTTAAGCAGTTATACTTAAACATTATGCATTCTCCTCCTCAAACTTCTTCATGAACTCTACTAACTTCTCAACGCCCTCTTTTGGCATAGCGTTGTAGATGGATGCTCTCATACCGCCAACGGTACGATGTCCTTTTAAATTTACAAATCCGGCTTCGGTTGCCTCTTTTACGAATTTTGCATCCAGGTCAGCATCTCCGGTTACGAATGGAACGTTCATCAGGGAACGGTCCTCCGGTACAACAGTTCCTTTGAATAATTTGCTTTGATCTAAGAAATCGTAAAGGATCTTTGCTTTTTCTTCATTGCGCTCTTTCATCACAGAAAGTCCACCCATCTTCTTTAACCATTTGAATACTTTTCCGCAGATATAAATGCCGTAGCATGGCGGTGTATTGTAAAGGGAATCTGCATCTGCATGTGTCTTGTATTTTAACATGGTAGGTGTTCCAGGTAAGGTATCCTCCGTGATCAGATCCTCACGGATAATTACGATAACAACACCGGCAGGTCCGACATTCTTCTGGACGCCGCCGTAGATCACACCATATTTTGTGACATCTACCGGCTCTGACAAGAAGCAGGAAGATACGTCAGCGACCAATGTATGTCCTTTTGTATTCGGGAGTTTTTTGTATTTGGTTCCATAAATTGTGTTGTTCTCACAAATATATACATAATCAAGATCATCCGGAATATCAAGATCGGAGCAGTCCGGTATGTAAGAGAATGTCTTATCCTCGGAAGATGCAAGTTTTACTGCCTCGCCGTAAATGGATGCTTCCTGATATGCTTTTTTTGCCCACTGACCGGTCACGATATAACCTGCTTTTTTGTTTTTCATCAGGTTCATCGGGATCATTGCAAACTGCTGGGATGCTCCACCCTGTAAAAACAGGACTTTGTAATTATCCGGAATATTCATCAGATCTCTTAAATCCTGCTCTGCCTCTTTGATGATGTTGTCATACACTTTGGAACGGTGGCTCATCTCCATAACGGACATTCCGCTTCCCTTGTAATCTAACATCTCATCTGCTGCCTCTTTTAATACTTCCTCCGGTAATACAGCCGGTCCTGCAGAAAAATTATACACTCTGCTCATCTTAAACTTCCTCCTCTGATTTATGATTGTTGTTTTTTTGCTAAATCCTCACCGGTAAATGAAGAACTGATTGCCTCTCCCGGTGCAACCATCGGCCACACCTTGTCATCACAATTAATGATACAATCGATCAAAACCGGTATTTTTGATTCAAGTGCTTCCTTAAAAGCCTCTTTGAACTCTTCCTGGCTGGTCACGCGATATCCTTTCGCCCCCATTGCCTCTGCTAATTTTACAAAATCCACACCGTCATCAAGGACAGTTGCGGAATAACGTTTTTCATAGAACAGATCCTGCCACTGGCGTACCATTCCAAGTACATGATTGTTGACGATCACTTCGATCAGCGGCAGTTTTTCGCGCGCCGCGGTTGCGATCTCATTCATGTTCATACGGAAACAGCCGTCACCTGCAATGTTTATCACCTGTTTATCCGGGTTGCCGATCTGTGCGCCGATTGCAGCACCAAGTCCGTAACCCATCGTTCCAAGTCCGCCGGATGACAAAAAGGTACGTGGATTTTTGTATTTGTAATACTGTGCCGCCCACATCTGATGCTGTCCGACTTCCGTCACGATGACTGCATCTCCCTTTATCGCACGATAGATCTCCTCCATCAGATATGGGCCACTGAGTCCCTCTTTCGGATAAGTGAGCGGATATTTTTCTTTCAGATCCATGATCTCTTTCATCCACTCCAGATGGTTCTGTGCCTCTAACTTTTCATTGACACGGATCAGAATCTCTTTTAAGTCCCCGATCACACTGGCGTCCACCTGAATATTTTTATTGATTTCTGCCGCATCCACATCAAACTGCAATATCTTTGCCTGTGATGCAAACTTCTTTGCATTTCCAAGAACACGGTCTGAAAAGCGGACACCGACTGCGATCAGAAGATCACACTCGCTGACGCCAAGGTTGGATGTTTTTGTTCCATGCATGCCGAGCATTCCGGTATAGCGATCGTCTGTTCCATCATATGCACCTTTTCCCATCAGTGTATCACAAACCGGAGCATTTACTTTTTCTACAAATTTCTTTAATTCTTCTGATGCGCCGGAGATCACTGCACCACCGCCGACAAAGATATATGGTTTCTTTGCCGCTTTGATCATGGAAACTGCGATATCAACATCTTCCTCACTGATTGTATCTGTAATCCTTGCGATCGGTTTTGGTTTCACCGAAGTATATTCCGTCTTTGCCGCTGTGATATCTTTCGGGATATCCACTAAAACCGGACCCGGACGTCCTGTCTGTGCGATCTTAAATGCACGTCTGATCGTATCAGCAAGTTTTGTTACATCCTTTACAATAAAGTTATGCTTTGTGATCGGCATTGTGATTCCCGCAATATCGATTTCCTGAAAACTGTCTTTTCCAAGAAGCGGTACGGTAACGTTGCAGGTAATTGCAACGACCGGAACCGAGTCCATATAAGCGGTTGCGATTCCAGTTACAAGGTTCGTTGCACCCGGGCCTGACGTTGCAAAGCACACACCGACTTTTCCAGTACTTCGCGCATATCCGTCCGCTGCATGGGATGCTCCCTGCTCATGTGATGTCAGCACATGCCGGATTTCTCCCTGATGTTTATATAATTCATCATATACATTTAAAATGGCACCGCCCGGATAACCAAAAACTGTATCAACACCCTGTTCTTTCAGGCATTCGATCACGATCTGGGCACCTGTTAACTGCATATTATTCCTCCATTCCACTGCCATTCTCATCTGTTTTTAATTTCTACATCATCAGATGCGTCTTTTACAACATATGACTTTTCGAATGACAACTTTTGTATTTCTTTTTTATTTCTGTTCTTCCGGCAATGCTAAAATAGCACCTCTGTTGCCGGAAGTTACTAACGATGCATAGCGTTTCAGATAACCTGTCGTTACCTTTGGCTCTCTCGGCTGCCATTTTGCTTTTCTTGCTGCCATTTCTTCGTCTGAAACTGCAATCTCTAATTTCATCTCCGGAATATTGATACGGATGATATCGCCCTCTTCCACAAGTGCGATTGGTCCGCCGACTGCTGCCTCCGGTGAAACATGTCCGATGGAAGCCCCACGGCTCGCGCCGGAAAAACGTCCGTCCGTGATCAGTGCTACCGATGAACCAAGTCCCATACCTGCGATTGCAGAAGTAGGATTTAACATTTCACGCATACCAGGTCCGCCTTTTGGTCCCTCATAACGGATGACAACCACATCACCGGCAACGATCTTGCCGCCTTTGATCGCTGCGATCGCATCTTCCTCACAGTCAAAGACTCTCGCCGGTCCCTCATGAACCATCATCTCGTCACAGACAGCGGAACGTTTGACAACACTTCCGTCCGGCGCAAGATTTCCTTTTAATACGGCAAGACCACCCGTCTTACTGTATGGATTGTCAACCGGTCGGATCACTTCCGGATTCTTGTTTACCGCATTTGCGATATTTTCTCCGACGGTCTTTCCTGTCACGGTCATGCAGTCCGTATTTAATAATCCGATGTCCGCAAGTTCTTTCATCACAGCATAGACACCGCCCGCCTCATTTAAGTCCTCCATATAAGTAGGACCTGCCGGAGCAAGATGGCAGAGATTCGGGGTCTTCTCACTGATCGGGTTTGCAAATGCGATATCAAAATCAAATCCGATCTCATGTGCGATCGCCGGAAGATGCAACATACTGTTCGTAGAACAGCCTAATGCCATATCTACCGTCAATGCATTTAAAATGGCATCTTTTGTCATGATATCCCTTGGACGGATATTCTTGCGGTACATATCCATAACTGCCATACCTGCATGTTTTGCAAGTTTGATTCTCTCAGAGTAGACAGCCGGGATCGTTCCGTTTCCACGAAGTCCCATGCCGAGTGCCTCTGTCAGACAGTTCATGGAATTTGCTGTGTACATACCGGAGCAGGAGCCACAGGTCGGACATACTTTTTCTTCGTATTCTCTCACATCATCCTCCGTCATGGTTCCTGCTGCATAGGAGCCGACTGCCTCGAACATAGAAGATAAACTTCTCTTTTTGCCCTGAACGTGTCCGGCAAGCATCGGTCCGCCGGATACAAATACGGTCGGAACATTGATACGTGCTGCTGCCATTAAAAGTCCAGGAACATTTTTATCACAGTTTGGCACCATGACAAGTGCATCAAACTGATGTGCAAGTGCCATACACTCAGTGGAATCTGCGATCAGATCCCTGGTTACAAGGGAATACTTCATTCCGATATGCCCCATCGCGATTCCGTCACAGACTGCGATCGCCGGAAATACAACCGGTACTCCGCCCGCTTCTGCAACACCTAATTTTACTGCATTTACGATTTTATCAAGATTCATATGGCCCGGTACAATCTCATTGTAGGAGCTTACGATACCGACCATCGGTTTGTTCATTTCTTCTTCTGTGAAGCCCAATGCATTGAAAAGACTTCTGTGAGGTGCCTGCTGCATCCCTTTTTTTACATTATCGCTTTTCATATTAATTTTTCTCCAAACTCTATTCTCTATATTAAATACGTTCGCAGATCAGATCACCCATCTGTGCGGTACCGACCTGTGTGACATTTTTCTTTTTATCTTCTTCCTGCGGCATGATATCAATCGTGCGATAACCGTCTTTCAACACCTGTTTTACGGCTGCCTCGATGGCCTCTGCCTCTTTGTCAAGGTCAAAGGTATAGCGGAGCATCATTGCTGCGCTTAAGATCGTCGCGATCGGGTTTGCGATACCTTTTCCTGCGATATCCGGTGCTGAACCGCCGCTCGGCTCGTAGAGACCGAACTTCGTGTCGTTTAAGCTGGCGCTTGACAACATTCCGATGGAACCTGTCACCATGCTCGCCTCATCGGATAAGATATCACCAAACATATTTTCCGTTAAAATAACATCAAACTGTTTCGGATCTTTGACTAACTGCATTGCACAGTTGTCAACTAACATGTGCTCGTAGGTAACTTCCGGGTAATCCTTTGCCACTTCCTCGACCACTTTACGCCAAAGTCTTGAGGAATCCAGCACGTTTGCCTTGTCCACGCTCGTCACTTTTTTGCGGCGTTTCATGGCAATGTCAAATCCTCTCTTTGCGATCCTGCGGATCTCTGTCTCGCTGTATGTCAGGGTATCTGTCGCAGTCATCACACCGTCAACTTCCTCGGTTTTTCGCGCACCGAAGTATAATCCTCCGGTCAGCTCACGCATGATCATCATATCAAATCCATCCCCAATAATATCATCGCGGAGCGGACATGCCTCTTTTAATTCTTCATATAAATATGCCGGTCTTAAATTTGCAAATAAATTCAAAGACTTTCTCAACTTTAATAATCCTGCCTCCGGTCTCAATTCCGGTGCTAATTTATACCACGGAGAGGTCGCTGTATTACCGCCGATGGAACCCATAAGCACTGCATCGGACGCTTTTGCTGCTGCGATCGCCTCATCTGTTAACGGCACGCCTGTCGCATCAATCGAACATCCGCCCATCAAAATCGCTTCATACAAAAAACTGTGACCATACTTTGTTCCGATCTTGTCTAATACTTTTTTTGCCTCTGCCACGATCTCCGGTCCGATTCCGTCACCGGAAATCACGCCAATCTTACATTCCATGCTCTAATCCCTCTTTCTTTTCCTCTGTCAGATATGTGTAACTGATTTTTTTCGCCTGCCAGAAAGTATCCTGCTTTTCTGCACCATAGAATGCATACTCTGCGAACCTCCTGCTTTGTTATGAATAAAAAGAAAATCAGCGGCTGCTGTGCGCCCACACTTTATCACATTACTAACAGACAGTATGTATAATGTCTATAATAATGTAATTTGGGAAACATTGCAACCTCTGATTCTATTTTTCTTTTTTATAACATTTATAACCTGGTATTATGAAAGTGCTTTCTTTTCATTACCTGGTTGTATACCATGGTATAGCTTAAGCGCTCATTACGGATAACAGACTGCGGAAGATTCCATCTTTCTGGATCAGTTCATCATAATTGCCGCGTTCGATGATGGCGCCTTTGGAAAATACCAGAATTTCATCATATTGTTTTAAGCTGTCTGCTTTTAACTGGTGTACGATATTTAAGATGGTCGTGTCTGACTGCAGGACGGTCTGTTCGATTTTTGCTGCCATGAGGCTGTCAAGACTGGATGTCGCTTCGTCTAAGATCATGACAGGAGTATTGCGGAGGAATGCCCTGGCTATGGCAATGCGCTGTTTTTCTCCGCCGGAGAGATTGGAACCGGATTCCTGTATGGTAAAATCAAGTCCCTTTTCGTTCAGGTAGTCTCCCATACCGGCACGGATTAATGCCTGTTTGATGTTCTCATCCGAATAGCTTTCATAAAGGGAAACATTGTCCCGCAGTGTGCCGTCTAACACGACGACATTCTGATGAATGAGTGCAATGCTGCGGTAGAGTTCTTTCTTCTGGATATCGCTGATGCTCTGGCTGCCAAAACGGATCTCTCCTTCAAAATGGTTATAATAATGCATCAGCACATACATAAAGGTACTCTTTCCACTTCCGCTGTTTCCGACGATCGCATATTTTTTGCCAGGTTCAAAAGTTACGCTTAAATTATGTAAGACCTCTTCGCCCTCCTCGTAGGAAAAACGTAGATTTTCCACTGAGATTGGCAGTGCTGTTTTTAACTTTTCCCCATGGTCTGCATCTTTCGGCAGGTTTAAGATATCCGTCACCCGCTTTAAAACCGGCTGGCTTGTCTTATAGTCTGCAAGCAGTTTTGAGATCCACTGGATCGGTGTCTGGATATAGTTCATAAGCTGTATGGTTGCGATCAGGATACCGACCGTAACGTAACCTTTTAAAACTAAAATCCCGGCAATTCCCATCATGCACACATCGATCAGGAAACCTACCCCGCCGGAGATGCTGCTTGACATGTTCTGCGTATTGCGAACGGAAAAATGCGTCCTTTCCACTTCCCAGTTACATTTTTCATAATCGGTAAGGATCTCCCGCTCCACATGATAGCTCTTGATGACCTCATAGCCGTTCCAGATGTTTTTCAGTTTTCCGTTGTACCAGTCAAGCACATGGATGTATGATTTCTGGCGCGCTGAAATCTGTTTTCCAAACAAAAACGGCACGATTAACGGCACCGCACAGAGCAGAATCGCCGAAAATGCCAGCCACGGTTCCATCTGGTACAACGTGACCGTCGCGATCAGAAATGTGAGGATCTGGATCACAATGTTTGGCAGACACAGAAAATATTTTTCATCGAGCATACCGATATCATTGTTTAAGATCGATGTATACTCCGCGCTCTTGTGCAGACGGTAACTGTCGAGATCCGTGCTCACAATACTTTTACAGATGTCTTGTCTCACATCCACTAAGACTTTCTGTGAAAACTTCATCTCAAAATAGGAGCCGACATAGCCGAATGCTGCATAACAGACAACGATCACCACCCCTGCAATGCTCGTATGTAACATTTTTTGTGCATCCATGGCGGACACTGCGTCGATCATTTTCTGCATATAGAGTGCAAATAAAACTGCGGCTATGGTTTTTAGGACAGCGAAAAATACCCACGCCATAAGGTGTACTTTGTGCTTTTTGAAATATTCATTCATTGTTATTCTTGTATGATAATTAGGAAGTTAATTATCACATATTTCCTTTCTTTTAATAT
>OLVW01003311.1_pt1 | contig 10253 bp, 7 predicted proteins | sample 1673301 | NCBI WGS metagenome assembly OLVW01 (sample SAMEA3178941, study PRJEB25190) | human gut metagenome | reverse complement strand
CAGACGGTGGGATTCGAACCCACGTGGCATTGCTGCCAAATTGATTTCGAGTCAAGTACATCAAGGTATTCGTCTTATATCTCTTTATTCCGCTTTGCGTTGAAACGTCTGTTTTCTGTTCTTACGCTTGTTTTTGATATTTTGACTTATTTCGTTTTATATGTTGCCCGTGGCTGTTTGGGCAACATTTGGGCAACAATCGTTTTTCGGGCAACACTTTTTGGCACAACACAGGGAAAATTGAAAATTTGTACAGAATTTGAAGATTTGGCTATATTTCAGTCCAAATCTTTTTTCTTTGTATGGAGATTTTACCGTGAAAAACACAAATTCTGCTGCTGAAAGTGGTGCTTTTGTCCGTAAAACGCGCGGATACTCTGTTGTGCAGAACGAGGCACTGTTCAACGATAGCTTATCCATGAGCGCTAAAGGGTTGTATGCCTTGATTGCTGCCCGTATTGATTATACCGCAGTACCGCTGACAAAGCAATGGCTGATGAACCACTGCACCGAGGGCGAACGCGCCTTTAATCGTGCATGGGATATGTTGAAAAATAATGGCTATTTGGTTGCGCACGTTCGTCCGGCAAATCGTGGACGATTCTGCTATGAGTATGAACTGCGCGATTCCAATAACGGTTGGAACGGTGTGTATTTAATCTATTACGATGCACAGGGAAACATCAGCAATACCAATCTGACGAAAGCCAACCACACCCTACAAAATGTACCTACTGGTATGACCACTACCCACAAAACCGCACCAGTGGTAACCACACCTGTGGTAAGCGCAGTGGCGGTAATGTAGGCAGTATTATAATTACTATAATTAAATACTCTTAGTAATTACTATATCAAATACTATAAATAAGCTATCTGAAAAAGAAAAAGGACAGTGCAGAAAATTTGCCGCACAACAGTCTCTCTTTTTCAGAAGGCTTGCAGAATGAAAGGGTTACACAATGAAAATGGAATATGTGAATGTAAACGGCTATCTGATTCCAAAGTTGGAAAATGGTCCAATCACAGACAACACCATTGGAAAATACGGCATGATGCGAGCGCGATACCTTGATGAGCATCGACCAATGGAGCGCGACCAGATGTTGTTGGATGGAACGCTGGCACAGCACCTCACGAACATTGACTGCGAGGCACATCGTCAAGTTGAAAGTCTTACCAAAGTATTGGCAGCGGAAGCCAAAATCAATGAAGAAATGAAACGTTGTAACCCGCTGGAATGGGCAGCAGCTATGCAAGGCTTGCAAGCACAGGCCGAAGAAATTGTGTGTGCTGAACTGATTTACGCAGAGGAAAACACGAACGATTCACTCTCTTTACCGGGAAAGTGATAGCGTTCCCGGACAGTGCGGCAAGCACGTCATTATGCTGTCATGCCAGCATAACGACCGTTTGTTAGGGGCAAGCCCCTAAGACCCCAATAGGAGAAAGCAAATGTTAAAACGCCAAAAGCAAGTAACGGTACGTTTTACCGAAGAAGAATACCATCAACTGAAAAATAAATGCGATGCAGCCGGTATGAAGATGGAGCCATTTCTCCGAGCGTTGGTTAGTGGCTGTACAATACGCGAACGCCCGCCGGATAGCTATAAAGCCTTGGCAGCACAGGTAGCCGCAGTCGGCAACAATTTGAACCAGCTTACCCGGCTGGCTAACAGTACAGGCAAGATTGAAAATGCTCAACTTGCCGAGGCGAGCCGCATCATGCAGCGCATCTGGCAGTTTATGCAGGAGAAAAGTTAATGGCTATTACAAAGATTTTGCCCGTTCGTGGGCAACTAAAAGGCTGCTTAGACTATGCTGCCAATCCGCAAAAGACAGAATATTTCAGTACGGCAGATATGCAGCGGTTAATCGGCTACACACAGAACAAGGATAAAACCGAACACCAGCTTTATGTTTCGGGCTTTAATTGTATGCCGCAAAATGCTTATTGCATTATGCAGGCAACGAAACAACGATGGGGCAAGCCTTTGAACGGTGGCAATGTGGGCTATCACATTATTCAAAGTTTTAAGCCCGGAGAAGCAACGCCGGATCAAGTGCATGAAATTGGCTGCGAATTCGCACGGCGATTCTTAGCAGATCGGTTTGAATGTACCGTCAGCACCCATTTAGACAAAGGCCACTTGCATAACCATATTGTTGTAAACTCGGTTTCGTTTATGGATGGTCGAATGTTTCGTAATGATTTTACTACTTACTACAAGGGTATTCGAGCTATTTCCGACGAACTGTGCCGCGAAAACCGCTTGTCGGTTGTAGAAACAGACGGACACGGGAAATCTTACGGCGAGTGGAAACATGAAAAAGAGGGCACACCTACGCTACGCGGTATGGTAAAAGCCGATGTGGAAATGGCGATGGCTTCCGCAGACAGCTTTGCCGAATTTATTGCAGAGTTGCAGCAAATGGGTTATAAGGTGAAATACGGACCGAAGGTTACACATATGGCTGTGCGCCACAAAGATGTACAGAGAAATATTCGATTGGATAAGATTAGTCCACGCTTCAGCGAGGACGCCTTGCGGAGTTACTTCCAAGAGTTGCGTAAACTTCCGCCCGCAATGCAGCAAGAATACAAGCAGCAAACAGTACCTCATCCACCACGCTGGCAGCCGAAAGAGCTGCCTATGCCTGTTCGCCGCCGCGCACGGTGTCGCAGCAAGCTGAGCCATAATTGCCGCAAAATCACCGGCTTTATGGCTTGCTATTATCGCTACTGCGCATTGCTGAGAAAAGCATATAAAGGCAAAGTTGGCAAGCGGTGCTATTACCTGCTGCGTGATGATTTCCTGCGGTACAATCGCTATCGGCGGCAATGCGATCTTTTGTGGGAACGGCAAATCACAACGCTTGATGAACTGCTGACTTACAAAGAAAATCTGCAAGTTGAATACGACAGCCTTACGGTGCAGCGTAGGGCGCTCTATCGCGGGAAGAGTAAAACTACCCCTGCCGACTATTCAGAGCAAATACAGGCGCTCACAGCCCGCATCAGAGAGCTGCGGCGGGAGATTGTCACTTGTGCTGACATTGAGATGGACTGCGGGATGGTGCAGGATAAGTGCCAGAAAGTAAAAACATCGGAAGATAGAGCATTATCAGTTTGTCAAAGCAATCGGGAAAGACTTGTGCTCAATAGCTACTGCTATAAATAGGCTCATTGTGGTTTTAGATGCATACGCACAAAAACGCTTACAGTTTTCTGGTTGAATAGTTATCGAGATGTTTGCCTATATGTGATATGACAATTTTGGATGTTTCAGGATCAAGACAAAGATAAATCCGAACAGAGCGTTGATCCATGTCATCGTTTCCGCAGGCGATATGGGCTTCTACATTTATTTTCCTGTTACAGTAAATGTCTTCGTATTGTCGCATCAAATTCTTGTCTGCGCGCGTCATACTGCCTTGTCCTCGTTTATACTTGAAATTACTGCTTCTGGAATTGAATGCCGCTTCCAAATCAGTGTAAGAACCATCTATCCACAGGCTATATAGAGTATCTCCTATCTCACAAAGTGCATTCCAAAGAACCTCTGCTTTTGTGTTGCAATCATTCAGGCTTTTAAGCGCTCGCTCTGTGAAAAAAAAATCGATCCGAATAATGCAAAGAAATGTATTCCACAACACTTTTCGCATCAGAAGGATAACTGTGGAACTCACGCATTTTTTCTAACGAAGATAGGACTTCATTATAATTTGCTGCTTGTTCACGATAAATTCCGGCAGTAACATTTGCGTTTTTGATTTCTTTTCTTGCATCGTCGAGTTCTTGCTGCAATGTTTCATTGCGAATTTGAGTCTCCAACAGGGTTTCCTCTATGTGTCTCTTTTCCTGTTCACTGTCAGCGGCGGCATTCAGTATTTCTTCTGCCGTACTAGTAGAGTTTTGTTCTCGTTCTTTTAACTCGCGGATACGCTTTTGTGCGGTAAGTGCATCCTTTTTCCTACGACAGTTTTCAACCGTAAAAAGATCATCATAAAAATGTACATCTTGAACTAACGCCCGACGTAGAATTTCGTAAATCATGGAGTCGCTTTGATCCTGCATTTTGAGCAGTTGATTTGCAGTAATCAAGCGATGTCGTCGGCCATCATCTGTTTCTCTGGGATGCCCAGCATAAATTCTGATGCTACCAGAATAACAAGCGTATTCTTGAGGGCAAAGCTGAGTCATTTCCCGGCTAAAATCCACGCTATCTGCGTAGCAAACAATCGCATTCATGTCAAGGATTCTGGCCACATACTCTGGGTCAAGAAGTGTACTTTCTGTTTTATCATCCATTGTACGAGGACTTATATATACTACTGGAATTTCACGCAGTGGATTGGAAACAAGTTTCCAAAAATCATAGTACTGACCCGGTACAAAATGAAGAGGTTTATCAGTAGGTACATATCCATTTATGGAACAGCTCAATCGTTTGCTGTGACGAAGCCGGTGAATGATACCCGGTGTATTAAAGTCGGGATCATCTTGACAAGGACCAATGAATCCAGGACGGTCTAAGTAAGCTGTAATGAGCGTGATTGTGGCTGCACCCGGTTCTGTTTGACAAAAACCAATTTCAGTCATCCATTCTCTAGGGGCAAAACCGACTTCACCTGCGGGAGGTTCCTTAATTTGACATGCCCAATAGCATTTTTGCTCATCTAAACAAAAGCAAGAATACAAAACAACCTGACCGCTTTTAGATCTGATGGTTTTTCCTCTTTTCCAATCAGACCACACCTGTGTTTTTTCTGGGAGGGGGTCTCCTTTTTTGCGGTATTTAACGGTGATCCAATAGCGAATTTCTTCAATCGTATCCCATAGAATATCGCCGCGAGAATTTTTACTGGCTTGTAAATCAAACGCCGCCTTATAAAATACTTTATATCCAATGTGTTCCATTCTAATCCTCACTTTTAGCGTAAAGCAGCGTAATCACGCAGCCACCGCATTTGCATTCACGCGCTCTATTGCCTGCCGAATCCCTGCCCACACGGACAAATCAGTGAACACTTCCACAATGCTGCCGTGGTCGGTAAACGGAGCCTCCTGCAAGACGGACAAATCTTTCATCATGCCGTTGTGGACAATGTACTCTACGATCTGGTTCACAAAGTAAATCTGTCTGCTGTCAAGGCTGGCATCGTTCAGATACTGCGCAAAAGCCTCTTTTGCGGCGTTCATGTCAAGGCCGACAATCTCCCTCACAAACTCGCCCAAAGGCTTTTGACCGTACTCGGCTTCGTAGTCCTGCTTTGTGCCGACTTCGTTCCACAGAATTTCTTCCAGTGCCTTTACATCATCGCTATTCAGCGGAATGTTGCCTTTCAGTTTGGCAATAACGGCGTTATCCGTATGCTGCCGCACATAAAATTCTGCCTTGGCCTTGTAATTTTTCAAGTCATCGTTTTCCAACTCGGACTCGTTCCAATCTTCGGACAGAATTGCATCATCGAAATTGGTATCATAGCGAACTTTTACGATGGGAATATACTTGATAAGGTCGCGTAGGTTTTCGCGAATATGCTCAAATTCGTTGATCCCCGCTGTTTCCAAATAATCCGTGTGCAAAATCTTATTGAGAAGATCAGATTGTGCCATGATTTCCGGGATGTTTGCAACAGACGCAACGGCAGCAACCTTTTTCATCAAATCGCTGCGTGCCTTGCCGTACTTTTTCCCAGCGAGGTAGGCAAGCTCTATGCCATACATCAGGGCATCAAACCGCAGCGCCTTGGGATCGTCCTCCTCGGGGGTAATCAGCGGCGCTAACTCCTGCCCCATCAGCAAGGTGTCCTCATAGGTCAGAGCGGTGTAGTTGTCCGCGTTGGCATACAATTCCACATATTTCAAGTGTTGGCGCACAGCAAAGTTGTCTTTATTCAACTCCTGTACTTTGCGCACCATATCATCCACAAGTGCCTTGCGGAACGCAATCAAATCGGTGGTCTGATATGCCAAATCTTGCAACTTAAAAGCAATCTGCGCTTTCAAGTGGAAAATTGCCCCTTGCAGCGCAATCATGTTAGCAGTGGGTTTTCCCTTGCTCATGCGGAAAAACTCAAAGTTCCCGCAGAAGTCAAAGATATAAAATTTGTCTTTATCCTTGCCGTCCAACAGAGCAGGGCAAAGGCGCGTACCGCGACCAATCATCTGCCAGAACTTTGCCTTGCTCATAACTTTTTTGAAAAACACAAGGTTCAGCACTTCTGGCACATCGATACCTGTGTCCAGCATATCTACGGAAATTGCAATCTGGGGCAACTTTTTCGGGTCAGAGAATTCATCAATCGCGCTTTGGGCATAGGTCATATAGTTGTCGATGACCTTGGCAAAGCCGGGCAAATGGGGGTATTCTTTATTGAATACCTCCAATATTTTTTCCGCGTGGTCATGGTTCTTTGCAAAGATTATTGTCTTGCCCAGCTTGTTGCCGTAATCGATTTTGATACCTTTTGTCATCAGGGTATTCAGAACCTTGGAAATTGTATCCTCGTTAAAGACCCATTCGTTCAGTTTCGACGAATCGATTCTTTCAGGCAGCTCTCCGTTTTCGTCCTCAAATGTGCTCTCGTAAATCTGTTTTTCTTCATCCGAAAGTGCATCGTAAACAATGCCTTCCTCAATAAACTTCAACTTTGTTTCAACGGACAAAAAATCTACGAGATATCCGTCCTTAACGGCTTGCGCCAGCTCGTAGCCATAGGTAGGAACACCGTTTTCCAATTCAAAAATTTCATAGGTGTTCTTGTCGATTTCATCCTTGGGTGTTGCGGTCAGACCGACCAGCGGGGCATCAAAGTAGTTGAAGATATCCTTGTACTTGTTGTAAACCGAGCGGTGCGCCTCATCGCAGATGACCAAGTCAAAGTGTCCGCAGGTAAACAGCTTGCCGTTCTCATCCTGTACGCTGTCAATGACATTGTACATGGTTTGATAGGTGGAAAACACACAATGCGCCGTATAGTTGTCTTTTTCTTCGCAGAGATTTGTAACGGACAAGTCCGGCAGCAGGTTCACAAAGCTGCGCTTTGCCTGCGTGACAAGGCTGTTGCGGTCCGCCAGAAACAGGATGTTTTTTACCCAGCCATGTTGCAGCAGCACATCGCACAGGGCAATCACCGTGCGTGTTTTTCCGGAGCCGGTAGCCATGACCAGAAGCGCCTTGCGGCGGTTGCGGGTAAAGGCATCACAGGTCGCTTTGATAGCGCCCTCTTGGTAATAACGTCCCGCAATACTGCGGTCTACCATCACATTCCGCAGGCTGGTACGCATGGATTGCAGGTTGAATAGCTTTTCTAAATCGCGTTTGGAATAAATGGCAGCGCACTTGCGTTCGGGGTAAATCGTGTCGGTAATGCGCGTTTCAAAGCCGTTGGTCAAAAAGATGACCGGGCGGCGGTGATACTTCTTTTCCAGCAGATCGGCATACAATTTTGCCTGCTGGCGACCTTTTGCCACATCCACACAGGTGCGCTTGGCTTCTACCACAGCCAAAGGACGACCGTCATCGCCGTAAAGTACATAATCGGCATAGCCTACCTCGGATTTGTTGGGCATACCGGGCAGTTCCACCTCATTCTGCCAGTCCTTGCCCTCGGTCCAGCCTGCATCGGTGAGCATGGTGTCAATGTACAGCTTGCGGGTCTTATACTCGGACAAATCAAGCGGTTTGGGGACATAGGTCTGCTGCTGCTCGGCGCGGCGGGCGGTGAGTTCCTCCTTCAGTGCAGCGTTTTCTGCCATAAGGGCAGCAAGGTCAATGTCCTTTTCTTCGTCAGGCTGCGCTGCGGGGGCTTCGGCGGGCTGCTCCAGCAGGGCGCGGTCAAAGTGTCCGGCGGTATAGTTTTCCCCATAGCAATACGCCACAAAATCAAGGAAAATGTACAGGTTTTCAAGGCATAGTCCGGCCTGTTCCTCGGTGACTTTTTTGCCGCTGTGGGCGGCATTGTTTCCCATACGGCGGATAAAATCCATGCGCCGCCAGATGTCTGTGCCGACAATATCCCTGAAATCCTCGGCGTTCATCAGGCTGACCAGCGTGTCCTGATACGGCATGACCAACGCCTTATCCACCGAGTACATCCATTTTACAGCAAACTCCATCGCCCTGCGGCAGTTGAGGACGCAGGCGGACGGGTCGATATGCAGGATGCGCTCGGCGGAGATGGCAACCGAGGCAAAACTCTCAAATTGTGGGGTGGCGGTAAAAATATCGAAGTTGGTCATAGGAAACCTCCTCACGAAAGGCGCGGAAAGTCAAGTGAATAAATTTTCTATATTATACCATGAATCGAGCAAAAATTTATATAGGAAAACAAAAGAATTGCAGCAATTTTGATTTGTCGACTTGTTGAATGAAATCTGCTAGTTTTTCTTGTAATTCGATAGGTGGAACGGGAATCATGTGAACACGTAAATCAGATAGATTGATTTGCTGAAGAGTTGCACCTCTGGTATGTTCTTGAATGTACTGTTGACTTTCATCTGTATTAAGAAAAGCGTTAAGATATATAGGATTGATTTTTCTTCGATCATAACGAATAACCGCTATACCGCGAGTAACATTCATATTTTTAAATCTACTATCTGTCAGTGCTGTAACCCCGGTTGTTCCTCGGACCGTTATTAGCAATTCGTCACCGACCAGTTCAGTCTTTTTGAAACTAGCACCAATAGATCGGTCAATATATTTGATAGAATGTGTTGAAATTTCTCCATTTACCATATCAACAGGTCGCAATACACCCATATCACCAGTACCACTATCTCCTGGCTGCACAATTCCGTAGGATAGTCCCGCACCTTCTGTAATTAAGTTAATCAGAGGCGTTTTGGAATATTTGTCATCCCCAAACATTTCGACAAATCGAGCTTTGATAAGCTCGTCCAGCTTTTGAAGTTGATTTTTGCGCAATCGAATAATTTCCGATACACGTTCTAAAGCATCAACAGCAGCTAACTGTTGACTAATTTCTGGCACATTGATTTCGATGTCGGATACAATCTTTTTAGATATTTCTTTGAAAGTCGCACCACGACCAAGTGAATTGAGATATGCGGTGTTCCCTTTTAGAAACCAATATAAATATCGATTGTTTATCCTGTCCGAACAGATAAGATTTTTGAATCCTTGGTTACAATACATCTCACAACCCGCAATAGCAACTTTTCCAATTGGCGCTCTCGATGAAAGGATAACAGTTCCAGAGGGGAAAGATGAAAGACCTGTTTTTTTGACTCCAAGCTCAGTTAATTTTCGTGCGCTATCAGTGATAATATATGATTCATCATCTATTTCGGCAGGGGTAATCCATTTCAAATTTCCATCCCAGTATTCTGCAATACCCGTCTTGGGAGTGCTACCTGATACGATTTCACATATCTCGCCAAGTTTGTATTTAGCCATTGTTTTTCTCCCACAAATCCGAAGTTGTATCCGCCATCACAGCAGAGTTATTCTTTATCATCTTCATCTTTCACAACGCCCTCGATCATCCCGGTAACAGCCTGTCCCAGCAGCATTGTGCTTGCGTTTTCTGCCGTAACCACCGGGCGACCGGTCTGCGCTTCAATTTCTTTTCGGGCGTTGCCGGCTACCGTGCCGCCCTGCTTTGCCACAGTGCGGTTTTCTTCCAGCCCTTGCGGATTCTGAGCCTTGGTGAGTTCTGTTGTGGTGGCTTCCGCCAACATATTCAGCGCCAGCTCCAACGTACTCATATTGTCGCGCAGGTTTTCCTTTTTCAGCCCTTTCAGGTTCTTGTACTGCCGCGTATTCAGCCCGGACCACGCCTTTGTGACTTCATCCGTCAAAATGGCGTACTCCTGCCCCTTTTGCACTCCGTGTGCGCTCCACGCATCGGTCAGCTCTTTGCGGGCGCGGATGGTTTGCAGGCGCTGGTTGATCCACTCCGGCGGGTAGCCTTTCTGTGCATAGGTGTCCAGCGCGCGTTCAATGGTCAGTTCCGGGTCGATGATTTCCTCAATGCGCTCACGCCCGACCATAGCCAGCCACATTTTGAACGGCTCGGCCTTTTTGGACGGGATGGACTGAATGATGCGCAGCAACTGCTCGGTATTCGCTACATCCGTAAGGCGGCGCTTGCCATCGGCGGCTTTCATTTTCAACTGGTGACAATTTGTCACCAGTTCATTTCCTTCTTCTTTCAAGCGCTGCTTCAGCTTGTTCCAGTATTTTCTGCCGGTCTTGTAGTCGGGGCTTTCTGTCAATGCA